>RWZE01000032.1_pt1 | contig 55004 bp, 64 predicted proteins | sample 2187721 | NCBI WGS metagenome assembly RWZE01 (sample SAMN10531867, study PRJNA481165) | viral metagenome | isolation source: viral particles purified by filtration and ultracentrifugation from about... | host: Nasonia giraulti 16.2 | place: USA:Tennessee | collected 2011-04-01
AGATGTCTTAAATTTAAACCCATCAACGGCACGGAGCCAAAGATAAAACGGACTTAGCTCTTTTACAATCGGGAACCTGATCTGAATAAGTGTCAGATCACCACTGAGTGGTTTTTGGGATTGGTGAATGCCGGGTGCTGACCGGCAAGTGTAAGACCTGATGGGTGGTAGATATCGCTGGCTGTAGTCGGTTGAGTAAGCGCGTTGCAAGCCAGCACCGACCCAATAAACGACATGCGAAACCTTCGCCCCGGTGAAACTCCGGTGTCAACTAGCATGGCGCATAGACAAGCAGGAGATCAGTACCTGCCACCAATCACCAAAAATTACTCAGGAGGCAATATGGCAACAATTACTGTTATTCCAAAGAAAGACAACGCGAAGAACCGCCGGTTAGCAAAGCAAATGGCGTTTTGGGACAGAAAGCGTGAGGAGTATGCAGCGAAGCCTAAAAGCCGCTCAGTGGAGGAAATTTTTGATTCAATCATCAAGCCTGAATGCCATTTCGAAACGCTGGCTCAGGTGGTGATTGAAATGAAGAAGCTGCCGGAAGCGCCACGCAAGCAGCTGAGAATGAACCGCAAGCCGATTATGCCGGGCGGTGGTATCACGGCCAGAGCATGACCATCGGCCAATCACCAATACTGACTAACAACACAATCACGAAAGGATAACGTTATGTGCAACTGCATGAATGAAATGGGCGGGAAGATTAAAAAGCACATTTCACAACAGGTTCCTGCCGGTGGCGAAATAATTGATTATGAAACAGATTGGGATAACAAAATGCTGTCTCTTGAAGATGGCAAATCCTACGTAATGCTCAATTACAAACTCGCATACCGGGCTAAAAAGAAAAGCGGTGAGATGGCAAAAAATATTACCCGTCTCAGTAACTGCGTAAAAATGTCTTACTGCCCTTTCTGCGGCGTTAAGTATGACTAACACCCCGCAGCGGGGATAACGAAAGGAAACAGATATGAATATTACATTTGAGTGCAGAAGTTTTTCATGGGTAACGCGGCGCAGTACCGGCAAAATTGTGATTGAAGCTGATGGCGCTGTTCTCGATGGACACATTGATGTATCAGATATCGTTGAAGAGTATTCGGCTAATGCGCTTCTCAGTGAGATTGAAGAGGATGACATTGTCAAATATCTCACCGAGCAGGGTTACACAGTAATCGAACCGTAACGGACATCACGTAGCACAGGGAAGTGCATAGGAGGAAGTAACATGCCGATGTTTAAAGTGACGTGTAAATGGAACGGGAAACCATGGGAAAAGGATATCGAGGCCGAGGATGAGGCCGACTGTACAGAACACATGTATCTGTTTGGTGTACTGATTGGCAAGGCCGATATTCAAGAACTTCAGATCACCGAAATCACACAGAAGTAACCCACCCTATAAATAAACGGAGTTAATTATGGTAAACGAACTGGTCGTTATCGAACCAGCGACAGCGCTCGACCTTTTTACGGCGCCGGATAAGGTTCAGGTACTGCTGTCTGGTATCCGGGAGAAAGCATTAGCAGAGCAGGCATTACTCGATACTGATTTATCGAAGGCCAAGAATCGCGATGCTATCAAATCACTGGCCTACAAAGTAACGCAGTCAAAAACATACATCGACAAAGCCGGAAAGGCTGTCGTTGATGAGCTGAAAGAGCTGCCGAAAAAAGTGGATGCCAGTCGCAAGCAGTGCCGGGATGAACTCGACGCACTGAGCGAAGAAATCCGCAAACCGGTAACAGCCTGGGAGGATGCAGAAAAGGAGCGTGTAGCAGCGGAAGAATTAGCTCGCCAAATTGAGCGTGACCACGAAGAAGCACTGCAGATGAATGAGCTGCACGACCTGCGTAAAGCCGAAGAAGAACGCAAACGCATTGAGCATGAAAACGAAATAAAGCGTCAGGCGGCAGAACAGGCACGAATCGAAGCTGAACAGAAAGCACGACGTGACCGTGAGGCGGCGGAACTGAAAGCCAAACAGGAACGTGAAGCTGCGGAATTTAAAGCACGACAGGAAGTCGAGGCGGCAGCTAAGCGCGAACGTGAGGCCAGAGAGGCGCAGGAACGCGCAGAACGTGAAAAGCAGGAAGCTATCGCGAAGGCTGAGCGTGAAAAGTTGGCTGCAGTTGAAGCGGAGCGGCGCAAGGCAGAGGAAGCCGAACGCGCACGACTGGCAGAGGTTGAGCGCCAGAAGCAGGAAGAATTAAAGCGCCAGGCGAACAAAGAGCATCAGCGCAAATTTAACCGCGAAGCTTTACAGGCACTGACTGCAGCAGGATTTGACGATAAAACCGCAACAAAATTCCTTGAGCTGGTAATTAAAGGTGGAGTCCCGCACCTCTCAATGAACTACTAACCAACCCTATCCCACCTCGGGATATCAGCAGGTAATCACATGACTATCAATCAGAGCGTTTTCCGTCTGGCGCAAGCACAGGCGCGGGTAGCTATACGCCAGAAATGCGATGACATCTGGTGGTTAGCAATGGAATTACTCAGAGAAAGTTACGGGAGGCAGGTATGCAGATAACTTGCGACCACTTCAGCGTTTCCAGCAGAACCGGCGAGTCGGTAATCACTACCCACGGACGGGTATTTATCAACGGCCTTGATTCTGAGGCTATAGGAAATAGCGATGCCGACATACAGGAGTTAGTCGGTAACTGGCTGCGGAATATGGATGAGCAATCAGCAGTTGAAACGCTACGGAAAGCAGGGTTCGACATGGATGTTATCGCACAGCTTGCAGGGAGTAACGCAGCATGAACGCATACGCAGCACAGGATGCTCAGGAAGAGCGACGGCTGGAGCATGCAGCATGGCAGGATGCCGTAAACGATGCTCTGTGTATGGATGCTGACGAGTTCATGGATGGACTGCCTGAGCATATCTTATCGCCGGAAATGGAAAAGATAATGGATCCTATCTTCATCAAAAACGGAAAATCACTGGATGCATTAATCGAAGGGATTCGGAATGCGTACCTCATCTGGAGAAGTGAGCAATGAGTACCGCAATACAAAAAGTGTATGAAACAATAAACCCGCTCAAAACGGACTTTGAGCAGGTTTGCAGTGAACCAAGCATAGCATTCAAAAGGGAATCTGAGTTCGCTATGCAAATATTTGCCAATAACGATTACTTGGCGACCACAGCGATAAATAATCTGGTGTCGGTTCGCAGTGCAATAATGAATATTGCCGCTATCGGCATCAGCCTGAATCCGGCACAGAAGCTGGCTTATCTTGTTCCGCGAGATAAAAAGGTGTGCCTCGATATCAGCTACATGGGATTGATGCACATTGCACAGCAGTCAGGCGCAATAAAGTGGTGCCAGTCCAGCATTGTCCGCAAAAACGATAAATTCCACCTCACATCTATCGATACAGCCCCACGACATGAATACAACGCTTTCGCACCGGCAGAAGAGCGCGGAGATATTATCGGGGCGTATGTCGTAGTGAAAACAGATGACGGCGATTACCTGACACACACAATGCCGATTGCTGATATCTATGCAATCCGTGATCGTTCATCAGCCTGGAAGGCTTGGAAATCGAGACAGAAGTCATGTCCGTGGGTAACTGATGAAGAACAGATGATTCTGAAAACAGTCGTGAAACAGGCGGCTAAATACTGGCCTCGCCGTGAACGGCTTGATCATGCCATCGATTATGTGAACACAGAATCCGGCGAAGGCATCGACTTTAAAGGTGAACAATCACAGGAACGTGATGTCACTCCGGCCGGAGAAAATCAGTTACAGGATATCGCTGATCTGATGATTAAAGTTGATGGTGAATGGAGCGATACATTCCTCGCATTCATCAGCAAAAAATTCAACCGCCCTATCTCCCACCCGGAACAGCTCACCGTATTTGAGGCTAACACCATCATCGACATGCTCAGGAAAAAGGCAGGCGAATAATGATCAGTAACGACATCATTCTCAGCAAGACCGGCATCGATTTATCAAACACATCGCAGGGAAGCGAAGAATGGATGTCGCTGCGTCTCGGGGTGATTACCGCCTCAGAGGTATGGAAGGTGCTCACAAAACCACGTTCAGGGACGACATGGAGCGATACCAAAAAGACGTATTTCAATACGCTTATCGGTGAAGTCTGCACCGGCGTAAGCAAGGATGTTAGCGCCAGATCGCTGGAATGGGGAAAGGATTACGAACTCGAAGCACGGATGACATTCGAGTTTTACAGCGGCCTGACGGTCACGGAAGACCCGATAATTTTCAGGGATGAATCACTGCGGACGGCCTGCTCTCCGGACGGCATTTGCAGTGACGGCGCTGGCCTTGAGCTTAAATGCCCCAAGACAACGGAAGTCTTTATCGACCTGGCTTTAAACGGAATTAAGGTCATGAAAAAGGAATACACCGCTCAGGTTCAGTATTCAATGTGGATCACCGGAAAGGATGTCTGGCATTTCGCAAACTACGACCCACGGATGCCGGGAGGAAAGGAAATTGTCCATATACCGGTAGAACGTGACGAAAAAATGATGCAGGAATTCGACCAACAGATACCAGAGTTTATTGAGGTAATGGATGCCGCACTAAGCACACTCGGCATTGAGTACGGTAATCAGTGGAAAGGATTTCAGCTTTAATAACCCACCGTTTCAGGATGAAGCGTAATGCAAGGATGCTGAGGAAATAACAATGACTGCTTTTTACAACGAAAACGATCCGTTCGCTGCGCAGTGGTTACGGAATCTCATTGCTGCCGGTCATATAGCGCCGGGTGTAGTGGACGAAAGGAGTATTGAAGATGTCACACCAGATGACTTGCGCGGATTCACACAATGCCACTTCTTCGCCGGTGTCGGAGTGTGGTCACTCGCCCTGCGCCGTGCAGGATGGCCGGATGATAAACCAGTCTGGACAGGAAGTTGTCCGTGCCAGCCTTTCAGCGCGGCAGGCAAAGGAAATGGGTTTGCTGACGAGCGGCACCTTTGGCCTGCATTCTTCCACCTCATCAGCGAGTGCAAACCTGGCGTTATCTTTGGTGAACAGGTTGCAAGCAAAGACGGCCTCGGGTGGCTCGACCTTGTTCAGACTGACTTGGAAGCAACGAACTACACCGTCGGCGCGGTCGATTTATGCGCTGCGGGCTTCGGTGCGCCGCATATCAGACAGCGATTGTTCTGGGTGGGCAACGCCAACAACCAGGGAATGGAAGGAATGCGGGGATGTGAGTCAGTCATTCTTCCGGAAGGACGGGAAGATGCGAAACGACACGCTATACCGCCAGCTATGGCTGCACATGCTTGGGATGGATGGCAGGCCGTCACGGGAGCAGATAAAAACTCTCGAATGCTGCCACCTGACTTTGGCGAGAGAACTGATGATGCTGCCGGTCGGGTGGGAAGACTCCGCGCCTACGGAAATGCCATCGTCGCGCCGGTCGCGGAAGAGTTCATAAGGGCTTACATGCTGATAACAGAGGAATGAATATGAAAGAGCGCGGAATAATTTTCAACGCAGAGATGGTTCGCGCCATTCTCGATGGTAGGAAAACGCAGACGCGGATACCAGCCGCTTTTAAGGTAAGAGAGGAAGGCTATAACCTTAATTTCAGCGGATTAAAATCCGGATTCTATTGTAACGGTGTTCCGTCAAGCGGATTCGTTTTGCGCTCAATGGGAGCCGGATGCTGGAATGACAAGACTTACCCTCTTCATTGCCCTCTTGGCAAGATTGGCGACCGGCTTTGGGTGCGTGAAACATGGCAATGTGGGTTATGCACAGAGTCAACTTTTGCGTACAAGGCCACACATAAACCCTCTGATCTTGAGGAGGGCTGGAACGAAAAAATTAAGTGGCGCCCATCATCACAAATGCCACGCTGGGCTTCTCGCATACTGCTGGAAATAACCAGCGTTCGTGTTGAGCGGTTGCAGGATATCAGCCAGGCCGATGCTATTGCAGAAGGCGCACCGCCCAGCCCCCCATCTATTGATGCTGTATCACGTGAATATGGCTTCCCTGATTTTTCCCGCTCATGGTTCGGGCAAACATGGTGGCATATCTACGGAAAGGAAAACTGGCAGGCTAACCCGTGGGTGTGGGTTATCGAATTTAAGCAGATTCAGGAGGGGTGATGGATATATCACGACAGCAGTTTGAAGAATACATTGAATTGCATACCGACCCAGCAGAACTGGATCGGAAATTAAAAAAGTCGAATAACGGATTAAATTACGCTGACCTGGATGTGGATTTAATGTGGATTAGCTGGCAGGCATCGCGCGAAAGCTTAACTGTTGAATTGCCTTTATCTCTTCACGTAAGAGCCTATGACTATTACACGGACGGCTATAACAGTGGTGTGGATTACTGTGAAGTTATATTGGAATCTGCGGGAATAAAAGTAATAAGAACCGACCAATAAAATCATCGGGGAATAACCATGACAATCGGATTTGTATTACTACTGGTGATGCACGGCTCTGCTGTGCCTGTTACCGATGATATTTATACGCTCGAAGAATGTGAGAGCCGCGCAGTGCAGGTAATGACTGTGCGGAATGTTGAATTAGTGTGTGCGGAGGTGGTGAGGTGAAATTTAAGGTTGGAGATAAGGTTAGAGTTAAGCCATCTGTGCAGTTCGCTTTTTTTAAAAGAAAAAGATTTGAAGTTGCAGAGGTTTACGATGAAACGGAGTTTAAACATCCCGTCATGATCACTCGAAAAGGGGATTATTTCTGCTTTAGCCATGACGAACTGGAGTTAATCAATGAACAACTATCGTGACAAATCAGACTTTGAGATTAATAAGGCTGTGGCGATTTCGCGCGGACTAAGCAAGCTTGATGATTATTGGGAAGTGGGCGGGAAAGTTTGTGTTGATGAATGGACATTCGACCCCTGCAATAACCCTGCTGACGCAATGCCGATTGTTATTGAGAATCGCATCAGTATAGAAAGCCGCTTCAACGGCCATTACGATGAGTGGTATGCCAGTCTACAGACCAACAAAATACTCATAGATGCCACTGGCACAAATTATTATAGGGTGGCTATGGAAGTATTCCTGATGATTAAGGATGCGGAGAATGAAACCAATACTTGATATGTGCTGCGGTAGTCGAATGTTTATGCACGACAAGCAAGACACGCGAGTTATATTTATGGATATCAGAAGCGAAGAACATATTTTATGTGACGGTCGAATTTTAAAAATAACGCCTGATATTATCGCTGACTTTAAAAATCTGCCTTTCCCGGATGAAACATTTTACCAAGTGCTGTTTGACCCGCCTCACCTCGTTCGGGTCGGTAAAAATAGCTGGATGTTTAAAAAATACGGCTCACTGGATAAGCACTCATGGCGTTCTGACCTTGCCGCTGGTTTCAGCGAAGCATTCAGGGTGCTGCGGCCACACGGAGCGCTAATGTTTAAATGGAATGAAACACAGATACCTACCAGAGAAATACTGGCTCTCACCGACGAAAAACCAACAACAGTTCAGAGAGTCGGTAAAAACGATAAAACTCACTGGATGACATTTTATAAGGAGGGAGCATGAGCTACCAACTGATCGGTGGACGCTGCGAGCATGCTTTAAAAAACCTCCAGGATAACTCAGTGGATTCAATCGTAACCGATCCCCCGTATGGTATCGGGTTTATGTCGAATAAATGGGACTACGCTGTGCCAACTGTTGAACAGTGGGCGGAATGCCTGCGGGTATTAAAGCCGGGTGGACACTTACTGGCATTTGGTGGCAGCCGGACATATCACCGCCTGGCGGTAAACATCGAGGATGCTGGTTTTGAGATACGCGATCAAATTATGTGGATTTACGGCAGCGGTTTCCCAAAGTCTAAAAACCTTGATGGTGAGCACAAAGGTAAAGGAACGGCATTAAAACCAGCCCATGAGCCCATTGTTATGGCGCGAAAACCGTTCAACACCACGATTTTGGATAATGTCACGGAGTTCGGAACCGGCGCCCTGAATATTGACCTGTGCCGTGTACCGACAGAAGAAATGCTGGCTGGTGGTTCGGGCGGTTTACTGTCTGATGTTCGTGATGGTAAAGCCCCGGCAGGGAGTGATTGGGCGCAGAACAATGAGGGGCGCTGGCCTGCAAATGTTATCCATGACGGCAGCGATGAAGTGATAGCGACATTTCCTGATGCAAAAGGACAGCAGGGAAAGGCCAAAAATGATGGTTCCGACAGCGGTAACAAAGTTTACGGCGAACTTAAAAATGTAGTTTCAAACCCAGAACCGCGCACTGAATCGGCAACATCAGCAGCAAGATTTTTTTATTGCGCGAAAGTTAGTAAATCTGACCGTGATGCAGGAATGGATCGATTTGTCGTTGCCTCGGCATCCGAAATGACCGGTGGCCGCGCGGAGGGCAGCGTTGGAATCAATAATCCGAGAGCAGGAGCCGGGCGCACCAGTGGTGCCAAAAATACACACCCGACAGTGAAACCGGTTGATTTAATGCGCTACCTCTGTCGTCTGGTAACCCCCGCAGGGGGGAACTGTTCTTGACCCGTTCATGGGGTCGGGCAGTACAGGCAAGGCTGCCATCACTGAAGGATTCCGGTTTATCGGGATTGAAATGGATCCTGACCATCTGGTTACCGCCGCGGCCCGTATTGGATATGCCGCAAAAGAGGCAGATCGATTAAGTTTCAATCAAAGTTGATAGCTCTAACATTAGCGAGGTAATTTTATGGCCGATATTATCGATGAAGCCAATGATTTAAACGAACTGCGACTAACTACCGCGCTTGCCAACCGACCACCTAAGCCGAAAAGCCTGACCGGTTTCTGCATCTGGTGCCGTGATGAACCGGTTATGCCAGGCAGCGCGTACTGCTCAAAAGAGTGCGGCGACGATGACGCACAGAACAAGCGCAAAAACGGATAGGAGGCACTGATGCTGATCCTTGCACTCTATCTGTGGATTGCCGGTTATCTCTTCGCAGAACTGAGCAGAAGCGCAGATACCCGCGCCAACATAGCCGCCGTGATGCTTTATTCCACATTCTGGCTGCCTGCCGGCGCGTGTTATCTTTCATCCCTGATCGCCAGCAAAGTTTTAGGCGACGAGTAATTACCCCGCTTTCCCCTCTTCAATCCACCCGTCAACCATATCGGCCCACTGTTGCAACATGTCGCGACGCTGCTCAGCGTATTCCGCTTTGTTGTACACGGCACGGACGCCTTTTTGTTCGTGGGCCAGACACTTCTCTATCCAGTCGGAATTAAACCCAGCCTCATGCAACAGCGTACTGGCCGTCCGGCGCAGGTCATGTACCGTCAGCGGTTCAAAATTAATCCCCTTCTCATTTATCCGTTTAACCACACCATCAATCACATTATTCAGCGCTGCATTCGACAGCGGCTTACGGATGTCATAGCGCCCCGGGATCAGGTATTCACTACCCATGGCGCAAACCTGAAATCCGGTCATCATATCCAGCGCCTGCCGGGAGAGATAAATCACATGCTCCCGCCGGCGCTTCATCCGTTCTTTCGGGATCACCCACTGAGCACGTTTAAAATCGACCTCTTCCCAGGTGGCTTTGATAAATTCCGTTTTCCGCACCAGGGTTAACAGCACAAATTTCACAGCCAGTTTCAGGGTCGGATAACAGCTGTAGTTCTCCAGCTCCCGGAAGAATATGCCGATCTCTTTTGGTGACATAGCACGCTCACGCGGCTCAAAGGTGGCAATCGTGGATGCTTTAATGCCTGCTGCCGGGTTACTGATCTCATAGCCGCGGTCAATAGCATAATCAAATACCGCGCCGACAATTTCACGTACCTGCAATGCAGTCGCCCGTCCACCGCGGTCACGGATCTTTTCACACAATGACCGTAACCGCTGCGTACTTATCTCTTCCAATGTCAGGCGCCCCAGCACCGGCGCTACTTCACGTTCGATCACCGAGGTTTTCATTGCGCGTGTCGAATCCGCCAAGCGGGCTTCACGCAGATATCTGACGGTATATTCGCTGAATACCGTCGCCCCCTTTCGCTTATCAATACCGTCACGCTTGCTTGCAGCCGGTGATATTCCTGCATTAAGTTGCTTTTTTGCATCATTCAGTAATTCGCGGGCCTGTGCCAGCGTGATACCGTCAGGCCCGTATTTGCCAAACGTCACTGTTTCACGACGGCTATTAAAGCGGTAATCATACCTGAATGAAATTGTTCCATTTTTTGTGACGGCAACATACAAACCATCACGATCAGACACTTTATAAAGCCTGTCCTGTGGCTTCATACTTTTTAATTTTGTATCAGTCAGCACGTCGGTATTCTCTCTTTTAATACCGTCATAATTTTTATTTTTTGACGGTATCACAGCCGGTTTAGAGTGGTTTTATTTTTTGATACCGTCACATATACCGTCAAAAATACTGGCTCTTGTCAACAATTAAAAACAGTTAAAAACAAAAAAGCCACCAGTAACTTACTGATGGCTTTCGGTTTTCTGATAATTACCGGTAGTTAAAAACTATAGGTATATCATTCCCACTCAATTATATCCTATTGTTATAATACATTGATTTATTTGCGTTTATTTTTAAATCAATGGAAATATACCGTCACTGATACCGTCACGCGGAAAACTGTCTACTTTTTCACCGGTAATTTTCGAGCAGTTTTTCCTTCGCTTTCAGGTCAATGATACAGAGATTAAGGAGCCGGGTATTTTCATCAGCCCGCTGAGCTTCACGCCCATACTTTTCAAGTGTGCTTCGTAGTTGTCGAGAAAGTTCACCGGCCTTGTCTCTCTCAGTTCTGCAGGTATCGGCGTGGCCGGGATCTGCAACTTCTGCTTTCGCGGTACCGGCTGGCTGCTGCATGCGGTCAAAATGATTAAGCACCCGATCAAGCAGAGCCTCTGTACGTATCGTATCACTCTTTTTTCCATCCTGATATTCCCCGATGCTTACCTGCTGCCGTTCGTCTGCCTCCCGGCGCAGTTCGATATTTGTGGCCACGTCTTTCTCATCCTGCTGCTGACCGGAGATCTGACCTTTCATCTGCCGGTTATCATGCAGGGTACTGCTGGCCCACCAGCCAGCAGTGAAAGAGACAGCCAGAGCGATCAGTGCAATGGCTATATTCTTCATCAGATAAGTGTCCAGGCTCGTTTAAAAACATCATCAACGTATGGCTGATGGCCGTTTTCGACAGCCACAATCGCTTTAGCCATTGCGAGTGACGTGTCTTTGTCATGCAGATTTAAACAGTCATGACGACCAAAGCCGGTTTCTTTACATACCCGTTTAATGTAGTTCTCTGTGTGATTGTTATCACCAGACGGTGCCCACCGCTCAATGATTTCTTCCACCGTGTCTATCTTGCCGCATCCGATACCTGGTTTTCCCTGATGCTTTGAGTACGTTTGCAGGAGCTTCATCAGTGCCCGGATACCGAACTCGGCAGAGATAAATGCACAAAATTTACTATCCGGCTGTGTCGCTGCAAGTCCCTGCCACTTTGATTTACTGTGACGGATATTCCCGGGGTTGTTATTCCGGATCCCCCGCGCACCTGTATTAACGAAATCATCCTTAAAGATTTTTTGTTTAACTTGTTCCGACATAAATCACCCCGCTCTAAAAAATGACATAACATTACCGCGATACACCAGCACCGCAGCACAGATAAGAAGGTTTGAAATCACGCTGGTGATATCAGCGTGATAGACAGGATCAAAGTAGGCTCGCACCGGCACACTCGCGGAATAAGACAAAATGAGCCAGGCTATCCATGCCCCTTTTGCGCAGTGCTGCCGGCCGTTTCGTCTGAACGAAAACACCCGGACAAAAATCACTGAGCAGATGACGGCATTCAGTATGATCAAGACTTTCTCAAACATCATTGCCTCCTTGCGGACTATCCGCTTTTCGGTACGCTTTAATACTCAGCTTCACCGACAGTAATGCAGATACAAAAGCACCCACGGCGTCGATGCTATCGATGCTGTAAGCGTCAGGTGGGATCTCAAATATCTTGGTTACTTTGATGAACATGGCCGCTGCCGGACTGAAAAACAGCAGGCCGGAAATAAAGCTGACCAGCGCCAGCACAGAACGGCGAAGCAGTGTGTACTCAGTTGCGGCAGTGATGAAGTAGATAGCCCCCATCAGGGACCCCATCACCACCTCAGCAGGCAGCCCGGCAAAGTAGCTGAAGAACGCAGCAAGGCTGAGCGTGGTTTTTACAGAGAGATCTTCATGCATTGCATAGCACCATGATTATTAAATAACCATGATGCTACAGCAGAAAAAAGATAAACAGAAATTATTTTTTGGGTCAATTGTTACGCAGGGGGAAATGTGCGATTTTGCAATATCACTAATAAATGCTCTATCTTTATAATTATGATTACAGTAAAATAAAACGTTTTTATATCAAAAAATAAAGTAAATAAAATTAGGTATTGTGATGGATGGAATTTATAGTAATATTATATTTATAATATGTGTTGTGTGTGCGCTATTAGTAAACTATTTTTTAGCACAGAAAAATTTTTATTCCCATATCAACTTCTCAGGCTCCAGATATTTTTATTTGGATGGAATTCGCGGCATAGCTGCAGTATGTGTCGTTATGAATCATGTTGTTTTCTCATTGCAAAATAATAATATTCAGGCCGAGAATATAGACACTTCTAATTTTTGGATATTTTATCATGCCGGTAATTTTGGTGTTCAAGTATTTTTTTGCATAACCGGATTTTTATTTTTTGATAAGCTTATAAAGAGCAATAATAATTTTAATTGGGACAGATATTTATTGGCGAGAATAAAAAGATTGATCCCAATGTATTTGATATCAACTTTTATTGTTTTAATTTTAACTCTTATATGGTCACATGCCGGACAACCAATAATAACAACTATAAGGCAATCCATAAATCTGTTCGCATTTGGTTTTATGGGATCTGATATATGGGTAAATGGTTATCGTACATATGCGCTAAATGCTGTAATTTGGACACTGCCATATGAATGGGGTTTTTATTTTTTATTCCCATTTATATCAACCTCATTAAAAATAAAGCCCTTGTTTTCTATTTTTCTATTTTTTGTTTTAATGTTTGCCTTAAATGATTTAATATTCAGCAAGTCTGTGTGGGTTTATTTTTTAACTGGTGCCATTACAGCTCATATTAAAAATAAAATAAACCAACCAGTTAAAATAAATTATAGATTAATTTCTATCGCATTAAGTATAATTCCATTAATTTATATATTGACTATTCTTAATTTAGATTTTTCAGGTTATGGGTATGAACGATATTTACTAACATCACTTTTATTTATTTTTGTTGTTTTAACTGAGCCAAAAGTATTTCAATTAAAATGTTTTGTATATCTTGGTGAGGCTAGTTACAGCTCATATTTATTACATCTAATAATCAATGCATTAGTCATAAGTTTATTGTCAAAATTATTTAATCTTGCAAACATAACAATGCCATTGTTTTATATACTAATAACAGCACTAGTGATTTTAACCTCACTGATTACAGCTTATACATTTAAATATATAGAACTGAGGTTTATTAAAAAATAATACAACCGTTATAATATATTAATGTGATATTGGAAAATTACTGAATCTGATTTTCACTAAATAATCTGCCGTGTGTAAATATAAAATACACAAGGCAGATTTATATCTGGTACTCTATAATTACTTTAATATTTATAGCTATATTCTTATCATGCTATCCGGTTAAAAACACCACCATTTTTAACCAACCAATCATCTCCTGAACACCCTATTATAATTACTTTAGTATCAACTCCAGATACCACTGGTTTGGTTAAATTTGTCAAGGATGTCTTTCTTGAAATATCTGAGGTATCAAATAAAATATTCATTGGGTTATATCCATCCCCATCTATAAGAAACATTGGTGTGGATAGATTTGGATTTTGCTGGTCTATCGGTAAGTATCCTGATATTTTTATTGCTGGCTTGTATGATGGGCTTGCAAATCCAGATACCCTTATCTGCCCACCTTTTACGAACTCAGTTGCACAGCTAATCATAGATATACAATACGGATCTCGAAAATCAAATGCCCAAGCTTCTGTCTCATTTATCATAGGCATAATCACTTCTGCGGAACAATCAATCATCGTGCTATACTGCAATCTAGATATGCCAAAGCCAATCTGATAGCCTTTGACTTGTACGAGTCGCAGATCCATGCTGGTACCGGATGTATGCAAAACGCCACCAGCATAGCGAGAGCAATCAAAACCAATAAATCCCTCACTGTCAAACTGGTTGGCAAAAACCTGCTCCATCACACCAGAAAAAGTGCTGTACGCTTTAATGCCAATGTAACCACCTTCAAGTGATACCTGTTTAACGACTGGATGATCCGCTTTACACATGAATAAACCATATTGCGGGCGTATAGTTTTCACATTACTGGCGTTCAGTCCCAGCCGCCTAAACATACATTTCTCCAGTACAGGACGGTTGCAATACGTGTCCATACCTGACCCCAAAATATCATGTTTATCAGGAACAAATCCCACAAGAGCATCCACTTTCTCAGCTACCACTTCACCGTTCATATAACTAAATTGGTTATTGGTAGTCTTGTAAAATACTGTCGATTCTATATAACCCGCACCAACAATACCTGTTCGTGAGTATACTGGAACCATCTCACTTGTGTGGATATCCCCAGCCGGAGCTTGTAGTATCACATGTTTATTTTTCGCATAACCAGTGGCTCTGGTAATTGCTTCTGCATTATCGGTTTTACCATCAGGCTTAACACCCCAGAAACACATGTCATATGCTGTAAAATTAATTCTCCGCCACGCAATATTACCCGATGCAGGAACAATAACTATTCCGCCATCATCCTCAATAGGTGATGACGAGTTATCAAACGACTGAAAATGCCCGCCACCGTGATGATGCTCATCATCTGTCTCTGAATAAGCTGATGCCACATAGACAATCATCCCGATATTTACTGGCTTGTGTTCGCGGAGTTTATTGATATTTAAAAACCGGCCGATTTTATTAAATCCTGCATTTAACGAAAACTCATTAAATTCTGTATCAATCTGCCCCAGTTTTTCACCGACTATGGTATCACCGTGACCTATCAAACCGGAACCACTCGGCTTTCTTAGCTCAGTCAAAACATCAGCAGCACTACCGGACTCCGGCACAACAACAACCGGATCCCCGTTGTTATCAAATGACAGCAACTTATTGGCACGATTAGCGGCATTAGGCAGCGCCGGAATATCCTTATCAGCAACACGCAGAGAGCGCTTATCTTTCGCGCTGATGTGTTCCTTCATCGTGCCTAGATCAACCGCATCACCACTTTTTACCGGCTTTCCGAGGTTGGCAATTTTATTACCTTTGGCGTCGTAGTGATCAGAGATAAAACTCGGTTTACGCAGGCACAACGACAGGTAACCCAACGACTTCTGGATCAGCATGGTGAGGTAGTCGAAAGCGCCTTCATGTACCTCAGCAAAGAATTTCCCCTGGTTGCGCAGATCGGTTTCCTGAACGGCAGGCAGGTCGCGGGCAATACCGATTTTCCAGCCTGTCGCCAGCGGCATTTTTAAAATTACCTTTCCGCCACGGTATGAGCCGACACCGCGCAGCGTGTAGTCGGTACCGTTCGTCAGGATGCGTTCTGTTCCGTCTGGGTCGGCTACGGACACAACGAGGTGTTTGGCTTCAAAGATACGGAAACGGAAGTCGAAATCTGTGGTAACACCGTTGCCGATGTACTCTTCATGGCTAAGTTCAGTCGATACGGTCATGGCTTTTTCTCCTGTTTAATACTGACAGGATAGCCAAAACAATCCACATACGGAATAATGCTTTTGTTTTTATTGAATGCATAACCAAAATGATAAACAAAAATACATCATACATATATGATAACAAAGGCAATCATGCACAATAAAGGAATCGGAAATGAAACAGAAATATGTGTATCAATCGCCTGAAAGCTATGCAGAAAAAGTAAATGACAATGACGGGATTAAGCAACTTTCTATCACATCGATGATCGAGGAATTACTGCGGGAGATGGATCGGGATGGTCATGATGTATCAGGGCCGATGACAGAGCTGGTGGCACTGAAAAACTACGTTACACACACGGAGAAACAGAAAGAAACTGTGCGGACCGGACTGGAGTTTGCACTGTCCGCATTGAAGAAATGATCTAGTAATGGTAATTAACACCGGTCAATCCGGTGTTTTTGTTCGTTTTTAATGTTTTAATAGCGAAACTTTATAGCGTAAGAAGGCACAGGTAAATCAAAATGAATAAATTACTACTGGCTATTATGTTGTTTGTTCCGTTGTCAGCGTTGGCTGATAACCCATGCGTACCTAATCTCATCAACGAGGACATGTGTGTAGTCGCGAAGAGTATAGAAAGTGAGATAAAAAAATCGATACCAATAAAAGTAAATGAGCGGATGAATATAACAGATGCCAAGGCTGACATGACAAAAGTTACGGTTACTACCGCATTTATTTATAACCAGGATGAATACAAAGAAATACTTAATAACGATGACGAGCTGATAGCAAAAACTAAAGATATTGTAAAAAAAATGGGCGCAAAGTCTTCGTGCTCAAATAAAGCTCTTAATGCGTTCATTAACCTTGGTGGTGTGGTTGAATATGATTATGTTTTTAGTGATGGCTCCCGTTATGAGACAGTTACCATCACCTCATGCGATTAATTATTTCATCTGTTCTTCAACCTGATTAAGCAATGGTGCCAAATAAAACAGGTTCTGGAAAGGCAATAACTTGCGTACAGAGCGCACTTCGCGATCATCAAACTCACCATTCAACACACCGGCAGTGATGTTTTTGATATCGCCGCCCAGGTCGAATGTAGGTCCCAGTAATGCGCCGATACCGTTACGGCTCTGATAGCGTGATGCTGGTGGACCGCCGAACATGGCGCTCATGCCATAGGTACCACCGCTGAGGTTTTCCAGTACGTTGTTCGGCTCTCCTAACCAGCCCATCATACCTGACCAGTCCAGCCCTTCTTTTACCAGGTTGGCAGGATCGGTATTTATTTCCCGCCCGGCCATCATAGATTTCAGCACGTAAACCAGCGACCCCAACCCGACCTGCAATAACGCACCGTAATAAAACGAGGCATCACCTGACTGAATACCGGACACCAGCGCGCGGTTATGGGTGGCAAAAAAGAAGGTTTTAAACTGCATCACAATTTTACCCAACTCACTGCTCATCATCAGCGGTGTATCGCCGATACCTGGTGTAATCACCGTGGTGCGTACATCTTTCAGTATCGCTGACTGGAACACTTCCCGCACTACTCTGTCATCCCACAGATGGCTATGCCCGGTCAGCAGCCCGTCCAGATCCTCACCGTGACGGCTGTACTGGTCTGCAATGCTGTGCAGCATGGATTCATCGATACCAATGTGCGCCAGCTTGGTGATCTCTTTTTTACTGAGTTTTTTTCCACCAGCAACGGCGTTGGCCGCATTCAGCACTTTGGATTGAGTAATAAGCCCGGACCACATTTTCATGGTGTCAGTGTACTGGTTCATCAGGGTGAAATTACCGAACTTCTGTGATGACCATTCCAGACCGCGCTCCAGGAATGACCGGCGGCTGTACGGGTCATTCAGATCGGCAATCACTTTTGACCGGCTGGATAATGTATATTCCAGCCCTATGCCCATCTCCCGCAGATCTGCTTTAGCGATACGCATCTTGCTGATGTCTGTCATCATCTTACCGAGGGGTTTCAGTACCGAGCGCAGACCATGCTGCATAATCGGACGAGCCATATCCGGTAGTGACGAAATAGTCATACCACCCAGCAGGCGCAGGAAGTTAACATGCCGCGCCACGCGACCGGCGCGGACAAAGAAACTGGACGGATCTTTCGGTGCGCCGTAGGTTCCCAGCAGGCGATCACGCATTGCCCGGATATCCCGTAAATCCGCATCACGGCGTTTTTCCAGCTTCGCCCGTTCTTTTGGTGTGGCGGCCTCTGATATCAGGCGGTTGTAGTCCTCCGTGATCGCTTTTATCTGGCCGTCCATATCAACGCGACCAAATCGTTTTGTCAGTTCGATTTCCGGGGCCACCTGGCGAATGTAGTTTTCCATCACATAATTCACATCCGATTCCAGGAAATCTTTTATCCGTTCGTCGGGGATGTTCAGGGTACGCGCCTTTGTGAAACCAGCGTGCTTTGTCAGTCCGTCTGGGATCAGTTCTCCTGGAACAATGCCTGCGGGTGCGCCGATGATTTTATTGATAATATCGTCAGCCGCCGCCTCAAGCTCTTCACGGGCCATTGGCTCCATGCGGCGCATGGCTGCCTGACGGCGGCGGTCAAAACGGGTCAGTGAATTGGCATGACGGGACAGACGTGCATGTTCATTGCGGAACTGACGCGGTTTATCCAGGATCTCAAGGTGGCGCTGTAGTTTCGGTAAACTCTGCTCTGCGCTGTCAATTGCAGACAACTTTCTTTCCAGTTGCGCCTGGCGTTTTGCCTGTTTCTTTGTCTGCTTATCCAATCTTCTCAGGGCGCTGAGTTCATCGGCAACCGCCTGTTTTTCGCCGATTAGCCGGATGTTTTTATCGACCTCTGACAGCAGTTCTGTTTTTTTACCGGACCAGCTTTCCGCCTCGCGAATTTCAGCGCCGAGTTTCTCGGCTGCCGGCCGAGCATTTTCTGCACGTTCAATACCGGCAACCGCTTTATCAAGACTGCCCTGTGCTTTGTTAACAGCAATCTGATTTGTTTCGCCTAACCAGTCCGCGATAACCTTTTTAAACTCAGACCGGTCACTGAGTATTTTGTCAAATTTATAAATACGCGGAAAATAGCTTTCTGCTGTGGTAACTTTTACGCCCTCGCGCAAAATACCTAATTCCACCATGTGATTTTTTGTCTGCTCAACGATAGGGCGAATTGCGCGTGCTGCTTCCGCTACCTGTGGGATGGCATGCTGATCACCATTACGCATAGCATCCCCCACCGCCTCGCTGAACTCAATATGACTCATACGGGTATCGCCACCGGTACGGGCGGCCTGCTTATACTGTTTGTAATAGTCGCGGGTGGACTCAACCTGTTTATAGACCAGCGCATCAAAGCGGCGCACAGCAGTCTCAACCGCGCCGAACGAAGCGATCCCCTCTTCGTTTTTTGCATAGGTGAAATTATTTTCGGCCAATTGCTGGTTAACCTGCCTGGCGATTTTTGACGGTGATTGTGCAACACGGCCCACCGGGCTGACATTCATTGTTCTGTTAACAAAAGATGGTCCCTTTATTGCTTCCTGTTCCAGCGTAGTATCGAACACCTCAGCTGCACCGATGCTTCTGTCTCCGGGAATATTATTTGGAATATTTTGTGGTTGAGTTTGTTGTTCGCCAATCACATCATTACGGAATTTAGCAGCCAACGCGCCACGGTTTTTAACCAGCTGAATTGCGGATCCCATCACGCCACCCAAGGTGGCATCAAATGTAACGTTAAGCGCACTCTCTGTCAGCGTCCGTGTTTCCTGTGTTGCACTGAGAGCCGTTTCTGACAATACTCCGGCACCGGCGTTTGATAGCGCCAGAGTACCGGCAGTTCTGGCCACACTTCCGCCGCGTACCGCCAGCCCACCGGGAATAAAAGTCGCTGCTACGTTTATCGGGTCAATCACCCCCATAGCCAGACTGCTGGTAAATCCGGCGCCGCCAGCCTCTGCCAGCAACTTTCTGTCCTGTATCTGGCGATCTATGCGCTGCTTGATAGCTGACGTTTCCAGCGGCGATTGAGAGTGAATAAACGCATCTGCATAATCTTCATATCCCGCCAGTGTATTATCGTCTTCAAACGGGTTATAGCCATCTACCGCCTCAAACTGATTAAACGGCATGGTAGCAATCAGACTGCCGACAGAGTTATCAATTCGGAATGCAGCGTCACGCAGGCGTTTTGTCTCGTTACTATCATCGAGCGGATTCAGTGGCGCATACCAGGATGGTTTTTCGTTATCACCATATACCGGCTCAGGCTGCTGTATGGCGTTTACGTCAGCAGGCAGGATGCGTTCCGGTTCCATCTCATAGATTGGCATTATTTTTTACCCCATGAAAAATAGTTACTCAGGTTATTAACGCGTTTGTCGTGTGCATTTTTGTACTGCTCACGAAGCGCATCACGGCGCTCATCGCTGGCTTTGTCCGCTTCCACCTTACTCTCCAAGCGCTGGCGTTCTGCTGCCGCATCTTTAATGCTCTGCTCTTTTTCTCCCATAATTTCACGATACATCGGTGATGTTGCCTGATCCGGCTTAAAGCGAACCAACTGCCCGTTGTCACCATAGTACGGAAGGTAAATTGGTACATCGTCACTACCAGTTTGTTTAACCATTACGCCATAACTAAGATCACGTGGAGTAACAGCATCCGGTACCAGAACGATTTCTGCATCTTCCGGCAGCCCGCCGAATACTTTTAATGCCAGCTGTTTTTTATCCTCTTCCCATTGCCCCTGAATCCAGTTACCAGCACCGGATGACGTAATACCATAAGCAGCTTCCGGAGCGTATTTCATGATTTCTTCTTTGCCGTTTACTGAGGTGACACCCCAGGTCTTTTTCACCTGAGCATCAGTCATTTTCTGAGCCAGTTTTGCGTCACCACCGGTTTCGGCGAAGTTGGCATCATAAAGCGTCTGGTAATCACGCAGGTATTCACGGTTATTGATGCCAGGTTTATCCACTCCCGGGGATGAGAACCCACCAAGCGTATAGAAGTTATTGATATTTGCCTGTGCCGCTTTATCGCGGCCCTTCATATAATCCTTGTCACGCACCTGTGCTGCGATCATTTGCTTGGTACGGTCGTCCTGTTCATAAGTCAGTCGGTACGCTGTTTCGACTGCCTTATCTTCAGGCATTCCGGCGCGGTTAAGTTCGTATACTTTGGTGTAATAGGCCATGGTTGAGGACGGCATATCAGTTGCTGCTGCCGGGTTATTATCAAAAATCTGCCCGTACATTTTGACAATCGGCAGAACCACCTCGGGATCCTTGGATGTTGCACCGGTATTGAAGATTGTTTTTACCTGAGACGGAATGATGCCGGTACGCGAGGAAAGTTCAGCAACGGCATTCAGGCTGTTTTCATCACGCAGACTGAAACCGGATTGCAAGTTTTTCTCGAAGTAGTTGTCCGCTGCCTCCTGATTGTTTTTGTCGGTCGGATCCAACGGGAAGTTATTCTGTATGGAAAGCTCCAGGCGGTTTGCGGAAAAGGTTTTCTCCTGTGCCTTAATGTTGCTGTCAACGAATTTACCGAAACGCTCCCAGCGCTGCATGCTGCTGGCGTAATTAGGTTGTGACGGGTCTGGCTTTATCTGCTCCAGCAATGAACGCTGAGCCGGTGCCGTCATATCTTTCGCTGCTGAAATCAGACCTGCATAGCGTTTCGCCTCCTGCATATCAGTCAGCATCCTGGTGCCTTTATCGTAGCCAAAGGCTGCCATGACTTCACCCGCTGACGGCGCACCGGGTGCGTCCAATCCGTTCTCCCACGCAGCATAAGCATCAGCCATTCTGGTACCGAGTTCTTCCTGTGCTTTTTGCTGGCGCTGTTTATCCATCTGCTCAGCCTGACGCAGATATTTCGCTTGGTCTGATTGGTCGAGAGCATCAAACGCCGCTGATCCGGTAAGGCGCTTAGGTGCCTGTCCAGACTGCGGCAAATCCACCAGCCCAAGTGCCGCCTGAATGCCGTTCGAGATATCATCACCGGCGATTTTATCAAACTCGCTTTGCCCGTTCTCTTTAATCATTATCGCCATTGAAAGACGTGTCAGTGTGTTCAGATCCGTTAAATCAAGGCGGGTGTCACGTGGGACATTGAGGTATTCAGAGACAAATTTAATATATCCCTCAGTGTCATTATCATCTTCCGGTGGTGCCCAGCGGGTAATTATCTGTTCCGGTGTGACATACCCCTGACGGGCATATGACAGCAGGTTACGCCCGGTCGCCCGGATGCCGTGTGCCGGTGTGGCGAAGGTAACGAACGCACCGTCATTACCTGTCTGACCAACCCATACATCTTTTGATTTACGGATGTTGCCAGGGTTATTGTTACGTACGCCCCGGGCATTGCCGGATCCATCTGACACAGCAGCACCTGACGGCATTTCACCACTGACACGAACAGCACCGCTGATGCTGGACGGTTCACCGTTCTGTTGTATGAACTGCATATAGTCCGCACCGATCTGGTTCTCAATGGCTTTGCGGGCAGTGCTGGTTTTAAACTCCTGCTTTCTAGCCAAGATCTGCTCATCACTCCAGCCGTGGGACAGACCGAATTCCTCTATCTGCTGAAACACCTGCTTATTGGTTGAGACATACGCCTGATTATCACCGTACTGCGTGGCGGCTGTTTCCGCATTCAGCGTCAGCGTAGACTGGAACTGATCGGTTTCGTATGACTGAATCTGCCCCATTTCATGCTTATTGGCCTGACTGCCGAACTGTAAGCGCATTTCCTGCGCCTGCTGCATAAAGTGGCCGCGCGCATTATCGTCCGGCAGCGTGGCCGCAATCTCTCCGGCGAAAGAATCAAACTGATTCTGGTACTCTGCCGCCTTACCTATGGCGTTTTTACCCTGTTGCGCCAGCAGACCATTCTGCGGGTCGGTCATCAGTTCGTTGGCTTTCTGGCGCAACTGTAACGCTGCATCCTGTGACAACGCCACATTAGCGCGCTGCTTTGCCTCTGCAAAAGCATTGATATACTGATCACCGGCCTGTGCCAGCCCGGCGCCAAAGTGTTCCGGTGATGACTGTGCGCTGAATCCGTTGGCTGGCAACGGACTACTGCTGACCTGCTGCTGGTTATACGTTGGTACTGTTGGCATTAATCACCCCCGAATTAAAAGATGCCTGAGCGCATATTTTTGAACATGTTTGAACCTGTACCGGTAGTTTCTGACCCAAAGCTGAGAGGGTTACCGGTACCGCCTGCCACTTTGTACGCACCCCATGCATTCAGCGGCGTGGTCAGTATCGTGCCAACCGCACCGATATTGCCCTGACGACGTGACATCTTCGCATTGAGCCGGTCATTAGCCGCCTGCAGCTTATAGCCATATGCTTCGCGGGAGGCGTTGTTCATCACGGTAAGCGCATCGAGCTCACCCATGGCCGCAGTGTCGCCGAAGATATCCAACGCACCACCGGCACCAAGATCAACACCATTGGCTGACATGGTAGCCGCCTGAGTTCCGGCCAGCTGCCGCGCGCGCGAACGCTGCTTTGCGGCCTCAGCATTACCCCGGTTAATAGAATCATCCGCTGCCGCCTCATTCAGTTTGGCATTCTGGTTTGCAACGTCAGCGTTGAATTTACCGGACTGATACTGGCTGTATGCCTGCATTGCTCCGGTACCGATTGCGGCGGCTGCCAGCATGGTTGGTTCGCACATTATTTCGCCCTCATGGTGAAGTGATGGAAAGGCAGCTTCATTAAGCCTATCGGTTCCGCCGGTTCCAGCCGGAAACCCAGCCAGTGAAGCCAGGCTTTCGCAACGTGGTTACGCGCATCCACATAGTTTTCCAGTGACGGATAGACCGCCAGCATAGCTTTCAGTACCGGTTTGCAGCGGCGCAGGAATATCTTCTGGTGCGTTTCAAGGTGAGATGAACTCACCAGCCACGGGATCCCCACACCGCTCAGGATAGACCCCGGAGCCACACCAAATATTGTAACGACCTGACCGTCAATCAGACCAGACCACGCCTTTGTCGAACAGGTAACGCCACGGGTAAGAACCTGCTCTGCCGTCTGACCGGAGAATGCCGCGAACTCGTCGTGATCAGCCTGGCGGATATACGGCAGGAGCTGCTGTATATGCTCAGCAGTTGCCGGGATAATCTGTACGTGTGCCATCGGTTAAAACCCCCCGACATCAAGGCGCGGGATAACCGCAAGGATGGACAGCGGCAGCGGATCTTCCTGCCGGATAAAGACTCGCCCGTTTTTGCTCCAGTTGGAATCCAGATTGATTTCCACAATGCCGGTCGCATCATCAACAGGGTTGTCGTAATACTCAAACTCACGCTGAGGGTATTCATACAGGTGGTCTTTGTCGGTACCGGCCCACACACCACGGCTGGAATTAACGATAAGACTGGCGACTTTTACCAGTTTCTTTTTATCCAGCAGCGTTTCCTGCCCGTTAATGTGGATGTCCAGCGTTTCCAGTTCGCTGGTAACCGGCAGACCGATATGCACTACTACTGACGGCGTGTCGATTTCCACCCGTTCACCGGAGACAACAACCGACGGCGCTACATTTGCATCTGCCAGCACATTCACGGTTTTTCCTTCCAGATGCCCGATACCGGTAAAGAATTTACGGGCAAAGCCCCACGCCTCTGTCATCGTGCTGCGTAACGCTGGTGGCACATTACGGTTAGGTGACACCGTAACTTCTTTGCTATTAATGACTTCGACAATGCGGCATTTCAGTATTTTGTTCTCATCGTCCTCGGTGTAGTCGATGTGGATCTCATTACCGATGTCGCTCTCTTTGAACACGTTGTCAGCCAACACAGACAGGCGGTATTCTTCCTGATACGACCAGTCACCATCACCGCCGGTAATAACGACCGTTTTATCCGGATCCGCATTACGTCCGTCATAACTCAGACCGGAGTCCACAAAGAATGCGTCTTCCGTCCTGGTGAATAACCGGCTCGCCAAACGCTCGATATAACGGACCGTCTTTTTACCGACCTTGCGCTTTACCACGAAGTACACCGCATCCTCTGTGCCCTCGCTGATGGTACAGACAGATTCAAATTCACCGTCAGTATGCTGCGGCGCCCAGGCGAAAACCTGTTGCTCGCGCAGATAGGTCAGCGCCAGCAGTTCGCCGTCATCCCGGGCACACCAGGCAACGGAATAAGGAACAGTGGAAAAAGCCCAGTCAACAATCTGGTGTTTCTGGAACAGGTGGTTGGCGAGAATGGTTAAGTCTGTGCCCTGGTACCCGTCCACATCGAATGAATACGCCAGATCACGGACAGCGCTGCCTTTTTCCTGCACGTACAGCGCAATGTTCGCCACGGCAATCGGCGGCAGATTACTTGATCCGTTGGCACCCTGTGACGACATAGCGAAACTGGCCGGGGTGAGTACCTTATTCTGATCACCGGTAACCTGATACTCTCCGCCGGAGGTCAGCGCCACCAGCGAACCAACGTCGATCAGATGACGGATTTCATTCACCTGCCGCCCGGCATAGGTGTAGATAATGCGGTCGTCATCCTGAATAGGGTTACTGCGTCCGAAGTCTTTATAGTCGCCGCTGCGGCTGGCCCATATGGTTTGTGGTTGTGAACGGGATCCGGCAAAGAACAGGCGCTGCTGGTAATAGGTCACGGTACTCGGATAACCCAGCTCTTTATTCCAGGCTGCCCGCGCCCATTTGTGGCTGGCGTTTGTCGCTGTGACAGCATTAGACGGCAGATAAGAAATGACTTTCCCGGTAGCGGATTTACCGTCACTGCCGACAGATTCAATTTTGATGATACCGAACCCACTGTGCAGGTATTCCCACTGGATGCCGTTATCACCGCCCCATCCGTCCCAGCTCATGCCCTCGGTGTGAGACGGACGCAGCGTACCGGTTTTACCGGCGGTATTGGCGCGGTAATAGTGACTGCCGGCGCGGCGCTGATCGTTAACTGCGGTTTCTTTATCTGTTTCCCACACCGGCACTTCATCAACAGCACGCTGCTCCAGGTAAAACTGTTTCCCCACCTGCTCGCTGCCGAAGATATTATGTGTCGCCGTCAGTGTTACTGTGCCGGTACTGGCGCTCGCGTACACTTTGATCGCCTTGTCGGTGTTGATGTCTTCAAACGGGCCGTTCTTTGTCTCCACTTCCGCCAGCCGCCAGTCATCGTGATCGTAACGCTGTAGTTCCATAGGCGGGTGATCGGTGTGAACGATGGTCATTACGTCAGCAGACTGCGTGAATTTCAGCTTAAACAGTTCAGATTCTGCATATGGTGTCGCCAGTTCAAACACTTCACCTTTGTGTTCACCATCGGCATACAACACCTGCCCGCCGTCTTTGAACACACGGATATACCGATCGCCGAACTCCAGCGCATAGGTTTGCACCGTGCTGAACTGAAACGGGATCAGACGGCATTTCTTGTCACCGTATTTAGCCGCGGCAATGAAACGTGTACCCGGGCGGTTTTCTGCCCCACCGTACTGCCGGACAATGAAATTACGGCACTTACGCAATGCCGTGGCGTACTTCGCCATGTCGACGCGCCCGTATAAGCTCGGGGCGATTTCGCCACCGGAGAATGACGGCTGAATAATACTGTAGGCCATTATGATAACCTCGCTGCGGTAAACTCATCCATGTAATCGACCGGCTCTGACGATTCCCCGAGGGAGTGAGCCGCAGCATTGGCGATCGTCATCTGGTAAAGTTGCAGAGCCTCATTACCGATACCGGCATTCGATGCCAGAGGCCGGACCAGTTCAGCGGCCAGACGCCACGCCAGCGCATCTTTAAACAGCGCATCATACATATTGACGTCTGTCACCCGGGCGGTGTATTGCAGCCACGCCTCCGACTGATCGGTATAAATCAGTTTCCCGGTACCTTCTTCATCAGCGCCGACCTGAAAATGAATCGCGGTATCAGGGCGGTGATACTTTTCTCCGGGACGGATAATGGAAATGGCTTTCATGCAGTCCGTAGGGTAACGGTAGGCATATTTCCATTCAGGCGGCGGATTATTGGTATCAGCCAGCGCCACGCGCTTAACAGCAAAATTCCAGGGGAAATCTGACAGCACCGCATCGCGGCACTGCTCATAGTGCAGGCTGCACTGATTGGCCTCTTTGCTGGCCTCGGTCATACTGTTGATAGATCGGCTGTTACCGATGCGGCTGAGCGCGATATTGCAGATTTCGATTTCTGAGGCCACTATTCACCCCCATCAAACAGCACATCAGCCGCTGTTTTTTCACTGCCGGATCCCAATGCCATGTCAGTTATCTGAAGCTCAACGTAAACAGATTTCTTTCCTTCGCGCTCATTGACGGATTTCGACAGAACTTTAGCCACGCCATGCAGCTCAATGCTTTCACCAACATCCGGCACGGCGGTACCGAGTTTTTCTATCGTGTCATTTTCCAGAGAAATGCGCAGGCCATACGGGTATTCATCACGGGTTTCTTTCTTGCCGCTGGCGTTCTCGTAGGTTTCAGTGCTGGTTTTCAGGTTGACCATTTTCATTGTCTTTCTCCAATAAAAAAGGGGCTTTCGCCCCCTTTGGAATCGGGGGTTAAACCCCAAGCTCTTTACGTTTCGCGTCGATATCCGCGCGGAGTTTTTCGGCACCGGCATTGTGATGCGGCTTCTTACCAAACAGCTGCTGGTACTGATCCTGCAACGCGGTTAATTCGATATCCGCCCCGCCATCGCCGCCGGAAGCTCCGATACCACCATCACCGCCGTCATCACCACTGTGATTATCGTTACCGGCATTGGTACCTTCATTCGCCACTACACGCTCACCGGTTTCAATCAGCAGCAGGTTATTTCCCGCCACACCGATGAACTCAATTTCCTCACCGGGATAAAGCAGGCGGCCATTGATAAAGGATTTTTTCAACACTTTATATCGTGACATGTCACACCTTAATTGCTGACAGCTTCATAGACAGGATGAGCATCCACATTCAGGATAATGCCTGCTGTGAACTTACCCGCTGTTAACGGGCCATCACCCACGATGTACTGGAGGCGCAGAAATTTGAGACTGCCCTGCGGCACTTTGGCCACAATGCGCTTACCGGCATTCAGTGATGCAATCGGCATAGCCTCAGACAGAAAAATAGCCTTAGCATCTGTGAATGCCTTATCAGACGCGGTTTCCAGTTTGATCTGCACCGTGGCATCACCGGCAGCCTTGGCCTGTTCTGTCACCTGTGCGAACAGTTCCAGCGGCTCACCAATACCGATATCACGGAAATCATTACGCAGCGGGCCGAGGTCGATAATGCCGGTACCGGCTGCTGATGCGGTAACCGCCTGATCGACGGAGAACATCGTTTCTTTATCTAAAATCATTGTGTTACCCCTGTTAAAAGGTTGCCGGAGGCTGATGCCGTCCGGCATACGCGGTTACTTAACCTGACTTTCGGTAGTCAGAATGGAATCGACGCGGCGCACCGGGATCTCATCGAACGATACAACTTTCTTCCCAGCGACTTCCTGCATGGAAATGTTGACGTTCTTGGAGTTCTTAATCTGGCGGCGCATCCAGCTGCGGATAGCCTGGTTGCAGTAGATTGCCGGGCGCCCCATAGCGAGGTTAGGGATCTTCTCAATCGCCTGAATCAGCAGATCTGGCAGGTCGAGCGAATCGGCTGCTTCCGGGTCTTTCTTCAGTTTACTGATGTCGATATTGGCAATGCGGACCACATAGCGCCAGTCACGGACAGTCAGGCCGTTTTTCCACTGAAAATGAGTGCGATAACCTTCGTACTTCCCACCGTTCTCATCTTCCAGCGTCACCTGGCCTTTATGCTCCTGCTGCAATCCCGCTTTGGATCCTTTCGGGAACAGGCCGTGGACGGTGTTTTCACCCCATACCACCAACCAGATAGAGGTCAGATTGCTGCCCGTACCACCGGCATCAATGATGTTTACCCCGTTCTTCGCGTCCAGACTGTTAAAACGGACAGACAGACCCGTAAAACGCTGCGGATGTACCGTGGTATCACCGTAGATCAGCGTTTCTGCCATTTCCTGGTTCATCGACTCCAGAAACGCCAGTGACTCAGAGAGCAAGAACTCAGAAGTCTGACCATTCAGATCAGCCAGGTCTTTATCCACTTCGGAATACGTTTCCAGCATCCCGACCGTATCAGTAACCTGTGCAGTGGTTGATTTACTTGGCGGCACACCATAGTTCAGCATGCGCCACGTTGCAGACGGCAGGCCGGTACGCACTGTAGTACGATGACCGGTTGCCTGGTTCGCTTCGACAAAAAGCATATCGTCGAGGATCTCGTTGGTCTGATTCAGCAGTTCGACAATTTTTGCCTGTTTGCTGTCAGGGCCTTGTCGTTTAGCCCAGTCAAGTAGCGTAAGTGCTGGCATGGTTTCCCCTTAATTATCCGAATAACACATCAGCGGCACTTTTCGCACCGCCGCTATTGCCAGTGACAAGACCGTCCTCTGACATGGCTTTGCCGATATTGGCAAAAATACGCACCAGTTCCGGATGATTTCCGAGGCCGGTTTCGTTCAAATACTGTTTCAGCTCTGGTGAACCGAACTTATCCATGGCTTTCTGCGCCGCGCCAATGGAAGCATCGGTACCGAGGTCTTTATCTGCCTTAACCTGCTCAGCCCACTGTTCGATCTGCTGCTGCCACTGTGCCGCCTGCTGCTCAACCAGCTTCGGCATGATCTTGCTGCCATACACATCCACCAGCTTTTGCGCCTGCTCGTTGCTCAGATTCAGCTCTTTGGCGATCGGCTCAAAGGCTTTTACTGCTTCGGCATCCAGCTCCTGACCCTCTGCGGCCTTAAATTCATACTTTTCCGGTGCTGCTACAGCGGGTTTACCGGGATCGGCTTTCTGGTCTTTAGCCTGCTGTTCAGCGCCTTTATTTTGCTCATTACCCGCAGGAGTACCGCCGTTATCCGCTGGTGATGCTTCTGTGCCAGCCGATGCACCTGCTGTTCCCGGAGCCGCTCCACCATTATCACCACCCTCCGCGTTCTGCTCTTCACACAAGCGACGCATCATTAAGCGCTGCCATAAGTTCATGATTGTTTCTCCTGTTGTTTCGCGGCTTCATCAGCCATCAATGCATAGAGTTCAGGGCAGACACGATGAAGCCCTTCAAACATCTGTAAACCAAAGTTCCGGCAGCCCTCTTTAAAGGCTGTCAGATACGGATCTGCTGAGAAAGATGAGCCAAACACATTGCTTTCACCCAGCAACCGCCACATAAACCGGCGGCCTTCCTCTGTTGACATAACTGATTTCAGGTCATCATCAGCGCGTTTTTGTTGATCACGTCGTGCAATATCGTGCGCGGTCTGTTCCTGAGGGGTGAGAAGATAAGTTTCCTGTGCGTCTGTCACTGACCACCTCCGGCCAGCGCAGCCAATGCGCTGTTATCATCCATCGGTGTATTACCCAGCGCCTGAGCGCCACCGACAGCAGCCTGTGCCATCTGCATCCGCTGCTCCATAGCCTGCTGCTGCGCACGGTTTTCCCGGATCTGCGCCACCTGTTCATTGGTTGCCACCACTGACGGAGGAACCCCGATTGATGCGGCGTAGGCGTCTATAGTTTCGTCCACGTTGATTTTGTCTAGGGCATCCGGTTTGAATTGACCTATGCCGCTGGTGAAGCCGATGAAACGCTCAATGCTGCTGACGCCGATCGCTTTCTGCGCCTGCGCCATCACTGAGATATATTCGACTTTCAGCTGCATACCCTGCATCTCATCCGGCGGTACCGGCAGCAGGTTGTTCTCAGCCATTACGCTGAACGTGAGGTTAATCAGCTTATCCAGCAGCTCGGAATCCAGACGCTGTAATACCGGTCCCAGCATCAGCAGTTTCTCTTCCCGCATTTCAGCCACGGCCTCAACCGGCATTGAACGGGTATTCACGGTCTGCATCATGCGGAACAAGTCAACGAAATAGGCGTGGTCGATAATCTGGCGGGTGTCCTGGATATCTTCCAGCAGGCCATTGGTACCGTTGGCCGGTATCTGGAACAGCGGTTTGATCTGGTTGTTCACGTCTGCCATAGGCAGATAGTTAATCCCGCCGGGGATAGTCGAGATACGCTGACTTTTGATTGAAGCGGGAGCCTGTAACGGCGGATTGGTGATTTTGTCGATCATCTGCGCTTTACGGCGTTGCAGCAGTTGCAGGGCTTTCACGCTGCCGAGCGCCACCATGCCCGGACAGGATGAGCCGTAAACGTCCTCGCCGTTCACTTCCCAGCGTGGCGCCATGATCGGGAATTCATCGTAACCGGATTCGCGCAACAGCTTGTCGTCAGTGCTGGTGGCTTCGTAATAAACGGATTTGTACGCCTTGTGTTTCGCTTCGAGTTTGCCTGTCTGGCGGTCAAGGTTCGGATAGACCGCGTGAACCACATTCACCCACTGCCCGTATTGACCGCTGTTCCACTGTGATTTCACTGTATCGCTGACAGCGTCCATACCGAACTCAGTGATCACCTGACGCACGGTCATGCTGAATTCACGGACGGCGGTATCGACACTCAGATCTGCGCCATTGGCAATGTAAAAGCTGCCGGTCGGGAACGGCACAGTACGGATCACCCGCTGCGGGTCGGCGACAACAGCCATTGCACCGGTAGCGAACGTGCCTAAATCCTCGTACATCAGCGGCAGTGACTGGTAGAGATTGGAGCGGTTAAACACTTCGTTCATCCGCTGCTCGACAGTTTCCAGCCAGAGTTTCACCGGACCGTAGTCCATCAAATCACGATCAGGTGTCGCCAGGCGGAACCACGGACGCGCCGGGCTGGTAATGCCAGACATCATGCCGCTGGATAAGGTACGCGCCGCCATGACGGCAGCAGGGTCAATAATTTTACTGTTACGACGATCACCACGGTTACCTTCCGAGGCGGTAAAGCGAGTACTGCGCGGACGGGTGAAATCAGACAGCTCACGCCAGTGCGGCTCAAAAGAGAGTCGCTCGGCTTTCAGCTGAGAGAGTTGCTTATTTAACTGCTGCTTCAGGCTATCTGACATTATCCGCCCCTGTGATTACTGGCCTAACAGCGTTTTACCGCTGGTGGACGCGGCACCGGTGGCACCCTGAGAACCGGTCAGCATGGTTGATTTACGTCCTGATGCTGCACGGCGGCGGCGCATTTCTTCATCACGGCTGCTGGTGACAGCTTCGTCCTGCTCCTGTGGTGCTGCCTGAACCGGTGGCGGCGTACTGATTTTCGGCTTACTGAATCCACACATATCCACACCTCAATAAGATAAACATAATTGCTTTATATGGATTGTATATCATGTTAATTGACATTTGAAATAAACATGACTAACATTTTGTTTATCACTCAGCCGTGATTCTCTTTACCCTCCATAACAGGTGTTGCCAGTGCTACAGCTTTTGCCCTCTTTGTGAGGGCATTTTTTTGTCTGTTATTCAGGCGTAGGGATCGTAATCGTTGTCGGCTACCACTGAGCCATGAGAGAGGTTTTGTTTGAATTGCGGATCTTTTTTGGTGACCGGATAGGCAAATGTCAGCGCCAGCGCATCACCTTTACCCGGAGAGCGGCCTATGCGTTTTTTAATATCGTCTTTGGCTTCCAGCAGTATTTTACCGTCCAGGCGCACCTTGTATTCAGCAACAGATAAATCGTCAGCAGTTTCCTGATCGTCCAGCGCCCCGCCAATCTTAAGCCACGTTTTAACGCTGTTATACATCTCACCGCGCTTGTTATACATCTGCGGATCAGTCGATGAACCATTGAACTGCACCAACTGCCAGTCGCGCCCCCAGTTCATGCCAACGGAATAAATACCGGTACCGTAACCGAAATCGATATGCACAGCGTCCGCCTGATAGCGGTCCTCAAAATCAGCAATGCGTTTTGCCATGATCACATCATCGGTGGTTTTGGCGCCAGACCATAAAAACTTACAGTGCAGCCCCTGCCGCATGTAAATCACCGCGTCATCCGCACCGGAATAGGCAGGGTCAACGCCGATGATTACCGGCGCGTGAGCCACCTCTGCGGCGGTTACCGTGCGTTTCATGGCAGCATCGGTAAGACCGGTCGGGATGAACTGAGTTTCAGAGGCTGACGGGAAGATACCGCGCACGCGGATTTTGAAGAAATCGCTGTCTTCTCCCATATCCTCTTCCCACTTTTTGATCTGCTCTTTGTTGGTGCCCTCCACCGTCCGGCTGTCTATCTGCTTTGTACGCCAGCGGTGTTTAAACTTGCGGAAGCACTCTCGGAAGCGCCCGGTGTTACGGGTCGGGTTACCAAATGCAATCCAGATAATTTCCGTGTTCTCATCCGTCAGCGCCCCCTCGGCAACCTCCCACACCAGATCGGCAATGTTGGATGCCTCATCGAACACCAGGATGATGCGCTTGCCCTGGTTGTGCAGCCCGGCGAATGCCTCGGTGTTGTTCTCTGACCACGGCACGGCATCTGCCCGCCATGCGTTGGTGTGGTTCGGGTCGTTGGAATAGATAGCGGTTTTAGTACAGGTGAACCAGTCGCGGGTGATGGAAAGACGCTGCCACTTGGCAATCTCCGGCCATGTTTTGGTTCGCAGCTGGTTTTCGGTGTTGGCGGTGACGACGACTTTACAGTCTTCGCAGGTATCCATGCCCCACTTAATCACCATGGAAATGAATGCAGATTTACCGATACCGTGCCCGGATGCACGGGCCAGCAGCAGCGGCTGATGCCGGGTGTCCGGATTTCGCAGATGGTGGCCGATTTCATTCAACGCCTCTGACTGCCACTGACGCGGACCGCTGGCCGTTTCCAGTTCGGTGCCCGCCTCGCCCCACGGAAATGCGTAAAGCGCATAACTGAGCGGGTCATGCGTGAACATAGCGATATCGTCAATCAGTTGCTCTTCCGGTGATGCCGTGGCGGTATCGGTCATTACTCAATGCCCTCTGCTGCCCGCTTACGTGCCGCTGCCAGTTTATCCGCCAGCGAGATATTGACGTCAACCTGTACGCGCTCCCGGAATGCGTTCACGTCTACGTGCTTACCTACCAGCTCAAGTACGCGCAACTTATCCAGCAGCTTCACCTTTTTGACGGTGACATTCTCATCAACGACTGCAATTTCAAATGACGCGATACTTTTACGCCACACGGCAGGCCAATCCTTAATAGGCTTGATATCCCCGGTATCAGTGAGTATGTCCGCAATATCAGCATCCAACATATCCACCAGCCGCTTGAGCACAGTGTCAGCGCTCATTTTGGTGCGCTTATTCCGCTGCTGCATAAGCTGGGCGATACGTTCCTGAATACGGGGATCAGCCATCAGTACCGATGCGCGTTTACAGGCACTACCGGGAGCATACCCGGCAGCAATGGCGGCATCAGTCTGATTATCAGGCGCTTTGAGATATTCCTGACAGAAACGCTCCATCTGAGCGTTCAGCGGTGTGGGCTTTCGTGCTGGTGGTTTGCGTGGTCTTTTGATGGTCATAATGATTACCTCTTTGTTTATTATGACCACCAGAAAGTTAAACTTCAATCCATACTTCCATCATGCTCATTTAGTTTTTTTAATTCTAGCAAGGTAACAATTTTATCCATTTCAGAATTTATAAATTCTAACTTAGGAGTGAGCTTTGTTGGAATTTGCGCAGCGCACGCTTCAATAGGAAACGAATCCAAGGAAGTAATTAACACCTCAATAGTCTCCAAAAGATCTGAGCTTAATTCATTGATATTTTGGTACTGTTCAAGTAACGCACCATTTATTCTTGCCACCAAAAGTAGATTAGACTTTATATTTCCAATGTCTCTTACATTTATTAAAACTGATTTATATGGTTTACATCCATCCTCTCTATTGGTTATTAAATTAATTTTATATATATCATTGTAATAATTAACGCTCACTTTGTGTAACCTTGGATCACCCAAATAACTAATTACTTTTAAAATTTTTTTTATATTACGTTGAATACCCTCCACATTAATACCTAGTATTATTTTCAACGCCATGAGTTCTCGCTCATAAGCTTTCCTTTCACTATCGCGGTCATTGTTTCGCTGCCTCCAATAAATATACAGAGATACAAGAATTGCTACTGCTGTAATTAAGCTACTGATAGAATCAGAAATATTAATATTTAACGAACTCATACAATTTATCCATAAATTAAAATTAAGATACCTCCTTATTCTACCTTTAATTTCATCTCATGCCACCCTCTGGTGTTCCAGCATTCAGCATCACCGGACAGGCAGCACTCAGCGACCGGTAATGCCTCCCCGCACTTACCACAGCAGCGTTTTGACAGCTCCGCAATCTCACGCTTAAGCCGTGCATCGTCGTTGCGTATCAGCATCTGAATATACTCGGCTTCGTCGTATGGCTCACGACCTGGACGGCGCAGAGCACAGTTGCGTTTGATCATCTCATGCTCTTCGGCTTCAATCTGCCATTGCGGAATCACCATGCCAGCGCTACGCTGGCGTTTACGCTGTGCTGCTTTGCGTTCGGCGGGTGACTTAGCCATTACCAACCCCCTATGCCAGAGCCAGAGATAAGTTGGCAGATTGCGAGCATTAGCGCTGTAACGACAATAACTTTGACTGGTGGCATCAATCACCTCCTTCTGCGAGCTTTTGCATAGCACCTTCGTAACGGGACATACCTATTTCCAGCGCCGACTTCACTTCCTGCTGCGGTGGTTGTGGCAGTGGCACCCAGAATTTCACATCGCTTGGATTGAGTCGCTTTCTGTTTAAATAAACATGGAATACTTTGCCATTGCGGAAATAGGCCATCGTGGATGACCCGCGATAAGGAATAATTATCTTCTGGCTTGTAGCAGGCATTCTTTCCGAGCACTTAATCCATTTCATTGGTGGTTAACTCCCTGCCAAAAACGCGTTTAAAATCCAGTCGCAAAAGGCGAAACATAACCCGCTCACACCGGTATGGCCTATACAGCTTCCGGTTATAGTCTTTGCAGTTCCTGATATATTTCAGTTTGCGGGCCATGCGCTCTTCGTTATACGTCCACATCAGTGTTTTAAAGTTCGTTCCCTTCATAATCAAAAATCCTTCTGTCTTGGTTTATGCCGCTTTTGCGGATAATTCTTTAATTAATATCGCCGTGACATGTCACGATTGTTTATTTATCTGAATAGACCAAATTCCCAATTCAGGTTATCCAAGCACTCCCTGTCTTGATTGAGGCAGTAATCCCACTGCTCTTGGTCTTTGTGCTCTCTGACCAGCTGCCAGCACCAGCCGCCATTGTGTTTAACCCGTCTTACTTTCCTGATTTCGACATCATCACAATCAAATATAACGCCACCGCCAGAACCTAAATGAGCGCGCAAAACGTCAAGCTCCACACTGACAACCCGGAACAACTTCGGCATCGGTTTAATGCCATTGTGGAAATCATCTATTTTTGGATATTTCATTGTGTTACATCTCCTACATCATCAATGAGATCGCAGCAATGCACCCAGCGCCTCACATAATCATTAATAATCCGGTGTTGATACCTCAGAAAAATCGACGCATAACAGCATGATTTTTAACTCATAACTTATTACCGATATCATTCACCAATAAAATAACCCGCTCACAAACTTAACTGATGGTAATAAGTTCACGATTCCACCATTATTCCGGTAACCTTACCGTTATCTTCCCGGCCTCACCCCACACCTTGGAAACCGCCACACTCCAGACCTTGCAATCATCATCAAACAAGGCATCCATCAGGGCTTTAAGCAGGTTATCGACATCCGGCTTCTGCTGGTGCGGCTGCCCGACCATGCTGCACCTTTTCACTCCTGACCAGCTTTTAGGCATCGGCATCTGAAAAACGATTTCAGCACCGGATTCAGGCAGCGTTATGCGGCGCAACCGTGCTTCGTCACAGAATGCCCTGTAACGCATCACCGCAGGCCGTTTTTGCCACTTGTCCCGCTGCGTCATGCGCGGCTTTGGTACCGGCGTGATATCGAACTCGTTAACCTGCATTGTTTCTGGCCTTTTTCAGTAGTGAATCAAACAGTTTCTGCATCCGTGCCGGTTCGCCGTACTGCTCAATCGGCTGACGCACTCTCGGCTTCCGCTCTGTCACCCGTGGTTTCGCCGCCGTTTCCTCGCTGCGCTCATGGCTGCGCCTGAGAGCTTTAGCGATATTCTCGCGCCTGGTCTGCGCTTGGTTCTCAAGCCCTTCACGGTGGTCATGCCGAAGCCAGTGGACGAAGTTGTACGAATTTCTTTTGCGCCCTATCACATTCCAGCGATACAGCTGGTCGAGCGCATACCGCACCGCAGATATTCCGACCTTCCGTTTGTGGTCATTCCTGATGGCGACCACCAGCTGCATGGCAGTGAGATCCGGCTTATCCGCAAGAACCCGCACGATGTAGTCCTGAACCCGCATATAGCCCCCATGGTAATTACCTTACAGGTAAATATAACCATATTGTTTATCTTTTCAAGAATAAAAATACCAATGTGCCGAATACGGTTAAAACGCCCTGTATCGAATTCTGAGAGACTTTTAAAACCACATCATGAAAACGTACTGACCACATAGTTAAAACCTCGCTGTGTTGCGCTGGCTTACGATTTTGATGATTCATGCACTCAGGCAGATCGTTGTTTCTTTCTTTCGAGCATTTCCATCCACGCAGGAGGCGGACGGGTTTTATCTTCCACGCGCAGAACCGGACGGGGTATCGGTTCACCTTTGGCTACACGGTCAGCCCACTGCCGGATCATCTTTGCCAGGCGCTTTTCAACCTCAGGCTCAGTCAGTCGCAGATCGTAAACCTTGTCCCTCAGTTCTGTGAAAATCCAGTACTGCACCGGATGCCGGAACGGATACATCTCAGCACTGCGGTAGTTTCTCCGGTTTGCCAGGTATTTCTGGAAGTCACGCAGCATGTCGTCAAACGGGATCCCGAATGCGTTTGAGTCCACCAGCTTATCCGACAGCATCACAATCACGTCAGACAGTTCAGGCGGCCACGGATTTCCGTTCATGCAGCGGTCGAGGCAGAACGTGAATATCATCTCAAACTGGTCGTCACTCAATCCGGCGGTCGCTCGCTTCCACATCGATGACGGCTCCTCGTTGTTCTTCCTGGTCCATTTGTCCCCGTACAGCTCGATCATTTTCCACCAGAGCTGCAACAGCCTCTGGTCCGTGGTTGTCGTGGACGCTTTGCAGGAATTTCTGCATGGCTCTGGATTTTCCGGCAAACGGACTGCCGGTCTGATTGTGTTTATTTGTCCCATTGTTTCCCCCGTTGGTTTTCATGCGTTGTTGATGAATGCTCCTGGCGAACGCCATTTCCCACTGTGCGTGGTGTTTGGCTTTCCCCTCAGCCTGCCAGTACGTGACAAACTCGGCCAATTCTTCAGGCCGGTACGGCTCATTCAGTATCACGCCCCACTGTGCCGCTTTACGGCTGAAATCCGGATCCGGCTGCCAGTGACCGGTCATCACGAACTTGCCCGGATAATCTGACCAGTTTCCTGCCGGTGGATCCTCCGCCTCAGGAACAGGAATGAAATTTTTTTCGCGCGCGCCTGAGAGAGTTGTTTTATGTTCTTGTTCCTGATCTTGTTCTTGGCTTCCGAGGGTCTCCGAAGCCCCTTCGAAGCCCCTTTCTTTTTTCTCTGATGGTTTCCTTTCAGACGACATATGAAAGCAATCTTTATATTTCTGGTAAAACATTGATAAGAATTGATTTTTAGGCTGACTGTCATACTCTCTTTGTATGCCGATACAGCGGTTATCCGATGCTTTAAGCGCTGGTGCGATCTGATACTTTGCCATTTCAATCACCCAGACCACTTCGGCATCCTCATCGTAGTGGCAAAATCCCGCTTCGATGCACCTTCGAAGCCCCTTCGAAGCCCCTTCCAAACCCAGCCCGGTTTCATGCGCCATGTAAATGATCGGGAGGTAATACATACCTGTCATATTGGCATGGGGATTTGTAAGCAAATACATAGAAACAATAAGAGCTTCGTGACCTTTTTCCCTGATCTCTTTACCGGTCTTCCCTATCCAGAATTGTGGTGAAACTTTCCCGTAGTCACGCATAAAAGCACCACTCACTTAGCACTGTTGATTAACTGCTTTAATACAGAGCGATAGGTTGTCGAGTTTTCAAAGTTGCAGGTAACGCATACCCCGTTACAAACGTAGCGCTCTGCAATATGGCCGTTTTTACATTTCCTGCCCGTGAAAAACTTACTAAGCCCTTTCGAGGCGGCTTCTTTCCTGCTGATAATTTCCATCATTACCCCGCTGAATTGTGTGTATGTGTAAATGCTAGCCATATTTTAAAAATAGATCAACCTTAAATGCATAATTGTTTATCGCGCATAACCAGAAAGTAAAAAGGCCGCGCAAGGCGGCCCCATATGTTCATCACTCGAAAAACCGTATCAGCTCTTCCATTGTCACCGCTGCGCCATGTGCAATGCATGCCTGGTGTAATCGCCTGATAGTTTTCAGTCCCGGCTGTCTGCGGGCATAGCTCAGGTGTGTCCTGATATAACCGACAGTTACCCCGGCTTTCTCTGCGAACGCAACACGATCATCTTTGTTAAGACCATTCCAGAATGCCTGAAAATTGAAATCTTCCATATTTTTCCTGTTCTATCGTTAAACATTCTGAGAATAATAACCAACATGGTCATTTACCAACAAGGTCATGATTCTGTTTAATGGCAGAATCAGATAAACATTTACGAATACATTTTAATCAGGCAACCCATATGAAAAACATCAATGAGATAAGGAGAGATAACCTCATCTTCATTCTGGAGAAGTATTACGACGGCAGACAGAAAGCGCTGGCCGATGCGCTGGGGTTCGCCCCGAACATCATTTCCCGCTACCTTTCCTCATCCGATTTGAAAAGCCACCGTAATATCAGTGACGCGGTTGCCAGGAAGATAGAACATGTCACGCGGGTGCAAAAATACTGGATGGATACCGACCATTACAACCGGCCGGCAGAAAGCACCGACGATATCTATTCTCCGACCGAGATCGGCGCAATACTGGCGGATAACATCAGTACATTCATGCTGACAGACGGCGTGAAGTCACAGACTCAGCTGTCTGTTAAAAGCGGGCTGGGCCAGTCAACGATTAACCGTATCGTGAAGAATGAAACCAGTGCCACCGTGGACAGCGTGGACTCTATCGCCAAGGCGCTGGGCCGTAAAGCCTATGAGCTGCTGATCCCGTCCAACGATACCGACGTCATTAAGTATGACCAGAAACGGTATGCCGCACTGTCACCGGCAGAGAAAGAACAGATCCAGGACTTTATCGAGTTCATCATAAAGAAAAACCGGTAATAAACTCAGACAGATGCGAAATAGGCCAGCCTCGAGCTGGCTTTTTTTCGTCGTGATAATGATCAATTTGTTTATCTTTTATTGTTTTTTATTGTTGACAACGTTCAATTACGGGTTATTATTCATATCAAGTTGACCACATTGGTCATGCTCTTTAACAATCGAGACTGCAACACAACCCCTAATTCTGATGCAGCAGAATGTCCTCGCTAACCCGTAGAACCGGAACGCGGGATCGGAACGTGAAAAATTACATGAACTGGCGATAACCGCCGGTTTTGCTATACGCCAAAACATAAACAAATAGTTTATTTAAATGATGAATAACATGACATTTTTTATTCTCAACGGCCTGCACGTTTTTATCGTGTGCGGCAAACAACAGCAGTTCAAATCATTCCGTACCGGCATTAAGTGGGCTTTCACCACCAAAACCGCCGCACGGACAGATCAACTTATAGGTGAGCACAATGGCAACAACCAATAAAGAACGTATGGACGCCAATTTAGCCGCAGCAATTCTTGCAGCTGATGGCGCAGAAACATTTACACCGGCAGAGCTGAATAACCTGATTGCCCGTATCAACGGCGATAAATCGAACCAGGCACTGGAAAAATACGACAACATTATTTTCCGTGTCGGCCTCGCTGCCACATCATCAACCTGTTTACAGTCACTGCAGGGTGAGGAATGCATTGAAGCGCTGGCACACGTCATCAGAAATATGGATAAGTACCCGGCCACCAGCGATAAAAAGCAGTATTTTGAATCACTGTGCGGCAAGGATGCATTCCCTGCCGCTGATCATTCTGCTGCAAAAAATGATAAACAAACCGTTTATCAACAGGATGAAATGATGACCGATAATGCCTGTCAGGCAGCCACGGAGCCGCCACATTTTGAACCGGGCCGCTATCCTGATATCCCTAACGAAACGTATCACGCATCGAACGGCATCAGCAGCACCATGCTGAAAGATGCACGGATCAGCCTGATGTATTACCAGCGCCGCCACATCACGAAAGTGATTCAGCGTGAACGCTCTGAGGAGTTAGATTTCGGCAGCCTGTTTCATACTCTGGTACTGGAACCGGAAAAGCTGGACGCAGAATTCAGCCTGCCGCCGGTTATCCCGGCTGACGCGCTGACCAATACCGAATCCATGAAGAAATGGATTGAGAGTTATAACGCCGGTCTGGCGCCGGTGATGAGCAACGACGAGCTGAAAGCAGAGATTGAGGCACATAACGCCACGCTGCCGCAGCCGTTATCTCTGTCCGGTAACGCTGAGGAAATTGGTTCTCTCTATGTTTCTCTGCCTGATGCTTTCCGCACCATTCCTGAGCATGAAAAGCACACCGCCGCGGCAATGAAAGCCTGCATAAAAATGTTCAATAACACCCTGCCGGTACCGCTGAAAACATCCGGCGGACGCATAGATATGATTCGGGAACTGGAAGCGATAAACCCTGAGCTGGTGGAAGCAGAACGCAATAAGCCTGATCCGCTGATTACTTCCGGTAAGAAAGAAGACCTTATCGCCAGAATCAAATCTGTATCGCCGGACTCTGTTTTCGCTGATGAGTTAATGCAGGCATGGCAGGCAGATGAATCACGTATCCGTATCACTGGTGATCAGTTAAAGCTCGGCAAAGCTATGCAGGAAGCTGTCTACCAGCACCCTGAAATCAGACCGCTGATTAATCATCCGGGCCGCGCCGTGGAAGTCAGTTATTACGGTATTGATGAAGATACCGGGCTGGAAGTCCGCGTCCGGCCAGACCTTGAAATATCCACCACGGACAGCCGTATCGGGTTCGATCTGAAATCGGTATCACTCGGACGTTTCAAGCAGGATGCCATAGAGGCCATGATCCGCCGGGAAATACTCAACCGCGATTATCACGTCAGCGCGGCCATGTACTGCGATATTGCCGAACTCGACCAGTTCTTTTGGATCTTCGTTAACAAAGACGAAAATTACAACTGGGTCGCCGTGGTCGAAGCCTCGCCGGATTTACTGGAACTCGGCCGTCTGGAATACAAAAAGACACTGCGCGATATCCGCCAGGCTATGGACACCGATGTATGGCCTGGACCGGTCACCACCACGCTCACTATCGGCCTGAACGATTTCGATATGCGCCGCCTGGAATCGCTGCAAATGGACGCCGCGTAACACCCACCCTATTTGATGCCCGGCAATGGTCGGGCTGGAGATATCATTATGTCAGAAGTAACAACTATTCAAACCAATACACCGACGGCCGTTATGAATAACACCTCATTGCTGATGAACCCAGATTCAATGGATCGCCTGATGCGCTTTGCTGAGTTAATGGCATCCGGCACCGTGACGGTACCGAAACATTTACAGGGTAAACCCTCTGATTGCCTGGCAATAACAATGCAGTCCGCCCGCTGGGGCATGGACCCTTTCGTTGTTGGTCAGAAAACCCATGTTATTAACGGAACACTCGGTTACGAAGCTCAACTGGTCAATGCCGCAATCACAAGCTCAACCGCTATTGATGGCCGCTTTCATTACCGCTATGGCGGAGAATGGGAAAAAATTGTCGGAAAAAAAGACAAAAACCGCGATGAGTCTGGCCTCTATGTTGAAGTTGGCGCGGTGCTGCGTGGTGACAGTGAAATAACCTGGGGTGAGCCGGTTTATCTGGCTGATGTCCAGACGCGCAACTCACCGCTCTGGACAAATATGCCGAAGCAGCAGATCGCCTATCTGGCAATAAAATACTGGTCACGCCTGTATTGCCCGGAAGTGATTATGGGCGTTTACACACCGGACGAGATTCAGGAACGCGCCATGAAAGACGTCACCCCGTCGAAAGAGCGCGTGACACTCAGCGAGTTATCCCACCAGCAGGCAGAGCCACAGCAGCCGGAGCCGGTAAAAGAAGTCACCGGTGAACTGGTTGAAGAATTCGACGCTGAGGCAATCCGCCGCGCTATCGATACCGCCGAAACACTGGATGCTGTGAAAGATATCCGCAGCCGGATTGATGAAGGCAAAAAGGCCATGGGCATCACCCTGTTTACTGAACTGAAAAATAAAGCAGTTCAGGCATATCACGTTATTGATTCACGCAACCTGCTGGAAGCGGAGATCAATTCACTACCGGAACCAGGCACACCGGAAGCCGCAGAAGCATTTCAGAAAGTGGAACAGCTGCTGAATGCCCGTAAAACGAAACTCGGCGCTGAGCTGTATGAGCAATTCAGTATGACGCTGAGTGATATGAAGCCTGAGTATCAGTAAATGAAAACACTCGCCCGGGGCCAAACTCCGGGCATCCAGTCAGTATTGGGATTGGTGAATACGCGGGCTGACGCGCATTAGTCCCCGTCCTAACCTCAGATAGTAACAATTGAGAGCGGTGATGACGCGGGGGAAACGTGGCTTAACACACTATGACTGGGAAAATCCAGCAAGCAGGATTTCAGCACCTGCCACCAATCACCAATACTGACTAACCATATTCCCGAGTGAGTTCGGGATCACAACGAGGAATAAACATGACGCGGTTAACCAAAGAAACCAAAAAAACGCTGTGTGAGAATCTGTTGCGAGTTTCTCCGCTTTATCAGAAGGCAAAGGACACACTTATTAATCGTGTAAAGCTGGTTGAGCGAATTAGGCTCGCTTGCCTTTCTCAAGAAGGAACTTCGGATGAAGAAATATCCGCGGTGGTCGAGAAAGTAAATAAGATAAAGGCGATAAAAAACTTTGCTGAACCAGATATCAGAATGGCAACCACTTTAAGTAGCACTCTTGAAATTGGGATAAATGGCGAGCGCAGAGATTTAAGCACACGCGGAGTTGACCGGCTATGGAGCAACACCCGATATTCTCATCGCATCACCGACACGGAATACTTCGGTAAAGAAATTATACCGTCAGATATCCCGTCAGGATTCGTGCCTATTAATCGGGTGCTTCTGAAAAATGCTGATAATTTTTATGACGAACTCCTATCCAGCGATAGTCAAATAGCATCATTACTTGATGAACTTGAGGAGTTCCGCCTTAAAGTCATGGGCGCATTACAGCCTATAAATACAGTCAAGCAACTGGAAAAGCACTGGCCGGACGCCGTACCTCATTTGCCCATCATTGTTAGACCAACTAAAACGGAAATCGCATTATCATCTGACGCTCTTAATGCGATATGCGGCCTGCCAACAGAATCAGAAGCCGCATGACTAACACCCCGCAGCGGGGATAACTATTCGGACATCACGTAGCACAGGGAAGTGCATATAAATTAAGTCCTCATAACGATAGCAAAGACAACCAACGCAGCAATTAATACAAGAGGAACACCTACCGTAATTTTAAGGTACTTGATAAATGATTTTGTGATGGCTTTTTCTACAGCCCTCTCAATAACTGCTTCAAGTTGTTCAGGTGTTAAGTTCATATCTACTCTCCTTGGTTTTCTTAAATATACCCAGGGGGGAAATATTGTACAAAGGATAAATAACATGGAATTTAAGGGTACGCCGGGGCCGTGGTACACAAGCAATGAAGGTCGGTTACTGGTAAGGGATGAGGAATGGCAATGCGTTATTGCTGACGGTATCGGCTGTAATGGTGACGAGGAAGAAGTGGCGAACGCTAGACTAATAGCCGCAGCACCTGAGCTACTGGATCAGTTAATCCGATTGAGAAATAAAATAGCTGACTATCATCCTGACGACGATGACCATCTTGATGTTGTCGACGCAGTAATAAACAAAGCACTTGGCCGCGAATAGCAGCCCTGCTCTCTTTCACACAGAAGTAACCCACCCTATCCCACCTCGGGATATCAGCAGGTAAAAAATAAACAGAGATAAGTGCCGGTGAGCCTTATTGGCCTGCATCGGCTTATCTGCAGTAACAAAATAGGAACACACCATGATCCCATTAAAAAAACCCATCAACTTCAAAGAAGTGAAACGCCTCACCGGCCTGTCCCGTTCAACCATTTACGCCTACGAAAAAGCAGGAAAATTTCCGAAGCGTACCGCATTTACAGCACGCTCTGTCCGCTGGGAGGAAAGTGAAGTCATTCAGTGGATCGCCGAACGCGGCATGCATCCTGCGGTTCCGGACGACACCATTCATAAAGTACGGGCAAAAAAGGCGGCAAAGCATGAACAGCGCGCGCTTTGATATCGCTGACGTGATTCTGTCACTGCACAGTATCGCACTCTGGTGCGCCATCAGCGGCGTTATCTGCGTGATTGATGGTGACACCCAGCAGTTGATTATATCCCCTTCTGATAACCCCACCGTTTCAGGATGAAGCGTAATGCAGGGATGCTGATAACATGGGAGTGAATATGAAAGTCTATCTCGACGACGAGCGCCAGGCACCACAGGGATTTGTGCGCGTCTACTGTCCTGATGAGGCCATTAAGTTGCTGCAAACAGGTGAAGTGGCATTAATCAGCCTCGACCACGATTTAGGTGATGATGAGCGCGGTACAGGCTACGACGTTTTATTGTGGATAGAAGAACAGGTGTATTTGAACGGATTTAAAGCACCTGAAATTATCGTTCATTCTGCTAATACATCGGCGCGCCAGAAAATGGAATTAGCAATTAACCATATTAAGCAGATTCAGGAGGGGTGATGGATATATCACAAGAAGGAATTGAATTAATGCAGCACGCTCTCGGTATTAACCAGCAAAACAGAAAACCATATAGGAACTACTTCCTCTCATCCGGCAAAAATGAAGAATGGGAGAGTTTAATTAAAAATGGGTTGGCCGCATCAAATCCAGCGCCAAAAGAATTTTGTGGTGATATTTATTATAAGGTTACCGATACCGGAATTAATATAGCCATTGCTAAATTACCAGAGCCAAGAAAATTAACTAAATATGACGAATATCTTGATGCGGATACGTGTGTATCATTCAGCGAATGGCTTGGCATTAAGTTGCCAGAATATGAACGCCGATATCGTGACAGCAAATACGAATACAGAATGTATCGCGAAATTCGAGACCAATGGTGGAATTTAACACGCATAGAAGGCGAATGGATGCCAACTATGAAAGCCGCCAAAGCAAGTTATAAGGAAGCACTGAAAGCCAGCAGGTAGTCAATCATGACCATAATCGGATTTGTATTACTACTGGTAATGTACGGCTCTGCTGTGCCTGTTACCGATGATATTTATACGCTCGAAGAATGTGAGAGCCGCGCAGTGCAGGTAATGACTGTGCGGAATGTTGAATTAGTGTGTGCGGAGGTGGTGAGGTGAAATTTAAGGTTGGAGATAAGGTTAGAGTTAAGCCATCTGTGCAGTTCGCTTTTTTTAAAAGAAAAAGATTTGAAGTTGCAGAGGTTTACGATGAAACGGAGTTTAAACATCCCGTCATGATCACTCGAAAAGGGGATTATTTCTGCTTTAGCCATGACGAACTGGAGTTAATCAATGAACAACTATCGTGACAAATCAGACTTTGAGATTAATAAGGCTGTGGCGATTTCGCGCGGACTAAGCAAGCTTGATGATTATTGGGAAGTGGGCGGGAAAGTTTGTGTTGATGAATGGACATTCGACCCCTGCAATAACCCTGCTGACGCAATGCCGATTGTTATTGAGAATCGCATCAGTATAGAAAGCCGCTTCAACGGCCATTACGATGAGTGGTATGCCAGTCTACAGACCAACAAAATACTCATAGATGCCACTGGCACAAATTATTATAGGGTGGCTATGGAAGTATTCCTGATGATTAAGGATGCGGAGAATGAAACCAATACTTGATATGTGCTGCGGTAGTCGAATGTTTATGCACGACAAGCAAGACACGCGAGTTATATTTATGGATATCAGAAGCGAAGAACATATTTTATGTGACGGTCGAATTTTAAAAATAACGCCTGATATTATCGCTGACTTTAAAAATCTGCCTTTCCCGGATGAAACATTTTACCAAGTGCTGTTTGACCCGCCTCACCTCGTTCGGGTCGGTAAAAATAGCTGGATGTTTAAAAAATACGGCTCACTGGATAAGCACTCATGGCGTTCTGACCTTGCCGCTGGTTTCAGCGAAGCATTCAGGGTGCTGCGGCCACACGGAGCGCTAATGTTTAAATGGAATGAAACACAGATACCTACCAGAGAAATACTGGCTCTCACCGACGAAAAACCAACAACAGTTCAGAGAGTCGGTAAAAACGATAAAACTCACTGGATGACATTTTATAAGGAGGGAGCATGAGCTACCAACTGATCGGTGGACGCTGCGAGCATGCTTTAAAAAACCTCCAGGATAACTCAGTGGATTCAATCGTAACCGATCCCCCGTATGGTATCGGGTTTATGTCGAATAAATGGGACTACGCTGTGCCAACTGTTGAACAGTGGGCGGAATGCCTGCGGGTATTAAAGCCGGGTGGACACTTACTGGCATTTGGTGGCAGCCGGACATATCACCGCCTGGCGGTAAACATCGAGGATGCTGGTTTTGAGATACGCGATCAAATTATGTGGATTTACGGCAGCGGTTTCCCAAAGTCTAAAAACCTTGATGGTGAGCACAAAGGTAAAGGAACGGCATTAAAACCAGCCCATGAGCCCATTGTTATGGCGCGAAAACCGTTCAACACCACGATTTTGGATAATGTCACGGAGTTCGGAACCGGCGCCCTGAATATTGACCTGTGCCGTGTACCGACAGAAGAAATGCTGGCTGGTGGTTCGGGCGGTTTACTGTCTGATGTTCGTGATGGTAAAGCCCCGGCAGGGAGTGATTGGGCGCAGAACAATGAGGGGCGCTGGCCTGCAAATGTTATCCATGACGGCAGCGATGAAGTGATAGCGACATTTCCTGATGCAAAAGGACAGCAGGGAAAGGCCAAAAATGATGGTTCCGACAGCGGTAACAAAGTTTACGGCGAACTTAAAAATGTAGTTTCAAACCCAGAACCGCGCACTGAATCGGCAACATCAGCAGCAAGATTTTTTTATTGCGCGAAAGTTAGTAAATCTGACCGTGATGCAGGAATGGATCGATTTGTCGTTGCCTCGGCATCCGAAATGACCGGTGGCCGCGCGGAGGGCAGCGTTGGAATCAATAATCCGAGAGCAGGAGCCGGGCGCACCAGTGGTGCCAAAAATACACACCCGACAGTGAAACCGGTTGATTTAATGCGCTACCTCTGTCGTCTGGTAACCCCCGCAGGGGGGAACTGTTCTTGACCCGTTCATGGGGTCGGGCAGTACAGGCAAGGCTGCCATCACTGAAGGATTCCGGTTTATCGGGATTGAAATGGATCCTGACCATCTGGTTACCGCCGCGGCCCGTATTGGATATGCCGCAAAAGAGGCAGATCGATTAAGTTTCAATCAAAGTTGATAGCTCTAACATTAGCGAGGTAATTTTATGGCCGATATTATCGATGAAGCCAATGATTTAAACGAACTGCGACTAACTACCGCGCTTGCCAACCGACCACCTAAGCCGAAAAGCCTGACCGGTTTCTGCATCTGGTGCCGTGATGAACCGGTTATGCCAGGCAGCGCGTACTGCTCAAAAGAGTGCGGCGACGATGACGCACAGAACAAGCGCAAAAACGGATAGGAGGCACTGATGCTGATCCTTGCACTCTATCTGTGGATTGCCGGTTATCTCTTCGCAGAACTGAGCAGAAGCGCAGATACCCGCGCCAACATAGCCGCCGTGATGCTTTATTCCACATTCTGGCTGCCTGCCGGCGCGTGTTATCTTTCATCCCTGATCGCCAGCAAAGTTTTAGGCGACGAGTAATTACCCCGCTTTCCCCTCTTCAATCCACCCGTCAACCATATCGGCCCACTGTTGCAACATGTCGCGACGCTGCTCAGCGTATTCCGCTTTGTTGTACACGGCACGGACGCCTTTTTGTTCGTGGGCCAGACACTTCTCTATCCAGTCGGAATTAAACCCAGCCTCATGCAACAGCGTACTGGCCGTCCGGCGCAGGTCATGTACCGTCAGCGGTTCAAAATTAATCCCCTTCTCATTTATCCGTTTAACCACACCATCAATCACATTATTCAGCGCTGCATTCGACAGCGGCTTACGGATGTCATAGCGCCCCGGGATCAGGTATTCACTACCCATGGCGCAAACCTGAAATCCGGTCATCATATCCAGCGCCTGCCGGGAGAGATAAATCACATGCTCCCGCCGGCGCTTCATCCGTTCTTTCGGGATCACCCACTGAGCACGTTTAAAATCGACCTCTTCCCAGGTGGCTTTGATAAATTCCGTTTTCCGCACCAGGGTTAACAGCACAAATTTCACAGCCAGTTTCAGGGTCGGATAACAGCTGTAGTTCTCCAGCTCCCGGAAGAATATGCCGATCTCTTTTGGTGACATAGCACGCTCACGCGGCTCAAAGGTGGCAATCGTGGATGCTTTAATGCCTGCTGCCGGGTTACTGATCTCATAGCCGCGGTCAATAGCATAATCAAATACCGCGCCGACAATTTCACGTACCTGCAATGCAGTCGCCCGTCCACCGCGGTCACGGATCTTTTCACACAATGACCGTAACCGCTGCGTACTTATCTCTTCCAATGTCAGGCGCCCCAGCACCGGCGCTACTTCACGTTCGATCACCGAGGTTTTCATTGCGCGTGTCGAATCCGCCAAGCGGGCTTCACGCAGATATCTGACGGTATATTCGCTGAATACCGTCGCCCCCTTTCGCTTATCAATACCGTCACGCTTGCTTGCAGCCGGTGATATTCCTGCATTAAGTTGCTTTTTTGCATCATTCAGTAATTCGCGGGCCTGTGCCAGCGTGATACCGTCAGGCCCGTATTTGCCAAACGTCACTGTTTCACGACGGCTATTAAAGCGGTAATCATACCTGAATGAAATTGTTCCATTTTTTGTGACGGCAACATACAAACCATCACGATCAGACACTTTATAAAGCCTGTCCTGTGGCTTCATACTTTTTAATTTTGTATCAGTCAGCACGTCGGTATTCTCTCTTTTAATACCGTCATAATTTTTATTTTTTGACGGTATCACAGCCGGTTTAGAGTGGTTTTATTTTTTGATACCGTCACATATACCGTCAAAAATACTGGCTCTTGTCAACAATTAAAAACAGTTAAAAACAAAAAAGCCACCAGTAACTTACTGATGGCTTTCGGTTTTCTGATAATTACCGGTAGTTAAAAACTATAGGTATATCATTCCCACTCAATTATATCCTATTGTTATAATACATTGATTTATTTGCGTTTATTTTTAAATCAATGGAAATATACCGTCACTGATACCGTCACGCGGAAAACTGTCTACTTTTTCACCGGTAATTTTCGAGCAGTTTTTCCTTCGCTTTCAGGTCAATGATACAGAGATTAAGGAGCCGGGTATTTTCATCAGCCCGCTGAGCTTCACGCCCATACTTTTCAAGTGTGCTTCGTAGTTGTCGAGAAAGTTCACCGGCCTTGTCTCTCTCAGTTCTGCAGGTATCGGCGTGGCCGGGATCTGCAACTTCTGCTTTCGCGGTACCGGCTGGCTGCTGCATGCGGTCAAAATGATTAAGCACCCGATCAAGCAGAGCCTCTGTACGTATCGTATCACTCTTTTTTCCATCCTGATATTCCCCGATGCTTACCTGCTGCCGTTCGTCTGCCTCCCGGCGCAGTTCGATATTTGTGGCCACGTCTTTCTCATCCTGCTGCTGACCGGAGATCTGACCTTTCATCTGCCGGTTATCATGCAGGGTACTGCTGGCCCACCAGCCAGCAGTGAAAGAGACAGCCAGAGCGATCAGTGCAATGGCTATATTCTTCATCAGATAAGTGTCCAGGCTCGTTTAAAAACATCATCAACGTATGGCTGATGGCCGTTTTCGACAGCCACAATCGCTTTAGCCATTGCGAGTGACGTGTCTTTGTCATGCAGATTTAAACAGTCATGACGACCAAAGCCGGTTTCTTTACATACCCGTTTAATGTAGTTCTCTGTGTGATTGTTATCACCAGACGGTGCCCACCGCTCAATGATTTCTTCCACCGTGTCTATCTTGCCGCATCCGATACCTGGTTTTCCCTGATGCTTTGAGTACGTTTGCAGGAGCTTCATCAGTGCCCGGATACCGAACTCGGCAGAGATAAATGCACAAAATTTACTATCCGGCTGTGTCGCTGCAAGTCCCTGCCACTTTGATTTACTGTGACGGATATTCCCGGGGTTGTTATTCCGGATCCCCCGCGCACCTGTATTAACGAAATCATCCTTAAAGATTTTTTGTTTAACTTGTTCCGACATAAATCACCCCGCTCTAAAAAATGACATAACATTACCGCGATACACCAGCACCGCAGCACAGATAAGAAGGTTTGAAATCACGCTGGTGATATCAGCGTGATAGACAGGATCAAAGTAGGCTCGCACCGGCACACTCGCGGAATAAGACAAAATGAGCCAGGCTATCCATGCCCCTTTTGCGCAGTGCTGCCGGCCGTTTCGTCTGAACGAAAACACCCGGACAAAAATCACTGAGCAGATGACGGCATTCAGTATGATCAAGACTTTCTCAAACATCATTGCCTCCTTGCGGACTATCCGCTTTTCGGTACGCTTTAATACTCAGCTTCACCGACAGTAATGCAGATACAAAAGCACCCACGGCGTCGATGCTATCGATGCTGTAAGCGTCAGGTGGGATCTCAAATATCTTGGTTACTTTGATGAACATGGCCGCTGCCGGACTGAAAAACAGCAGGCCGGAAATAAAGCTGACCAGCGCCAGCACAGAACGGCGAAGCAGTGTGTACTCAGTTGCGGCAGTGATGAAGTAGATAGCCCCCATCAGGGACCCCATCACCACCTCAGCAGGCAGCCCGGCAAAGTAGCTGAAGAACGCAGCAAGGCTGAGCGTGGTTTTTACAGAGAGATCTTCATGCATTGCATAGCACCATGATTATTAAATAACCATGATGCTACAGCAGAAAAAAGATAAACAGAAATTATTTTTTGGGTCAATTGTTACGCAGGGGGAAATGTGCGATTTTGCAATATCACTAATAAATGCTCTATCTTTATAATTATGATTACAGTAAAATAAAACGTTTTTATATCAAAAAATAAAGTAAATAAAATTAGGTATTGTGATGGATGGAATTTATAGTAATATTATATTTATAATATGTGTTGTGTGTGCGCTATTAGTAAACTATTTTTTAGCACAGAAAAATTTTTATTCCCATATCAACTTCTCAGGCTCCAGATATTTTTATTTGGATGGAATTCGCGGCATAGCTGCAGTATGTGTCGTTATGAATCATGTTGTTTTCTCATTGCAAAATAATAATATTCAGGCCGAGAATATAGACACTTCTAATTTTTGGATATTTTATCATGCCGGTAATTTTGGTGTTCAAGTATTTTTTTGCATAACCGGATTTTTATTTTTTGATAAGCTTATAAAGAGCAATAATAATTTTAATTGGGACAGATATTTATTGGCGAGAATAAAAAGATTGATCCCAATGTATTTGATATCAACTTTTATTGTTTTAATTTTAACTCTTATATGGTCACATGCCGGACAACCAATAATAACAACTATAAGGCAATCCATAAATCTGTTCGCATTTGGTTTTATGGGATCTGATATATGGGTAAATGGTTATCGTACATATGCGCTAAATGCTGTAATTTGGACACTGCCATATGAATGGGGTTTTTATTTTTTATTCCCATTTATATCAACCTCATTAAAAATAAAGCCCTTGTTTTCTATTTTTCTATTTTTTGTTTTAATGTTTGCCTTAAATGATTTAATATTCAGCAAGTCTGTGTGGGTTTATTTTTTAACTGGTGCCATTACAGCTCATATTAAAAATAAAATAAACCAACCAGTTAAAATAAATTATAGATTAATTTCTATCGCATTAAGTATAATTCCATTAATTTATATATTGACTATTCTTAATTTAGATTTTTCAGGTTATGGGTATGAACGATATTTACTAACATCACTTTTATTTATTTTTGTTGTTTTAACTGAGCCAAAAGTATTTCAATTAAAATGTTTTGTATATCTTGGTGAGGCTAGTTACAGCTCATATTTATTACATCTAATAATCAATGCATTAGTCATAAGTTTATTGTCAAAATTATTTAATCTTGCAAACATAACAATGCCATTGTTTTATATACTAATAACAGCACTAGTGATTTTAACCTCACTGATTACAGCTTATACATTTAAATATATAGAACTGAGGTTTATTAAAAAATAATACAACCGTTATAATATATTAATGTGATATTGGAAAATTACTGAATCTGATTTTCACTAAATAATCTGCCGTGTGTAAATATAAAATACACAAGGCAGATTTATATCTGGTACTCTATAATTACTTTAATATTTATAGCTATATTCTTATCATGCTATCCGGTTAAAAACACCACCATTTTTAACCAACCAATCATCTCCTGAACACCCTATTATAATTACTTTAGTATCAACTCCAGATACCACTGGTTTGGTTAAATTTGTCAAGGATGTCTTTCTTGAAATATCTGAGGTATCAAATAAAATATTCATTGGGTTATATCCATCCCCATCTATAAGAAACATTGGTGTGGATAGATTTGGATTTTGCTGGTCTATCGGTAAGTATCCTGATATTTTTATTGCTGGCTTGTATGATGGGCTTGCAAATCCAGATACCCTTATCTGCCCACCTTTTACGAACTCAGTTGCACAGCTAATCATAGATATACAATACGGATCTCGAAAATCAAATGCCCAAGCTTCTGTCTCATTTATCATAGGCATAATCACTTCTGCGGAACAATCAATCATCGTGCTATACTGCAATCTAGATATGCCAAAGCCAATCTGATAGCCTTTGACTTGTACGAGTCGCAGATCCATGCTGGTACCGGATGTATGCAAAACGCCACCAGCATAGCGAGAGCAATCAAAACCAATAAATCCCTCACTGTCAAACTGGTTGGCAAAAACCTGCTCCATCACACCAGAAAAAGTGCTGTACGCTTTAATGCCAATGTAACCACCTTCAAGTGATACCTGTTTAACGACTGGATGATCCGCTTTACACATGAATAAACCATATTGCGGGCGTATAGTTTTCACATTACTGGCGTTCAGTCCCAGCCGCCTAAACATACATTTCTCCAGTACAGGACGGTTGCAATACGTGTCCATACCTGACCCCAAAATATCATGTTTATCAGGAACAAATCCCACAAGAGCATCCACTTTCTCAGCTACCACTTCACCGTTCATATAACTAAATTGGTTATTGGTAGTCTTGTAAAATACTGTCGATTCTATATAACCCGCACCAACAATACCTGTTCGTGAGTATACTGGAACCATCTCACTTGTGTGGATATCCCCAGCCGGAGCTTGTAGTATCACATGTTTATTTTTCGCATAACCAGTGGCTCTGGTAATTGCTTCTGCATTATCGGTTTTACCATCAGGCTTAACACCCCAGAAACACATGTCATATGCTGTAAAATTAATTCTCCGCCACGCAATATTACCCGATGCAGGAACAATAACTATTCCGCCATCATCCTCAATAGGTGATGACGAGTTATCAAACGACTGAAAATGCCCGCCACCGTGATGATGCTCATCATCTGTCTCTGAATAAGCTGATGCCACATAGACAATCATCCCGATATTTACTGGCTTGTGTTCGCGGAGTTTATTGATA
>RWZE01000033.1_pt1 | contig 54249 bp, 84 predicted proteins | sample 2187721 | NCBI WGS metagenome assembly RWZE01 (sample SAMN10531867, study PRJNA481165) | viral metagenome | isolation source: viral particles purified by filtration and ultracentrifugation from about... | host: Nasonia giraulti 16.2 | place: USA:Tennessee | collected 2011-04-01
ATTATTTCCGTTTCTTCCATATATATAACACCATTGGATCCATCCATACCTAACAAATATCCTTCTTCATAGAAATAATCATGAAACGCATAATATTTAATACGGATTTTATAATCAAATTCTAATGCTTCCTGCAGCAATACATAATTTTCAGCTTTCATTTGTTCATCTATAATAGGTCTTTCCTTACGTTCTTGTTCTTTATTGATTTCTTCTAACATTTGTATATGTTCTGGCAACATTAATGACGTCCATTTCTTAGTTCCTCGTTCATTCACGTCCATTACACTACCACCCTTTCATAAATGGAAACAACAGCTAATAAATTATCTATTTTAAAAGTACGTTGTGCTCCGCGCATATAACAAAACGTCTTAAATATAGTGCTATTTATTTTAAGCACACGAACTGTACGTTTTGTGACAACACCATCATCATTCATATACATAATTCTTATCACATTGCTACAACGACAACACCTTAATAATTCATTACGCACGTTCGTCCCCTCCCTTTAAAAACATTATAAGAGAACACCTGTTCTTTGTCTAGGTAAAATAACGAGAAAGTTTGTTATAAACAGAGGTAAATATACCCATATTGTCGAATAATAATATAAAGGAGGAATGGTTATGAATGGATTAATTGATTATGTGGAATGGGTAGCTAAAACTGTAGGAATTAAATTAGAGGAGACCGACTTATATAATCTAACCATAGACTTAATTAATAATGATAAACATAATGAAGTGTTGAAGGAATTGCAGGATAAAATCGTTGAAGTGAGTGATTCGAGGTATTTTAGTGAATAAAAAAGACTCACTGTTTTAAGTGAGTCCTTTTCCCTTCTGAGACTTATACATCTTGTAGATCACTATATCAGATAAATACCGAAACGTGAAGGGAAATTTTAAAGAGCGACGGGTGGGTGCTCTTTTGTTTTGTTCGAATTACCTTTTTTTATGCATTCATTATATACTTATTCCGAATTCCGAAGCTATTGTCATTATTGAGGATGTTACTCCAATAATTCCCTTTAAGGTATCTAAACAAGTTTTTATTCTACTAGGTTTATTATCCTGAATTGCTTTGCTAAGCATCTCATAATGCATATTTGCATTATCCTTATCTTCATCCCTTTTTATTTCATTTATTTCATCAATCAGATTATTTAATGCATTGTCTAATTCATGATTACTTTCTATATTTATTTGTTTTACATCATCACCTTGCAAGTTAGCATTATCTCCAAACTTCGCATTTACAATATCACCAATACTTCTGTCGTTCATATGCAAACCTCCATTTATAATAAAAACGTTAGTTCCACGAATCTCATTAATTTTATTTTTCATATTATCATCTAATTGTAAATCTTCTAAAGATACTCTTTCATCGTCAAATTGTTTTCTGGCTTTTATAAAACCTTTAATAGATTCTGGTCTTTTTTTTTTAGTTCTCGTATTCTATGACGATAATTTTCGCTAATTTCAAATATTGGAAATACAATGCTTTCTCTTACTAATACTTCATTTTCACAATCATCACATTCGATTGATTTATTTAAATATCCTTCTATTTTTTCAGTCCGCATTATTATTGAATTACACGTTAAGTCATCACATCTGATTTCCCATTTTAATATCAATCTGCCATCTTCAACAAAGGTCAATAAATGGTTAAAAACTTCTTTTAATGGAAGCTTAGTGATTTTGTGAATATAGGTTGGATAAAATCTTTTTACACGAGAAAAAGCAAGGTGATCTACTATTTCTTCTATAACACGTTTCGATTCCCAATCAATAGACACAACAACCACCTTCTTTCAGCTAATTTATTATCCTGTCACGAACAAATTGAATTACTTCTTCTGTAGTTGTGTTCGATCTAAAGTAAACAGTCTTAGTGTCGACTCCCACCTGAACTTTATACTGTTTTTCAACGCCATTTATTTCCACATTGAATTTTATGTTTCCACCAGATGTTTGTAAGTATGGTTTAAGTAACTGATAAAATGGGGTGGATCTAAGATCGTCCTCATCTACTTTTAAACCGACATTTCCCATTCCTGCTAATACGATTGCCACAAAGGGAATTTCAGTTAGTTCCTCACCTAATACAGTAAGAGAGCTATCTAGCTTTTCCTGTAATTCTCCTACCTCTTTTGTTTCAAAATAAACATCCAGAGCGTTTAATATTTCTAATATAGCTTCATTTTCTGTATCGGCATATGGTGTTAACCACATTTCGGGCGATGCTTTTGATTCAATTAAGGTACCCTCTAGTTTATCAGCTAATTTTTCTAAATCATATCCAAAGGGTTTTATGAAGTCTTCTTTATTTAAAGATAAAGTTTGATTCAAATACCCCGCAATAACTTCGGCGATTTTTTGCGCATCACTTGGTTTGGTTCTTATTTCAATTATACCTTTTTTAGCGTCGATGTAAACAGTTGCAGTGTTTGTTGTGGGTAGAATTTGAATATCTTCTCCTAATATCCTTCTAGTGCCATCCTTATATATAAACCTAAGAAAATATTTATTTTCGTCAATTCTTACCGCACTTCTTAGCCTAGGGGTGGAATCTATTTCATCAACACTGAAAGGTATTCTTTCCTCAAATGGGTTGACTGGTTCTTTATCTTCAATCTGAGTAGTCAATTGATCTAAATTGTCGCACGTGAACCAAGAAACTGAAGTTCTCCCCGCCAATAACTTATTATTGTACTTTGAATAGATTTCATTTCGTTGCGATTCGGTTTTCATTGAATCCCATATTTTTTTTGATAAGTCAAAAGCTGTTCCTGAATCTTCCAAGTTAAGATCTGTAGCCATGTCTTTTAAATCACTTTTAGGTAACTTTGCTACATCTGGAAATATAATTACTTTATGTATATCCAATCGTATTCCCCCTTTACAGTTATATATTACTATACAACAAAAAGGAATAAGTTTCCTTATAATTCACAAATTCGTGATAACTTTTAATCAATTATATTGAACTATTATTTAGATAAAGAGCAACTAAGCCCTCTTTTTTAATATAAAAAGGCTGCTATCTCCCGAAATATTATAGAGAATAACAGCCTATTGAGCAGTAATATTATTTTATCATAACTTCAAATAAATATTCGTTTTCCTATCTAATATTATTTCCGTTTACCTTTATTTAAAGCTTTTTGCCACTCTTTAATTACCATAGATGGATAACTAACCTTGCTGTCTTGTGGAGTACCATAATGTTTCTGCATGTTAGTGATTAACATTGATGGATAAGTGATTTTACCATCTCTGTACTTAGCAGGAACACCAAATTCGGCTTGCATAGCCTTTATTAAATTACTTCCACTTGTTCCATATTTGGCAGATGGAATATTTTTAGTATTGGTGTTTTTAGGTTGCCCACTAACTATGCCATCAACAATTTTCAAGCCATAAACTTCTTGTGCAAGTTCACTCGTGGCATTCCCCCATGATCCATCAATTATTAGTTTACTAGATTGTGGTTTACTTGGCTTTGGTTTACTTGGTTTAGACGCAGAAGGCTTTTTATCATTAGTCGTACCTGTTAAAGTTTTAACTAACTTTTTAGCGTATATTTCCACGTCCTCTATCAACACTTTAGCGTTATCTTTGTTTGTACCAAATCCTAACTCGACTAATCTATACGTAATACCAGCGTTTGCTGTACGATTTACGTTGGCAAGGTTGTTACGTCCACTGACACCTGCATGTCCTTTATGGCTGTAAATCGTGCCCACCATCGACTTAATAGTATCACGCAATGCTAAATCCATTTTGTCTGGACTATAGCTACTGTGTATGATTACATGACCACCACTTGCTGATGATCCCGCTGCATCAAAATGAAACTCTGTAATCTGTGAAGCATTGTACTTTTTTGCAAGCGACACAATATTTCCGTAGCTGTATACGTTATAATCATCGAAAAACACTAATTTATGATTCTTTGGTAAAAACTTTTTCATTGCTGGGAATAAATCTTCTTTCATATATCTGTGTTCACCTTTAGATATTAAACCGGTTGCACCGGGGTCAAACCCACCGTTTTTCTGCTTCCCATGACCTGCTATTAGTAGATGTGTCATTGTATATCATCCTTTCAAATTTTGAAAATTAAAAAAGAGCATGAACTTAATCACGCTCAATCATCCGTTTATAACCTTTTTGTACAGCACCTTTAATAAACTCATCTGAAATATCAATGCCGTAACGACTGGCCATTAATGCCACATATTCAGCAGCATGGTTAAATTTTTCTTCTCCCTCTGCTCCTGTGAGTTCTTTTTCTGCTAGTTCTACCGCCATATCAACTATTTCTCGGACAATTCCTAAGTTGTCTTTTTCAGCAACTTTGTCTAAATAGAGTTTTAATTTGGGCGTAAAATAAGAAACAGCCGCCGCAATTAATATGCCAACGACTGTAAATACTGATTCTATTAAACTACTTGTTAATGATTCCACTTTATCCCTCCTAATTAAATAATAAAGGTGCAAGACCGAATATCCCGCTTACAATGGCAGCAACCAAACCGATTCCAGCCACTATAATTTTTGCCATTTGCTTTTTGTCCTCTGTTCTATATTTTGTTTTTAATCCAAGGTTATCAATAGCCCTATCATGATCATGCAACCGGTCATAAAACTCACCATTTCTTTTCCGTTGGTCTGTGGTAAACTCGTCCAATACAGTAGCCATCCTATCTGTGTTTTTAGCTGTTTGTTTAGATGATTCAACCAAAGGTAATACTATATCATTAAGCGTATCTACTTTTTTGTGTACGTTATCTATACGCTCTGTGACGTCATTTTTCAAATCATTTTGTGTCTTTATTAATTCGTACCTTGTTACATATTCGTCCTCATTCGCCATAAACTAAAACCCCCAGCGATAGATATGAGCAAACACGATATACTAATCAAGCTATAACGACTAGGTAACATTAAATTGACCGCTCCTATAGAACTTGCACTGGCATATAAACCAATGCTAACCGCTCCCAATATCCCACCAAATAACATAAATATGTTTCTGATTTTACCATGCTGAAAAATACAAGAAAACAATAAAATAGCCGATGTCAGCATGATTAATCCATATACCGACAAAGGCATCAACTCTTGCATTTTTGCATATGTTGGGGAGGATATTCTTGGGTCAGCCGTTATAAAGAATAACCCTGTCATAAAGTTAAATAGAGAAATAGTTAATATATACATGCTTGCTAAAAATTTTGTTTCATTATAATGTCTAAACATATAATCACTCACCTTCATGTTGCTAGACATTCTCGTATTTACCCATAAAAAATACGCTCAGATTGTGAGCGTATAAAAAGCATTTATTATTTTTCAATAGGAATTATTGCTGTATATACATTTTCTTTATTCAAATAAATTTTTATCTTATTTTTTTCCTCATTTATTATTAATTTGTGATTAATAAAATAATCCTGTACGGGTTTTATATCTTCATTTTTAAGATATTCTGCAAAAACATCATAAAGCTTTATATCGTTAATTCCGAACTGCTTAAGTTCTTTGAATTGAAAATCGGTTAATTCATATCCATCAATAATAATAGTATCTGACATCTTATCTCCCCCCATCATATTACTTACATAATACGACAAGAAGGAAATATTAACCACAAAAACAACGCTTATTCAGCGTCAATATCCCCATTCATAATTTGGTCAACTACCTTTTGTTTAACGTCGCCCTCAATCGCTCCAAAGTCTATCGATTCTTTAAAGTTTTCAATCGGAATACTACCACTTAAATTAATGTTCCCATCCGATGTACGTGCTGTAAAATGCACGTTTACACTTGTTACTTCGCCATCTTCTCTACGTGGTGTAATTTGATTAATGGTGATTTTCATTATTTATCACCTCCTAGATTTAATGATTCATAAAGTGCTGCAACCCCAATAGCATCACCATCACTAAACTCATGCTCGGAATCTTCCGAAACAAGAGGCTTGATTACTGATTTAAGTGAATTAATCTCGACTTTTGAATCAGTGTCATCAATGGTGTTTACTTGTTCAAGCAGTTTCTTAAACTCGTCTTGATGACTTTTTCTATCATCCTTGTATTCTTCTTTTAATTGATCCTGTGCCTTGGCAAAGTTGTCTAGTTTTTCCTTTAACTTATTTGAAATGCTAGTACGATGTATTGATTTTAAACCTTTAATGGATAACCCATCTAAAAAGTTAATTACGTTTACTAAATCTTTATTTTTAATTTTCATGCTACTTTTTCCTCCAATGATTTTATTTTTTGTTTTAGATATTGATTTTCTAATTCGAGTATATTAATGCGATCGTCCGCACTTATAAATTTATTATCTAATTCTTGGATTGCTTTCCACGACAAAGAACGCATAGAATAACCATCGACAGCATTACCGTCAATGATACAACTAGGCATTTCACGCTCAATGATTAAACCAATTTCTCTTTGGTTCGAACCATCTTTATAGTAATCATAAATAACAGATTGATTAATTAAATCAAGTGCACTTTTATCAAACTTTTGTATGTCTGTTTTATATTTCTCACTGGACGTCTCATACACTTTTGATGTTCGAATAGGTCTATATGTTGTATCTCCGTGAGATCCTTGCCACAGCAAATTGTTAGTTACTCTAACTTCTCCATTTGAAGTTCCGATATAAAAATTATCTCCACTTGTATTAGGATTTTTTCGTATACTATGGGCAAGTGCCTCATTTACAGATAAATCACCATACGTTGATTTACTATCACTAGTCACAACACGCAACATAGGGGCTATTGCATAAGCATATGTCCCCCTTGGCTTTAAATCACCGTATAGACTAGCCCCGTAGAAGCTACCTGTTGCAGGGCTTCCACTACCATCTGTAGCCCATATTAACGCCTCACCTGCTCTAGACTTTTTGAATCTTATACCACTTGCGTAATCAGTGTTAGGGCTTCCGTAAACGATATAACCGTCTGTATCTCTTGCGCTTGAGTGGTCTTTTACCGCAAACCTAAAATGATTATAGCCTGTCCGAGTGTCGATGTGTGGCTTAATCAATACAGAGCCTCTACGTGATCTAATATCACTATTTCTATCAGCGTCTAGTATAATATCTCGTGTATCAGTTTGAAGTCCAATTGTTCCACGATTTGAGTATAAAGTTAATCCCCTAATATCATTATCAAATCTGTGAGAGAAGAATTCGATAGTTCCACTTCCTTGGTAACCTCCGCCTTCACTATCGGAACCGCCAATATACGTCGTGATACCCGTTTCGGAAAAATAAAGATTACGTTTATTTCCATAGTTGTGAAACCGTAAACGTCCATATCGTAGTTGAATACCAACATCATGAATTTCGGTGTTACCAAACCAAGTCCTTCTGTACTCGCCTCGAGTTTCTATTTCCTCTCCATCAAATGAAGCATACGCATTGCCACTACCTCCGCGTAATTTAATTTTATTTCCATCAATCGTGCCTGCACGTAAATGTACTAAGTCCATTTCACCAGCCACCACATGGTCAACGTTTAGTGATTTCATTTTCGTATGCTCAATCGTGGCATCTGCGATATGGACATTGTCAATAATTCCTTGTTTAAGGTGGAACCTATCTACTGCAAGGTTTGCTATTGCAGCTGTACCGATGACACCATCATCAATGAGTGTTTGACCTGTGATGTGGTGTTTATTTCCATCAATCCGCACGCCTTCTTTGGATAGATTAATAGACGAAATAACACCGTCAACGTCTACTTTTAATTTAATTTCATTTCGAAAAAATTCTAAACTGGTCATGGCTGTTTCTAAGTTTCCGGTGTTTGTATTTACTTTCCTACTGACCACTTCCAAAGTAGCGCTATCCGCTTTTAAATCAATGCTCGATTTCATTTCTGATAAGTTAGCGTCGATATCCTCAGGTGCTGGTGACCAGTCGGTGGCGCGGTTGCCTTTTTCGAGTTTGACTTCTTTGTAATCAATGATATTTTTTTCTGTGACTTTTTTATCAAACCTAACAACCATAACCCTAGCTTCAGTCCAGCTGTCGGGTACTGTAAACGTTACTAGTGAGTACCCTTCTTTGCCGGGAGGTATTTTATTACCGTTAAAGTCAACATAGGTTGAGCCTTCCATTCTTACCTTAATTTGTACATTTTTACTTCCTTCAATGTTTTTTAAATAAGCTCTAACTGTGTATATCTCACCTGGTACAATACTTACATTGTCGTATGGAACAAAGTCTCCCCAACTATGTGTCCTTTCATATCTATCAAACTCACTTGACGTACCTTTTAATAAATTCCTTCCACCAATTTCAAGCCCATCTAAATCAGCCCTAACCTCACTAACACTCGCATTAATATTATTAGCCTTAACATCTAACTCACCAATCTGACTCATCGCACTCGACATATCGCCAGTTAAATCATTTATATTAGTTTCTGTATTGCTTACTCGACCACTAATACCGCTAACGTCAATGTCTAATTGAGTCATTTTATTTTCGTATGTCGTCACATTAACCTTGTCGCCTAGCAAGTTATCGGTAGCAGTCCGTGTGTAGACTTCTGATTTCTCGGCTTTAGCACTTAACCCTTTGGCATTAGCTTGTATGTCTAATGTATGTTGACTAACAACATCATCTAGGTTGGTTAATTCCTCAATTGTTGCGGAAATCTCACCGTTTATAGTATCAATATCTGTTTTGACATTGGTAACAGTGCTTTCAACATCGCTTGTTCTATCTAGTAAGTCGGTTATTGCAGTATTCACATCGCCGATTTCATTATTTAGCTTTTCTAAAATACTTTTTTCTGCATCTTCTATTTCTTGTTGCGTGTACTCAATTGCCTCCATAGGACCCTCGTTGATTCGGTCAATTGTATTTTGTGCTAGTTTATCGGCTATATCAAGGTTATCATCTAAATGATCAGCTATAATTTCTCCAAACAAAATATCATCGCTAATTACACGAACACTTGATGCATCCACGCGATTGCTAAACTCACCAACAGTGCCACGAGTGTTGACAGCACGAACGTAGTAGTACCATTTTTCATCGGTATCTACTTCGTGGATAAAAGCACTGACTCTACCGCGATATAAAAGATGCTGTTCGTCTGGTACAAAATCGCTTATTTGTGAACCGTACACTTCGTAATGGCTGATATAAACGTTAGAATCGTAATCCCAAAATAAATGAATCTGCTGAAATGAGCCATGTGCCTCAACATTTACTGGAGTGCCCGGCTTAATATCTGGGAAACTTCCATTGTCGATAGGTTTTGTAGGACGAGGTTTACGAATATCCTGCTTTAAATCTTCAACTTCTTTCTCCAGCGGATCTTCGTTCATGTCAACGTATTTTCCAACCACAATTTTAATCTCGTCATCTGGGTATAAGATGTCATATTCCAAGCCAGTAATTTGAGATTGCAATTCAATAGGTTTGTTGTATTCACGATTTAATATAGTGGCCGTATCGCCTAGACTAACCTTTTTATCCGATTCGTAGATGGTTGCTTCATGCATGATTTCCTTCAATTTTCTGTCTTGAAGTTCTTGCCATGTCGCCCATAGTAATTCTTCCGGATCTTCATAATCTTGATTGGAAAAATGACCGAAACGATGATTTCTTTTTACCTTCCAAGCAGTTCCATGGTCACCTTCTTCAATCTTAAACCTTAATTTACCACCTAAGTCATTTAATGCGTCTTTTGAGGTTATTTTAGAACCATCAACACTTATATAGACAATTAAATAGCCAGCCTCTTCGACAGTAAATGTTGCCTCATTTTTAGAAAGATCATAAGTATACAAAGGTTTGCTTGAACTACCTGTTTCCAACCTCAATGTAACCTGTTTTACATAATCAACATCACTGTAATTAGATATTGTGTAAGTGCCTGCATTTACATAAGGTCGTTCTTTAAGTGCAATCCTTTCATCAAGTGGTGCAATGTAATCATCTTTATTTTGACTTAGTAAATTCTCATTTGCGTGATCTTTTATATAACCATACTTTGCTAGCGCATCGGGATCTCCTACCCATTTTTGACCTTTCGGCTTGTCGACAGGGTCGCCATTTTCGACTTTCCACTCAACATCTTCGAACGTAATGTAACGGGTATGACCGCCCGTTAATTCTCCTTCTTCATCTTCTATTTCCAATGAAGCACCCTGCCCCCATAGTGCAGTTTCGGGATATGACAAAGTGTTTCGGCTGATTTCCTCAGCATTATAATCTGGTTCGATAATCAAACCGTTATCAGTCCCAAGACGTTGTACAATCCACATTTTACGCTCGATAATCTCGTTATCTTCATTGAGTGTAATGGTGTCTTTAAGAGCGCCGCCCCATGTTTTAAGGATTTTAAATACAGCTTCAATACCGTCTATCCAATAAAAGTTGTCTGTTGCATTTCCTAGTTCAACAGTGACTTCCCCAATGTAACGAGAACCATCTAACGCACGATTTAAAGCTGTTTGTGCTGTGCCTTCAACAACACGCCTATCTTCCACGAAATGATCGTGTAGTTCTAAGAAAGAAGGCTCGCAAATAACTTTTATCTCGTGGGTAATCATTCCGTCGTCATTAGTGGTGATTTCTCTTAAATCTTTCATTCGTGCTAAACGTAATCTACCATCACGATCGTAAAAAGCCACTTGGTTTTCTTCGACAATATATTGGAGCAATTCGCTATTACTATCTATATTAAAAACAAAGAACTCGTCCTCAACATGGTTTTCATAATCCTTAAACCACGTATCAACGAGCCCTTCATCCTCGGATAACAACGTTATAAATTCATCGTCTTGACTAAATAAAAACAATTCCGCCATTGGTTTCCTCCTTTCTGATAGAATTGGTAATCAAAGGGGGTGAATAATACATGGACATTCAAACAAAAGTTATTTTGCGTACGAAAGAAGTGTTAACCTTGCCTGACCTTCCAGATGATTTGAGCTTTTTCTATGAATTAGAAAAAGAAAGAAGAAAAGCAGACGGCACATTAACGTTAATAGGTGTTGATGGGCATGCCGCTAGAGTTAAGGCTAAGGATATCGTTTCCGTTGAGTTAGTGGCTACTTATAATTAATTTTCCTAAACATTTTCAAGCCAACTACGCTCAACATTTCCTTTATTAGTTTGTAGAATCAAAGTTTTATTTTCAGGTTGGTTATTGTTATTTGAAGTACTAATTTCCACATCAACAAAAGAAGTAGACAGTTCCCCATTATCCAAAATGTGCAGGATTCTGTCTACTTTCTTTTCGACTCTATCAAGCTGCGATTCTTTCGTTACTCTTAACTCACCACTGGACGTTCCTACGTACATATCATTCGCTCTTACATCTTTATATTTTTCACTCATCCTTACCCCTCCTAATAATATCGTTCATGATAATAAAGTTCCGTTTCTTCACTCACACTAAATTCCACATCACCAACAGGAAGCTCCGTATAGTTCGACTGCAGGATTACCAATATGTTGGAGCGATCAACGCCATTCACTGTTATCTTTCTTTTACTATAATCAATCTCTAAAACATCACCACGAATAAATTCATAGTTCAGTTTAATTTTGCAAATGTCTCGTAAACCCGATTTACCTGGAGAATTAAACTGTAATTCATATCCCGATTGTATTTCTGTAAACTCTGTTCTCGTTTTCCATGAAGTAGATTCATGGCCGTTTATTACTTTAGTTGTTTTATTGTCTATCGTTATATTTCGCTCCATGCTCGTTTTATCAAGACAAATAAATTCTAATGAAGCCTTAGAAAACGACACTATTTCTTCTTCATCCACTGCACCATCTAAAATAGACCAATAAATTCTATTAGGCTGGTCATCAAAAATAAGTGGTGCAACGTCATCTGTGTTTAGCCATTCAGCTAATTCTTCTGCTTTCTCCAACAAATCAGATCTAGAATTGCCATCTATGGATAAGGTTAAAGGTAATGGCTTAGGTTCTCGTGTCACTTTCATAACTCTACGATTCCTATGTTCAACTGATCTAGGAGCCCAGTAAGGACGTCCTCTTTCAAGTATTTTTACATATGGTTTATGGATATCATTAAAACTCATGCTGTAGCTCAATTGGACGCCCTCCTTTTCCTTCTACTCCTACGAGTTTGTTTATGAGTAACATGTGGTTCTACTAATTCTCCTACTTGTTTACTGTCCATATTGACAACAAAATCTTTGTCTTGCTCGACTGCTTTTGCGATTCTTTCAAGTTTAGCAAGTATTTCTTTATTACCCTTATCATCCGTAAATCCTAACGCATCACCAGTTTTTTGCCATATAGCTTTCTGACTATTATACTTAGCTGGATCATGACTAATAATGGATTCAGCCCAGCCACCTTCAGCAATCCATGCTAATTGCTTGGTATTGATGATACCGCCATCTTCGTAACCGGAAACGTGTAAATGGTTCATATGCCCTCGTGCCCAGCTTGGTCGACCACCGTCACCATATTTTCTACCATAGACAACGTTGTCTCCGATTGTATATGAAACCCTCGGCAACCTAGAAGCCCATCTAGCAACTGCACCGTAACCACCATTTCTACCGAATCCTGATAAGTCAATAGCATTTCGTTTACCGTGGTCTGTATTACTTGTCGACCTATATCCACTTGTGATGATTAAGCCACGACCTAATGGAGATCTCATAATATGCTTTGCTATATTATATAGATAATCATGTACTCCCCATGGATTACTAACAGACCTGCTTCCACCACTAGCGCCCAGGAGCATTCCACCACTTGGGAAGTAGTTAGGATTGTGCTCAGTTTTTTCTTGCTTTTTAAACGTGCTTTTAACTTTGTCTAGAGCAGCATCTTTTATAGTATTAAATCCGCCTTTCAGCATATCCTTAAACATTGCGGTGTTTTTAGGTAATTTTGCGCCGAACTTATCCAATGCAATATCTAATAGCTTAGAAGGTTTTTTAATGTAATCCCAAACCTTATCCTTCCACGTTCTCTTTTTAGCGCTTCCTCCTACCATATTAGAGCCTTTATCTAAGAAACCTTGTGTACTATCTGTACCTTTAGCGTATTGAGGTACGTCATTCAGCATATCTTGAGTATCTGGAGCTGAAAATACATGGGTTCCTTCTGGTAAATTAGCTACAACGTCTTTACCCTCGAACATTCCTGTACTGCCATCAGGTAAAACAATTAATTCTTCGCCCGACAAACGATTTCGACCATCGTTTACAAGTGCCGGTCCTCCAGGATGTGCTCCTTTTGTTCCTTTTGCATATTGCGGTATAGGCCAAGGGTCAATGTTTTTACTTATACCTAACTTGCTTGTGATCCAATTAACACCGTCTACCACTTTGTTGTATGGCTTACCTGCCCATCTGATTAAATTGTTACCTACACCTTTCATGGCGTTTACTGCTTTCGATTTAGCTCCACTTATTCCTTTTCCGATTCGACCAGGTAACGCCTTCGCTCCATCAACAATATTGCCAAACTGTCTTTTGACGCCTTGCCACATTTCTTTAGCTATTTTTACAAAGTTTGTCTTTAAGTTTCTAACAGATGAAAGCATGCGACCTACAAACGAGTTGGCTATTGAATTACGAATATTACCGATCCATTTGCTGAATATAGATTTTACAGACGTCCACATATTCGAGATGTTCGTTCTAAAATTCTTAGCGAAATTAATGATATTAGAAATAATACGTCCAACAAATGAGTTTTTCACACTTTGGTATATTTCACTTATGCGCTTTGTGAACAAGCCTTTTACTCTCGACCACATATTTGATAAGTGAGTTCTAAAGTTTTTCGCGAAGTTAACAATGTTTTTGATGATTCTACCAACAAAATTATTAGCTACTGATTCTCGGATTTCAGCTATTCTTTGCTTAAATAGATTCTTAACCAATGTCCACATTTTTGATAGATTCGTTCTGAAGTTTTTAGCAAAATTAATAATGGCTGTGATGATCCGTCCGATAAACGAATTTTTCATCCATTCCCAGATGATCTTAATCCCATTTGAGAAACTAGTTTTAGCACCACTCCATAATTTTGTTATGTGAGAACCAAAGGATTTAACAAATACGCCTACCCCTTTTAAAATTCGACCAATAAACTGTAACTGTATCCAGTTCCAAATAACCTTAATCGCTCCAAGAAATAATTGCTTGACACCTTCCCACATTTTTGAAAAATCGCCCGTAAATAAACCGCTAAAAATCTTCACGGCGCCCATGATGACATCTAGCGTTCCGGTGATGATTCCCTTGATATTTTCCCAAATTTGCTTAATCACAAATTCGACAGCAGGCATGACATAATCCGCAATTATCCATTTTATTTGCTCGAATGACCACTTAATTGCTGACCAAATAGCCTTTGCGACAGTACCAATAACCGTACCTATATTTTTAAACGCATCAGTAAGTTGTGTACCTTCCTGATTAATAAATTCGGATATTTTTAACTTAATTTCCCCAAAAAATGAAAGTATTGCATCAAATCCTGGACGTATCCAGTCTATAATTCCAAAGAAAACTTCTTTAAGTTTTTCGCCTAGTTGATCAATAAAATTTCGGAACGTTTCAGATTTTTTGTAAGCAACAGTGAAAATAGTTGCTAGTGTTGTTATAATTCCTATCGCTATTCCTACTGGTCCGAGTAAAAAACTAAATCTACCAGCCAATGTTTTGATCGCGCCAATTAAACCGCCATTTCCGATAACAAACTTCAAACCTCTTGATATAGCCAAAAAGAATGAACCCAGTGGTTTTAACGCTTTACCAACCGCACCAACAAATGAACCAAACAAATAAATCGCCGGACCAAGCACCGCTCCAATTACAGATAAACTAGCAATTAAAGCTTGTGTTTTAGGGCGTAGATTAATAAAAGCCGTCATTAATTTCTGAACCCACTCAACCATTGTAGCCATAATGCTCGCTATAATTTTAGCCATTGGTTCAAGTGCCGGAGATAACTCGTACAGAAAATCAGTTATATTATTTAGAGCCGTTTTCAGTTGATCCCATGCTCCAGACTTCCACATATCTTCACCAAGCTGTGCAAGTGCCGCCTTGACGTTTATCCAGGCACCAGTCATTGTTTCTCCGCCTTCTTTTGCGGAATCAGCCATACTAGCGAAATAACCGCCTGCACCTTCTGAACCTACTTGCACCGCATCAACAAAGTAATCTAGTGACTCTTCCATAGAAATTGAACCATCTTTTAACATGTCTTGTGCACTTTCAGTGGTAATTCCTAATACGTTTGCAATATGTCCTGCAAGGTTTAAACCTCTTTGAGCTAACATATCTAATGTCATTTGATCCCAACCGCCAGAACGAATTGCTTTCATGATAATATCGTGTATTTCTCCTTCAATTCCTATCTGTCCAGAACCTACAGAGAAATCAAGAATAGATTTCATGATATCTTCTGATTTACCTAATTCGATATTCGACTGAACGAGTTGCGACAACCACTGCCCGACATCGGAGTTCATAAACGCTGTACCTTTAGTCAATCCTTTAACAGAATCCCATGCACTTTCATAGGCTTTTTCAGTACGAAACACGTTACGCATAAGGATATCTAATTGCTCATTAGCAATCATCCGTTTTCCACCAGTAATTGCAGCAGTCGCATAAAAAGCCGTTAGTGGAGATAGCGCCTTAGATGTGGTTTTACCGAAAGACTTAATATCCCTACTCCATTCACCAAATTTATTACTAGTCGTATTAAGGACATTACCGATAGTTTCAAAGTTTTTTTGTGTACCTAAAGCAAATTTTTCTAAATGTGTTGCGGCACTTCTGGATCCACGACGAAAATCATCGTTCATTTTATTTGAAAAAGTTTTAGTTTTCTTTTCCAACCCGCCAATATCCTTTTTAACGCCTTGGATTGTCGACTTTAAACCTCTTGCTTGAGCAACAAATTTAGCTTCAATAGACCTTATTAGTGACACATTTTTACCTCCTTTCTTTTGTTTTTTGTACATCAATTTGTTTCTATATACTTTTGCGGATCAAAATCCCATTCATATTGCTTTTCAGCACCTTTACCTTTGTTGGTGTCAGGTTTAATTAATCTTTCGAACTCTTCTTTTGCACGCAAAAAATCTTGACTAGGTTTTTCTTGTAACGGCTGAGAAAATATATTTGATAAGTATTGGATATACATTCTCGCTTTCTCTTGTTCAGCCTTATTTCGTTCCTTTTCCAATGTCATATCCATGTATTTAAGCAACTCCACAGCTGGGCTAGTAACAACTTCTTTTCTACCTCCTAGCTGGCTGGAGAGTTTGAAGACGAAAGCTTCGACTGTGGTTGCTCTGGTACTTCTTTCGGCTTCTTCCTTAAAAGATTCATAATGTCTTTTTGTGCTTTCGTCAGCCTGAAAGACTTTTTTGCGCGCTTAACCAACTTTTCAATATCGTTAACTTCCAAAATCGCATCATAAATGTCGAATACCTCATCTGGCTTTTGTTGCATAAAGACTTCGTAATCAATTCCGGATAATACAGACATGAGTTCAAATATTTTCTCTGGAACTTCCATGAGTAAAACATCTAGTGCCCCTACAATGTTTCCAGCAAAATCTTGAGTGAAGAATTCCTCTGCACTTTTCTCTTCTCCATCTTCTTGATTCGCCTCTGAAAATATTTCTTCTAGCACAGATTGCAAGTGTTCATCTTTTCGGACAATATCTAAAACGTTTTTCACAACTTTAATTGCTCGTGTCATTTGCAAAATATTGATTTCTTCAATTTCATACTGTTCAGTTTGTGTTGTATTTCCATCTTTAATTTTTAAATTTATTTTCATTTCAAATCCTCCTGTTTTTTGCGTATAAAAAAAGAGTAGGGATTTTCCTACTCTTCATCTGTTTCAATTAATGCTTTTAATGCTTCTACTTCTTCTTCAGTAAATTGCGGTTCGGCATCTTTTCCGTCTGCACCATCTTTTCCTGCTGGACCTTGAGCGCCGTCCTTTCCATCAGTTCCAGGCTCTCCTTTATCGCCTTTTGCGCCATCTTTCCCGTCTGCCCCCGGTTCACCTTTAGGACCTTCTACACCATCAATAAGTGCGGCAAAATCATCACCTGTCGGTTTCTTGCCTGTTGAAAACATTTCTTTTAATTCTTCTTTTGTCTTAGCCAATTAAATCACTCCTCATTGTATTTCAAAACTCTCTCCGATAATCGCCTCCCCTATTACTCCTCCGTCTTTCCCTCGTCATCACCACCGCCAGAGTCAGCGTTAGGGTCAACACTACCACGGTAGAAGAAATTTCCTGGCTTAGATGCGTCGAAGCCATCCCTAGGAAGCATTGTTAGTGTAATCTCAACATTCCCTTGCTCTTGGTTATATTCACGCGTGAAACCTTCAGTGGATGCCATTCGGTATATTGTCCAATCCATATCTTTCACGCTCTCTGGTAAAACACGTGGATGAATTGTGACCTTATGACCTTTTACAGCTGTTCCGAGAGGGGCATCAGTTACACCTTTTTCCCCTTCTCCAGAATTATCAACTGCTACGGTTGAAGCAAGTGCTAGTTCCAAGATTTTTGCATCCTCTTGACCCGCAACAATGGTCACTTCACCTTCCCAACCAGATAGTCGTTTTTCTACCGGTGTTTCTCCAAAATCCTCAAATGTAATATCTTCATACTGTGGCGTAAGGGATAAAGAACCACCCTCAGCTTGCAAGTATTCTTTACCATCAAACTTTATTTGGTCTTCACCTTCACCAATCGTAATATCAGCTACACCAAAAATATATTCTTTTTTCTGAGCCATTAATTATTCCTCCCTTAATTCTGTTAAAGTCACGTCAAAATTGACACTGTATTCCATTACTCCATCGTTATCACCAATACGTAACGGGTCACTTGCAGCCAATATTAAAAGGACGAGATAGCGTTTAGTTTCAACGACTTCCCCGTCCTTCTCAAAATTGACATCAACTATTAAATTACTTTTCTTGTGCAATGCACTAAATGCTTGTTCTGCTGCTAGTTTTGCATAATCCCAATCACTAGACCTAATCCATACTTGATAACCAGGATAACGATATTTTGTATCGTACCTGTCCGGTTGACCACTTGCTGTGGAATAAACCGTTCCTGTATCATCTTCCGCATAATAGTAATCAACGGACCAAGTTAAATCAGGAATGATAGTTTTAAGTTCATTCATTAAATGTTCTTGTATCATGAGTCTGTCTCCAGTATTCGTTTTAAAGCACGCTCATTCATCTTATTGTAATCCGGCTCAATCGCTTTAATAGCATTTTCCATGTACTTAGGACCTGGTCTGTAACCACGCCACATAGGTTTTGCTAATGTTCCTGGACCTCGACCAGGTTCCTCATGACGACGTAAAGCATACGCAACATTAGTTCCACCACGAACAACAACAGAACCGCCCTCTTTTCTAGCTCTATCAAAGTTAATAGAGTCCTCAAGAGTACCTTCATCATGATGGACAAGTGCTTTCGTTCCTTCTTCTGCTAACATACCTAATTTCGTCATTTCTTCCATGATGATGGTTTCAGCGTTTTTCTCCATCTTATCTAGCATATCGTGGAATTCACTTAAGCCTTCCCATTCAACTTTAAACACATCGTTTCTATCCATCGACAAACACCGTCCTATAATGGACTTTTGAGCCCATTAAACTGATAATGTCCTCTTTTGCTTTAATCGTGCCTTTGAATGGATTACCACCTGCATCTTTCCCTTCGACTTCTGTACCTTCATCTGGATTAAAATTAGGTGGTAAATCAATTTCAAGATTCACTTGATGTTCACGCCCATCTGGCGTACGAACTAGTTGCGACTTAAACTGTACACGTGCTTCAGAATGTTTTGGTTCTGTTTTAGGTTTCCCGTATTTGTCGGTAATTGGCATTCCTTCTTCATCTAAAATAGGCATATGCGCTGTGATTTCATGTGGCATAGGTGGCTTCATATCAACCGACCTACTTTCGCACCGCTGTTTTTGTTTAAAATAACAAGGACAGCAGGTGCAATCAATCCATTTCGATTGTTACCACTCGTTTCACTTTCCGAACTTCCAAACGACACGGAAACACCTTTCACGCTGTACGAAGTCACACCTTGATTTTTAAGTGAACTAAAATCAGACTCATCACTTTCAAGCATGTAGAGGACTTGCAAAGCAACTGCACGATCCGTTATAAGCGATTCTTTGAAGTTGTCTTTTAGCAATTCGTGTGCAGTGAAGATAATTTTTGCTTTTGCATTTTCATCTAATTCAATAAACGATTCGTTTCCGTGCATTTGGTCAATGTATTCTTTTATTGATTCGTTTGTAATCATTTCGATCACTTCATTTCTTTGAACTTTTATCCCTTTTTAAACAATAAAAGAGCGCCTATATTAGACGCTCTTTTACTGAACTGTGAAAGTTTCTCCGATAACCGCATCTCCGATGGATGCGGAGGTATTAGGGAGTTCCTTGGAATGCATCGATATGGAACACGCCACTCGGCTTTTCCATGGTCGGGAACCCCGCACCATAACCACTCATAATAGAGCGGATCGGCTCGTCTTTGTCTTTATTAATGATGGTTAACCCTGGTTGGAAGTCATTTTCTAATGTTGGACCTAATAGATACTCTCCAACTTTTCCGGCAATTAGAACAATACGATTTGACGGAAGGACTTCACGTTTTACGATTTCTCCTGTTGCATGATGTTTATAAGTGATGAATCGGTCTGTAATAATTGTAACCTCTGGTAGTCCATGGTCTTGTAATACTTCATTAAGTTCTTTGGTAGATAAACGTCCTTGCGTTTTTCCTGCTTCCGCAACAAAACTAGGATGTTTTTTCATTTTACCTACAAGTTCACGAGATGCTAAAAAGGTAGTGAACTCTCCAGTCTCATCTACATTATAATCGACCAAGTCAATTAAAGAACCTAGAACATCTGCATCTGGTGCATCAAGGTCTTGTTTTCCTGCTTCTAACGTCACTTTGTTATCTTCTGGGATGTCATAAACAAACTCTACACGAGCCTTATCGCCCGTATATTCATGTTTACCTTTCGTGATAGCTTCCATTCGAGCAGCAAGCATGATTCGTTGCATACCGTTATAAATGTCTACATTTCTGATAATTAACTTTTCAATTACATCAGCTTTCTCTTGGTCGTTTCTAGCTTCATGAATAGCTTGTAGTTCCTCATAAGTTACAATGTCTTTCAAACCAAACATTGCAATTTCTCCCATTTTTGAAGCTACTTCGTTACGGTCTACAATTGGAGGTTCTGAACCATACCCAATATAAGATGCCATGAATTGGTTTTGCTTAACAATGTTATATCCAAATTTACGATCATATGTTGGAACAACTGGCATGACTAAGTCTAACCAACTCGGTTCCAAGTTTTCATCTAATTTTTCTACTAATGCCTTTGTAGCTTCCGGCTTAAATTCTGGTAAATGTGTAATACCTGCCATTTAAAATACCTCCCATAGTTTAACTAAAATATTTATACTGTTTTGATGTGTGCTTTGTTTTACTGAACAATGTTATTTACATATCGAATCATTGGCGTTTCTGATTTAAATGCATCTGTTACGTTATCTGCTAGCTTAGCACTATATACAGACGCTCGAACAAGTACCTCCCCAACAACTACGTTTAAACCTTGAACATTAACATCAACATTAAGAATTCCCGGCTCATCATAGCCTGGTTCGAATGTGTCTTCAGTTGTTTCAGAGTATTCCTCGAACAATCCCGTTTCTGTATTACGTGCAATTGCTGTTCCTACCGGTAAATATTTGTTTCCGATTTTAGCACCGTCTAACGTAACACCAACCTCCATGTACTGGAAGTGTTCAGATGCTAAGATGTTTTTTCCACTTTTAAATTCAGTTTGAATTGTTTCTCCTGTGTATGGCATGTAAATATCCTCCTTTTAAATTTTTCCTTTTTCTTTTAAAGATTCAAATGCCGTTACGCCCGCTTGACTGTAATCGATAGGTGGTTTTTTATTCGTCTTTTTATCTCCACCTGGAGTATAATTGGTTTGTGAATAATTTGACCCTTCTGCATCACTAGCGAATAAATAATCATCTGATTCTTTTAATCCTTCAAGTTGTTCATTTAAACCTATCAATTGACCTTCTTCATCAAGTTTAATGGTATCCGTGTCTAATAACGCTTTTACTGCACGGGGGTTACGTGCCTTTTCATTTAGTAAAGCACGATCCAATTCGTATCCAAACTTGATTTCGTTTAGCTGTTGTTCATGTGCTTCTTTTGCTTGACTGTTAGCTTCTTTAAGAGCGTCAATAGTTGTTTGCATTTCTTCGTTACCTTGCGCCTTGCCCCTCAAATCTTCCAATTGCGTATCACGATCAGACAATTGCTCCTTCAAACTTTTTACTTCGTTGTTTTTTTCATCAAACTTATCTTTAGGAAGCCAATTTCCATCGTTTACAATAGCTAATTTGTTATCACCAGCCTTTTCCTTTACTTGATTGTATAAATCCTCTCCAAGTAACTCTTTTAAATCCATTTATGATCTACTCCTTATTAATGTTTTTTGGCTTGTCACACCTCAAGCGTTAAGGTTACGTTTCTTTATGGCGTCTAACTTTTAAAAAGACGCAAAATAAAAACACCCTATTGGATGTTTTGTGTTATATCTTGCTTAATACATTCAATTAATGATTGTTCATCTTTGAAGCCTTTGTATTCTTTAGGTTTCATTTTAATTCGCCCATCTAATTCATGTTTACCTACTAATAATACGTAATCGACATCTACATAATAATAATCTATTCGATCTAAATATATATCCAAGATACACACCTCTATTCACTTAGCTGCTTTCCTTCTATTCGTCTTTCTACTGACAACCCTCAGATTGCTTTTTCTATTACTACCGCCTTTGGACAAAGGCCTCTTATGATCTACCTCTCGCTTATCGCCAACTTTCAAGCCCATTTTACGTCTGGCTTGATTACGTTTAGAGCGATTCTTACGTTGGGCAGGCTTTGAATGATATTCTCGATATTCCTTTTTATAATCTCGTTTCTTCTTTCTAGCCATCCCACCCACCTCCTTTATTTAATGGACTTCATCATTCTTAAACTCCTAAACTCACTCTGTAACTCTTGAAATCTAACTGAATTGGAACGTTTTGCACGTCTGAATGCACCTAATGTTTTATAGTTTTCTGCACCTAAAGTAGCGTTCCATTCCATGAACTGTTTCTTTTCTGCATTTGCTTGACGATTAAATGCTTGCTGTCTTTCATACGCTTCTTGCTGTGACTTGGAACGTGTATCTTTATCAGGATTAAACGCCTTTGATTCTCTTTGAGCCTTTTTGATTTCTGTATCTGTCTTGTATTCCTCAACCCATACAGACATGGAGCAGTTGCAGTTAGGGTGGCGAATTATATCTTTTGGATTCATGTAAGTGTAATCTGTTCTATCAGGATTCAAGGTAAATATAATACCTCTTAAAGGTGCACATTGATGGCATGTAGGAGTATTTCCGGTTACCTTGAACAAATCTTCATTGTTTTCACGGTATCTTTCGCCAGCCCCTTGTGTATGAGCCATCTTTAAATTAGTTCTTGTAACTGTTTCTGAGTAGAAGTCCAAGGGCAACCACTTATTATCAATTGTTTGGAAAGCCCGCATCCCTTCCTTAGTAAATGATTCAGCTACTCTTTGTGTAATAACCTTCCTCGGATTACCTTTTATAATCCCGCTTTGTAAATCACTTTTAACGGATTCTAATGCAGTTTCAATACTAACATTTGTATTATGGCGCGCTGTTCGAATAGCTGCCTTCAAATCAAGAATGGTGTTATCCGTTATTTCTGCAATAGCTTCCAAATGAATCTGACTATTAAAAGCACTGCGAACAATACCTTTACTAGACACACTTGCAATAAGTCCATATTTAGGATCAATACCTGCTTTATCTAATGCTTTTGTAGCTTCATCTACTCCACCAAAGTAAGCAACGAGTGTTTCTTTTGGAATAACGTCATCTATTTCTAAATTTAACCTGCTAAACATTTCATTTATTGCACTCAATGTTTGCTGTGCTACATCATCATCTGCCATATTTTGATTGATGAGTAAGTCGAGTATTTCGTGTTTCATGGCTTTAATTACTTCTATAAGCTGTTTTTGATTCATGGAATCACTCTACTTTTTCATATAGGGCTTCGAATATATCTGGTTTACATGGATAAAGTTGATCTCGATTATTCTTTACAATGTAGTCGCCAGGTTCAACTTCCTTTACCCCTTCAAACGTTTTAATGCCTAACGTTTTTTTACGTCCTGTAACACTTCCCTCGAAACCTACAAAGCGACCGATCTCATCAAAGTTGTTGCCATCAAACAACACCGCTTCAACTTCTTCTGGTTTTCTACGATACTTCATCATCTTCATCCTCCTCATCTTCAATAGGATTTCCATCAGAATCTCTATTTCCCATCATCTGTTGTAATGTTTGCCTACCGTTTAACAAAGAAAAGCTATCATCGTTCGACTTCTCTGCTTCAACTCTATAAATTTCTTCTTGAATCCATTCCTCACTAGCATTAGGATTGTTCCTTCTAATTGTTGTTTCGAGTGATTGTGTTCCATCGTTATATGCAGTGTCGTTTTCTTCGATTAATTCCTTACGACTAATTGGTATCATTGTTTTCGTGAGAACTTCTGGCTCTTCTATAACAACAGCATCATCATTGTAATTTGCAAGCCACAAGGCACTTTCTATTAACTGCTGCAGGAAATAAATATATTCTCCTTGAATCTGTTCAGCTTTAATAAGCGACGTGAACAAGTCATAGAATTTAGCTACACCAGATTGAGCACCACTTCCAGAACGATTATCCATATAGAAATCGACAACCTTTTCAGATGTCTTAGTTTCCATGAGCATGAGTTTCATTAAATCCTTTACCCACTGGATATCACCAATCTTAGTAATATCTATTTGAATAATTTCCATCGCTCTTCCATCATCATCTAACGTAGTTATTTCTAGGTCACGATGATCAATTTTCGATTCATCGCCATATCTTTCTTGTGCCTTGTCCATCAACGCTTGCATAACTTCTTTGGAGACAGCAATTCTAGGTTTACCATTACGCTCAAACGTAATTGCATTACGAGTAAGTGTCCAGTTAATTTCATCTTGTTTACCATCTTGCCCTTTCAAACACGAACTACCTAATGGATTCATGAAAGTTTTTTCATTTGGCCAATAAATAATAAAAGGCCTACCCCTCCCGGGATAAACCTTTTTTAATTCCTCCATGCCGAGAAGTTCTTTTGCTTTATCTTCCTCGACTTCTTCTGTTTTCTTTTGTTCATTTAATCGATACAAGATGTGACTTGTATGCAAATCATCTTCATATACTTGCTCACGATATACATGCAAATATTCTTCATCATCTATTTCGATTTCATATGCTAAATCTGCGCCCATGCCATCATCATGAGGATAATAAACATCACGTGCTTTAAATTCAACGCGTAATCCTTTTTCATCAAGCCACGGAACACCAACGAGACCGCCATCTAATTGTTGCTGCAGAATATTTCCCCAATGTTCGAATGCTAGGTTACTATTCTTTTGAATCTGATTAATTATTTCCTGCTGCACATGAATAATTTCACTTACTTCATCTCTTGGTTCGTCTACAATCTCGTCTGTATCCTCGTTAATTTCTTCTGCTTGGAAATCATCTACCGATAAAGATGATTGTATATTGCCTATGGAACGACTAACAAGCATAGCAGGTATCTCAGGTATCAACTTACATAAATTTGCTACTATATACGGAGTTTGCACGTTTTGGGCATGGTGTGTGCCGTACATAATATTGTCAGTAATCTCACCTTTTTCAATTAGATGTTTAGCACGTGGAAATATTTCCGAATGCTTTCCCTCGTATAAATCCCTGTAATAAAAAATATCGCCATGTGTTTTCTTAATCACATCGGCATCAAACTTTGTCCAATTCGGCATGAATTCACATCCTTTCTGGCGGAACACACATGCAACTAACATTTATTTGCCCGGTTTTTAATGATTCTACTAAGTTTTCCTTTGTATAAAAGAAGTCGATTAAATCGTATTGATTTTGTCTCACGTTATTTATATATAAAGTTTCTATTGCGATATAACATTCAATTTCGTCATTATACATCTTCTTTACAGCTTCATTTTGATTAAAAGTAGAACCAATTTTATTCCCCTGGCTATCAAGCAAATCATAAACATGCTTTCGAATTATAGACATGTAATTATCCTCCATTCATTACCATACGTTGATACTGCTTATTGATGCGCCGCCTTTTAGGTCTGCTACATCATAATCATCTAGCCCATACCACACTGCGGAAAATGTGTGTGGATCTATTTCAAATTCATCGGGAATTATTTCCCCTAATTTATTCTTTTTATAAGTTAAATCTTTCAACTCGTAAATGGTATTCTCGCAATTACTAGAACAAATTATTTTCTTAAACCGCTTTACCTTCTTGATGTTTTGCAACCTCGAACCTGGTCCTTTTTTAGCGCCTTTAATATTGAATCGGTTTTGTTTAAAGAATTGAATTGTTTTAGGTTCTGCGGAATCTGCAATGATAAGTTCCTTTGTCTTACTAAACTCTTTTAATTCTTCAGCAGTTTTATCATCCGTCATTTTATTCTTGTAATATTCCCAGTAAATGTACAAATACTTTTTATCATGGTCTATAGCCATACGAATAACAGCGTTGTATGATTCCTCGAAACCAAAGTCCATTCCAACACGTTTCATAGATGGACGTATCCTTTTTACTTTATCCATCACATCATCGTGTTCCCATACCTCGAACTGCGGAAGCACTCTAACACCATTTACACCAAATCTACCCCTACGAGCGATTCGATGTAAGTCTGGATCATATTCTTTTAACTCTTCCAGTTGCTCTATATAACTATCCGGAAGGAACACATTATCGTCCGCAGTGGAATGATGATAGTAGGTATCGCCAACAACGATTGTTCTTTCCTTGTATAGCTGTTCATCATCTAGCACTAATCGTTTATTACGTTCATCTTTAAAAAAATGCTTAAAAGTCCAATTGCTTTCACTGACTGGATTCGTGGATAATATCATGTGTAACTTTAATGTTGGATGCCTTAAACGTCCAATCAATTCCTTGAAACCGTCATATTTAATTTCAGAACACTCTTCTAACCATATTAAAGATACGTTATTAATTGACTTTAGCTTCTCGACTTTATCCATACCTCTGAAAAGTATCTTCGAGCCATTAGGAAACCTTATTTGCATAGGAGATGAAAGGCACCTTATCTTGTTGGACAAGTCCAAGTCCTCAATAATTTCACTGAATAGTGAATAAGTAGAGTCTCTATGGGTATCGTAAACCTCACGGACAATTAATGCTGTACGTTTTTCTTCTAATAATTTTAAAATGATTTTTAATGCAACATGATAAGACTTACTAGAACCGTAACCACCAACCAACAATTGATACTTCTGTTCCCAATTAAACAAGAAATCCTCGAAATGTGGGTTTGCTTGCTTTTCAATTACTGCCATCAAGCATCACCCGCTCTTGTGATTTTAATTTCAATTGGTGAGTCATCTTCTTTGTGAGTTATCTTTTCTGTTTCGGCTTTAGTTTTAGCAATATCTGTTTTAATCTTCTCTTCTTGCAAGCGCTTCTTATCATTATCAGATAATAAGTCAGTGTACTTAGCCAACATATCCAATGCTTTCATTTTGTCTGATAATTTTAATTTGATTCCATTCTCTGTATTGCTCAATTCACTAATAATAGAAGTATCCATCTGATCCAGCGGCTTTACTTTAACCATGAAGCCACCTTCATCAATTTCAACGTAATCATCTATATCAGCAAATGCTATGTCAATATATTTTTGAAGCACATCACGAACATCCAACATCAAAACGCTTGTTTGTTCGTCTTTCATATGCTGTATTTCTGAAATAATGTTAGCATTTGTTAGCAATCTACTTCCGTTAGTTCTTGCTGTAACATAGTCACATTCATACGCCTTTTGATATGCCTTAGTCGCATTGAAGTATTTAATGTAGTAAATGCAAAAAAGCCGTTGTTTTTCTGTCAGATTATCCGACTCAACAACTGGCTTTTTTCGTTTTGTTTTCGTTGCAACGTTTTTATTTCGTTGCGTTGCATTATTCTGTTTGTTGCGTTGCCACTTTTCCCTATTCTTTCTACTTCGAATAGTTGAATCTTTCACACCATGCTTTTCAGCTAATGCTTTAAATGTTGTCTTTGTTGTTTCCCATTCTTCTCTTATTTCTTTCCAATTCGGCTTTGACATTTACATTCGACCTACCTCCTATTGCTAAATTTGAGCATTAAAAAAGCACCTACAGCATGTAAGTGCTTTTTTTATTAATTAAGTTTTTTTCTCATATAATCAATGTCATGAGTTGAGTCTTTAAAATACAAATTAATTAGATGTCTTTTTTGCGTTTCGGTATGTTTACTGCTATTTGCAATTAATCCAATATTCGACAATAGCGTCTGCAAACTCAAGTGCCTGTGATACATTTCGACATATTCATCATTAGGGAATCCGACAAAATCGTCTGATAGTTCAATAAAATATTTTTCAAAATCATTATACATTATTGCTAATTCTTTTATGTCTTGTAATTTAAGTTTTGTCTTCTCATAAACTTTCAACAACTCATTAAATTGTCTGGATACATTTTGCAAAAAAACTTCGTCCGACACCATATTTTCACTTAAAGTATTATTGAATTCATCAAATAACTCGCTATAACTTATCGTTGTATTATCGTTAATGTATTTTTTACCGAGATGTCTTGTTTTAAATTTACTTTCCGTATTTATATACGAGACAGTCGCTAATGGAAGACCGTGATTTGCTTCATTTTTGTTCTTGTAAACATTAACATAAACAACTTCAAATGGTTTATTTCCATGCCTTTCAAGTGTAGTAGCCTTCTCTACTTGTTGCTCCCTTAAATCTTCGATGATCTCCATCACAAAACTTTCAATATCCTCTTTGTTTTTCACGTCAAGATCAACGATAATCTTTGCGCTAATTCTTTTTATAACATTCGATATATCCTCTAATTCAACAATTTCATACTTCATAAAACCCCTCCCCTAGTTCGATTGTACTACAAATTGGAATTAATAGCCACCCGTCTAATTTTCACCAGGTGGCATAGGGAAGGAGATAGGTATGAGAAAGAACTCTTTGGGAACACCCACCTAAAATCCTCCCTCATCCGTACGACATGTGTGCGACAAAAACAGTGTTTTGTGCGACATGACTTTTAACCGACAATTTCTTTCACTTTGTCTCTAGCCCTGTAAATGTATGTTCTTACTGTCCATTTGCTTATTTCTAACCTATCTGCAATCTTTTGCATACTTAAGTTTTCCGCTTCATACATCACATAGCATTGCCTCTCTCTATCTGAAAAGTTTTTAAACAATTGTATAAGCGCTCGTCTTTCCTCTCTATCCATATACAACGGCTCACGTTCTTTCCTCAATTCCTCGTTAATATCAGGAAGTATATCCATCTCATCATATTGCTTCACTCTGTATGCATCCCGTTTATCTACTCCACGATATAATCCTGGTTGTCTACCTGTTTCCATCCACTCTAGTGAAAAACCCATACTGTCTATCATGCTATTAATTTGCGATTCATCTATACGATCATATTCACTGTCCGTTAAATTATCATGCATAACCGCTAGCTCACGTAATCCTTCTTCATACTGCGGTATTAATTCCTCTGCCCAATTATTCATTCCAACCCGCTCCCTCTCGGAATAGTGATTCAGCATATTTACTGCGTTTTATCGGCTTCGGTCTCGGCTTCACATTCTTTCTATACGGACTAATCCTAAACTTTATAATCGGTCTGCGATGCTCCCACGTCTTTCTCATAACAACACCACCATCGCTAACATTGAAATGATTGAAAAAATACAGATATACGTCATGTTGTTGCGTAACTTCATATCCTCTGTTTCTCCTACAGCTCCTATAAATGAAATAAGTATGATGATTAATAAAATTACCTTGAACGTTATAATCATTGATAAACCCCTCCTAAATTGAAATAAAAAAGGACACCAAACAACAGCTATTGCTGCCATTCAGTGTCCTCGGTTTTTCCGATAGACTTACTTATATTTTTTTAGTGCCATATCCGATAATTCTCTTGCTGTGACTTTAAAGGTTTCCTCTCTGTCCGGTGTATCAAGTTCCCCCATGGACCATCTCCAACAATCAGGTCCACCAAATCCATAAGTGCTTATCGATTTTTTAAACAACTTTATCAGTTCTTTTCTGTCATTATCTTGAATTGCCTGTTTGATTTCACCTCTAATTGAGTCCGATTGAATTATTCTATTTGTTACAAACTCAATACCTTGTTGTTTAATGTCTACATCTTCGAATAAGCTTAGTTGCATGTCATCACCTCTTTATCGTACCAATTCATATCAACCACCCCAATTAGGATGCAAACACTCCCATTGGTAGTCGTCAAATTCAATTTCCTTATTCCTTATGATTTCGCCTTTGTGAATTTCTATATCTTGATTAAATTCCATTCCCTGTTCAAATACGTAAATTTTAATATCTAAATTGTATTTCTCTGATATTTTTGCGAATGATACTACATCTACTCCCCACGCTTGATTAAAGCCGTCTATGTGTAGCGTTTGAATCTCTGAATCGTAATCGCCGTGATTCCATTCAATATCGCTTTCAATGAATGATCTACGTGTTCCTTTGATGTAAATCCCCTCTTTTGAGCTGATTTGTAGATCCCATTCATCTTCTTTATATTTTAAATCTACTTCATCAGGGAATTTCACTTCCTTCCCGACACTTCTCATAATTTCCGCTATTTGTCTTCCGGCGGGTTGGATTGCTTCTAATCCTCGTGTTAAGAATCTTTTTATATCCTCTTTCGTACCTCTTAATTTTAGTGTTCCAGTTGCCCAATTTGCCATGTCGTTTCCTCCTATCGTTTCGTATAACTAACCTCATAATGTGTCGGCTTTCCGTCCTGCCAATTAATAACCTGCTTTCCAAATCCATCGCCTGGCACATCAACCTTCTTCAATTCTCCATCTTTTATCATATAAACTGCATTCTCTTTTAAATCTATTTGCTCTTTCACTATGACCGCCCCCATGTTATAATGTCATTGTCGATAACATTGGGCTGGGGGCAATCCTCAGCTTTTTTATCAGCTGAACGAGACTCAAAATATCGTGCGTCTGATGAATTAATTCGCAATTTCATCCATCGACATTTGATTATCCATAAACCCAATCCGCGCTTGTTCTTCTAAATATTTCTGATAACAAACTCTTCCAAATCCTAACTTGATAGATTTCTCTGTTTTCAGCTTTCTTCCGCAACGTCTACATGTTTCGATTTTATCTTTCATAGCAATCCCTCCACTTTTATTTGTCGGTATTTACTCTGTTCTGTCTCCTGAATCCTTTTTGTCTCCAAAATAATCATCAAATGCAATTTCAAGCCTATTCGCTCTGTTTTCCAGTTCTTTGTTAGTCATTGATTCAAAATCCGGCCTAGGAAATGTTAAGTATTTTTCATTCTTTTTGATCAATTCCTCTCTGGATATCAATTCTCCATCTCCAATTTTTCTGCCATCCGCCAAATCCAATGCCGCATACACAATCCCTGACGTCAGCAATCCGATAGGTAGAATCGCTAACCAGACGCTCATATTTGTACCTCCTCCAAGTAATCAAATATAGTCGTTTGTCCTTCAACCCTATGCTCCAGCAATCCCACAAACAGGATAGACTCATCCTCGTATGTGACCTTGTAAATTGTTGTATCCTTACTACCATGGTATGTTAATTCAATCGCTGCTATTTCATCCTTGCCGACTTCATAATCACTCGTATCGCTGTATATGCGGTCAATAGCCATTCTCTTGCCTTGTATGATTGATCTCGTTCTTTTCGTAATAGGCTTGTTCGATTTGTTCCCAGGTGAAGCCCAGCATTTTACCAAGACATAAAAACTCGTTCACTACTTCAAAATAAAAATAGTTATTCATTAGTAAACTTTCTTTTTTCCAGTTCCCTATCAGTTGGAAAACTGCATTGAATTGAGCAGTTATATCACCTGTTAAATCTATTAACTCAACGCATTCGTATTTATATAGATTAAGATCATTCCCAATCGACAATATAAAGTGAAAATTATCAACGTATTCTTCTAGTAATCTATTGCCAACGTAAACCTCTGCATAGCCTTCACATTTAGGGCAAGGGGCAGACAATATCTCGCTCTCGTATATTATTTCGTGCCTACCTGGTTGGTCTGTACATACATCACAATCTATATATCCAATCCTGTTCGGCTCCTGGTCCTCACTCCAAAACTTAAATCCTCGCCATTCGTTAGCTAATTCTCCTAATTCGACTTGTAATGCTAATATCTTCTTATCCAGTAAATCCTGCCCCTCCAACCCTTTTTCCTTAACTATGTGTTTATCTAATTCTTGTTGCTTTTTAAACAGACTATTTAAATTCATTCATATTCTCCTTTTCTCGGCGTTTTTCGCTCCACCCACACAAAAACTACTAATCTACTAAACAAATCAAATGTACCCCAGTAAAACTAATTAATTTCCACATACGACAGCCTTGTCTTTTGGACTTATATTTATTTTTGAACTTTTACATAACGGATAAGATAAATCATTTAACATGTCTACCAATGTGTTAATTTCTTGGGGCAAATTAAGCGGTAAATAAAACTCATGTTTATTCTCGCAACTAAATTTATGCACTTTCACTTGATCAACTCCCTTTTATGCGTCCATATCTTATTTTCACGCTTAACGATTTCTTTCGATTCGCCTGGAGCATAGACTTCTATAACCTGTAGCAAGTCATTTTCACGATTCATCGCTTTTCGTTCAATCATCCAGCGAGCCATCACTGTCACGCCCTATAAACCTGTTTAAAATGACATCAATTGTTTCCGGATAAAAATCTATCGCTATCCAACCAATACAAATTCTCTTTACGTATCCGTAGTTCACATAAAAACCACCATATTTACCTACCGTTATAGCAAAAGTCATATCTCCACAAACCTCCCTCTCTCCCACTTGACTAATGTCAATTTGTGCGGAAACTTCTTGTGGAATAGCTTTTCCTTAATTTTGAATACTTGCGTTAATGGCGCTCCTTTTACATCCACAACCTCGATTGATCCGTCTTTATGGTGTATCTCAAAATCCGCAATATAGTGAATCGCTCGGTGTTTCGTTCCGTCCTTTTCAAATCCTGCAACTAACTGATATTTCGGTTGTAATTTAAAGAACAATATATCTTTCGCTTTCTGACGTATTTGTAATTCCTTGTAATATCTCGCTTCAGCCATGGAATCGAACATTATGTCATCGACTTCTACTCGTTTATTTCTATACTTTGACCTTTTCCCACGTTGTCTGTATTGTTTCGCTGTCATGCGCAATCTACATGCACCCTTTTTCCGTCTACTACCTCGTATGATTGGTAATGGCTAATTGTTTCCTCGCATACTGGACAAATCATGATGCATTGACTTCCAACAACTCTTTGTCTTCATAAATATTTCCGACAACAATCAAATCCATGTGACATTCCGATAATAAAATCAAAACATTATCAAACGTGAAATACGTATTTCCTTCGTCTTTTACTATGTGACCAACAACGCCCTCATACTCATCTTCTGCAATATCTCCTACGCATATTTCGGTTCCATTTTTGTCTTTTAATCCCGAATATTGCATCACTTTCATAAAAGAAGAATCATCTAAAAGCGTGAATAAATCAACTCCCGCTATTTGCATATCCATCATCGAGTACATTTTTTCATTTATCATGTTCCACATTCTGATTTTAATATTTCCCACATTCTCACCTCTCACGAATTTGTATTGGGTGTTCTTTCCGTACCTTTCTTTCAATGTTTCTTTAGGTGTAACTCCACCCAAACCATCATGTTTTAAGAACTCCCAAAAAGCATGTACTATTTCAAACGTAAAGTTTTCATCTCTATGCTTTTTCTTTTTGATGCTTGTCGCTTTAAACTTTATTTTTTCATTCGGATTGTTCGTTGTTATTTCTTGAGCCTTTTTAAATAGATCATCTATATTCACGCAATCACCTCAAAAATACTTATGTTCCTGTACATCCACACGAATATCGTGATAATTATCCTGTTTAGTCCTAATTTTCATCTGTCTGTCAAAACACGTTTGGCATAATGGACTATATTTTCTGCGACTATTAGCCTGGCAGTCTATACATAGTGTTTTATGCATGGCGCTCATCCTCGTTTATTGATTCCAAAACTTCTTCGTACATCGCATCAGTCGCACTTGTTATCTGTTCATAAATCCAGTCCAACTCTTCTTCGTTTTTCGCTTGGTATAACATCGTATCCAATAAGATTTCTAACTTTGGTGAACTTACTCTTAACTTGTTATTTTCATTTCTTGTAAAAGGCATTATGATTCCTCCAGCTCTTTGACTTTTATAACTTGATTTATCTTAATTCCTGTAAAAACTCCGAATGTTAGAAGTACCATCTGAATCGTGATTACTGTTATTAAGGTTTCGATCATTCTAATTCACTCTCCAACTCTTTATTTACCTTTCGTAGCATGTGTTGTAACAAATCATCAGGTGTTATAACTTTTATATTTGGTTTTTCTGCCTGTATTTCTTTTGCTACGTCTTGTGTATAGCGTATAGATTCTAGTAAGTCACGATAACGTTCATTTGCTGACAGTATTTCTTCGACAAAAATTCTATTGTCCTCTAGAGAAATAAACTCATTATCATATTCTTGCACACGTTCAGCTTGTTCGATAAGCCAATTAATATCTGATTTATCAATTCCCCAAACTACGTTATTCCAGTTTTCTTTTATCTCTTCCAACCGTTCTTTACTCATTCAGTTTCCTCCAATGCTTTTTGAGCTTTGTTACCACAATCTTCTTCAATTTTCATTTTTCCTAAAGTCATTGTATCTCCGTCTATAATTAACTTTTTCCAGTTTTCTTTATTAGCATAAAACTCCAGTGCTTCCCGATAACGTTTTATATCCATTAGCAGTTCCCATGTATAATCATCATTTTTTGTTTGCTGTTCTTCTAATTCTTCCGACCGTTCAGCTTGTTCAATAAGCCAATCAGTATGTTCTGCACTAAATAGTTCAAATAAACAGTCATGTACAACATCTCCTGCGGCTAGAGAGCCTGTTTCCATTTCTATTTTATTAGATTCTATAATTTGTTCGTGTACTCTCTTTATTTCTCCTAATCGTTCTTTATCAATCATGTTTACACGTCCTTTCTGTCATCTTTAAAGCATATTAATTCGTATTTTGACTTCTTTGTTAAGTAATGATTATTTGTCGCCATAAAAAAATCATGACTTCTGTTATCGTAAAGAATATCCCCCACTTTTATTTCTCTTACTTCCCTTCCATGTTTCTCCCACCACCTACGCTCTTTTTCTTGTGCGATTTCTTCTGGTGTTGCGTGTCGCTCTATTTCTTCATAGTCATACCAATAATCGCCGCCAAGATCGTATGCAAAAACTTTTCCTTTTGGATAACCTACAACATTGGACGAATACACTCCGTTTTTGACATAATAAATCTGGACTATATTTCCGTCTTTCAAAACAACCCAATCATCTTCTTTATACTCTTCCTCTACCTCATAACCGATGTATAAAGCCTTTGCTAATTCGGACGGAAAAAATCTATTTAGCGGAGTTAACTCATCTCTTACCCATCTCCCTACAACACCGTCCATAACTCTATCAACGTCATGTTTTGAAATCGCTAATTCAATCGCATCTGCCTGTTCTTGTGTTAAAATCACTTTTTCACTCACATTTACACATCCTTCTCAATCTTCTATTTTCTTTCGACAACTTTTTAATCTCGCCTTTTAAATACTCAATCTCTTTATCTCCCGTATTGCCGTCTAAGTTAATATTCAGTGAACGTAGGAGCATATCTAATTTTTTAATACTAATAGTCTGCTGATGATTTAAAGCGTGTCTAAGGCTTGTTTTAGCTTCGTGGTATTTCATTCAGACCCCTCAAATCTGTAAACCCTCTTATAACCAAAAAACAATAAGAATATAGCTTTTAACCTACTAGTAGTTTTGATTTCTCTGTCTCGCCTCACCATGATGAAATACATTTACATCACTCCTCGAAATACTCATAACCTAATTGTGCTTTTATTTTCTCTAACGTCTTTTCTCCAATCCCTTCTACTTCTTTTAATCCGTCAAATTTATGTTTAAAAAACAGTACACCTTTTTGTATGCCATGCTCTAAACCCTTCGCATAACCCTCATTAAATTTCTTTTCCAAGACTGGATTGCGTTTTCTACTCATTCACTTATCCTCCATGTCTTATTATTAAAACGGTAAATCGTCCCCGCTGATGTCAATCGGTTGTCCTGGTGTTTGCATTTGATTCTGTGGTTGATATTGATAACTCGGTTGCTGTGAACTATTCGGATTTTCCGAACTGTTGCGTGAATCTAAGAACACAATCTGATTCGCAATAACAACATGCCTACTTCTGTTTTTTCCGTCTTTTTCCCAGCGCTCATGACGTAATTTCCCACTAACTAATACTTTGCTACCCTTGCTAGTAAATTGATTCGTATTCGTTGCTAATTTACCGAATGCTGTCACGTCTACAAAATCTGTATGATCTTTGTCGTATGAATCTTTAACTGCTAATGACCCCCTCATAATTTCCGTTCCACTTTGAGCGGTAGTGATTTCCGTATCTCTAGTCCAACGACCAACGAGTGAAATATGGTTATACATTAGCAGCACCTTCTTCCTGCATAATCAACATGGAATAACTACGTAAATACTTGTGTTTCTCACGCTCTGCTTCTAATTCATCACGTAATTCAGCAATGTGCTGTTCCCTTTTGTACAATGTTTCAGTTAGCTTGTCTTTATCTTCTTGCAACGTCTCCATCATGTGTTGTGCCGCACTGTTTTCGTGTATCAACGCTTCGACACGTTCTTGCATACGTAAAACATAGTCTTTACTTAGTTCGTTGTTTTTGCTTCCTTTTTCAGCGTTTGCTACCGAATCTTTTTCAAGCTCTTTATATTTGCTAAGAAGTAACTTATGTTGTTCCTGCTCCTGCTTCAGTTCTTTTTCTGAATCCCTTAATTCAGCCTTAAGCGTCTTGTTCTCCCGTTCCAATTTTTTCATTTTTCGTTCCTCTTTTCTCTGAGTCTCGTCTTGGTTGCTGTTTTCTTCCACCTTGTTTGATTTGCCCTCTTTGTTAAACAAATATCGATAATGATAGACCGTCTGCCTTTTAACACCTACTTTGTCTGCTATTTCTTGCGGTTCTAATCCCTCATCAAGAAACTTTCTAATCTTCTCTCTTGTACTCACGCCGATGCCTCCCCATTAATAACTCCAAACTCCCTGCATAATGCTTCAAACTCTCGTTCTGATTTACTTCTATCAAACTCGCAATTTGTGTCTGGACATGGAATAAATTCAATTGCTGACTGGTGCATTTGTGTGATTCCGCCTGTTCCTTTGCATAGGCACATGTTAGTCAACCTCCAGTAATTCAGGATTTTCATATAAGTTTCCAATGACTTCGATATGTTGGTGCATATTGAAAAACTCATGTGCATTGTAAGTTCCAAACATAAAGCAACCATTCAAAAATGTTACTTCAACCAAATTTCCTACTTCGAAATTACGATGGAATCCCCTAACGTAATCAGATTCATATATTTTCGTTTTAATCATGTCTCTTAATCCCGTATACTGCATTGGTTCCGATACATGTATTTCGTTTTCCCACATCCCGAGCACGTAAGTTGTGGAGCATCCACCGAAACCATAAACCATTTCTTGCTTCTTAGTTCTGTAGAATCTGTAATCAATTCTGTTCATACTTCACATCCCCTTTACTCTTTTAATCTATAATCCGTACCTTCCACTGCGTACAACCTACTTCCGCACATTCCAATCAAACGACTTGCAGCAGCATAACCAATTTTTTCTGACAGCGTTCCTTCATCCTCGTTTGAACTGAAAATAATTGGTCGTTTATTGTTATACCGTTCGTTAATAATTCGATAATAAAAACCTTCTTTCGATTCGGACCATTTCACCTTGCCTAAATCATCCCAAACTAAAACATCCACTCTCGTTACGTCATTTATAATTCGATTAAGTTCAACTCCACCATCGCCAGCCATTCGAGCACTTGTTAAATCCTCCATGAACGCAATATCTGATATGCACAACACCCGACACCCACGTTCAAACTTCGATTTTTGACCTGGAGCAATTTCATCACGAACCTTTATGTTGTTTAAAATCCACTTCGAAATGGCTATTTGTAAGTGCGTCTTACCTAATCCAAAGTTATTGTGCTTTTCTTTTGCTGTATAACGAGCTTCACCTTGCATTGCTCGAATGCGACTTTCTCCTAACTTTGCAATAAAACCTAAACTGTTATGTTCTGCACCAGTTTCCATAATGTCTTGAAAAGCATTTAAATACTCTTTCGCACCTTCAAACAATTCTCTAGTCGTATCATCTGTAATTTCATAGCTTGTTAATCTAGCATTCTCAAATTCGCTTGGAATAAGCGCGTTTTTAAATCGTTTCTGTAGACTGCGTCGCTCTACGCAGTGACATGGTCTAGCTACATCTTTCATAATAGTTTTATCTCCGTACTTGTCCTTGACTTTGTGAATAATGACTTTCGTATCTTGGCAATCCTCACACTCAACGATTAAATGATCGTCTTGCTCGCTCAGCTTCTTGGATTGCTTGCTCATAGCTTGTGCCCTCTCTATTACCTCTTGCATCGCTTCCCCTAGATGTGCGAATCCTGTTGTCATTAAAATCACTCCTCTTGAAATTCACTAATGGATCAGCGTCATTAATAAACTTCCTTACGTCTTTATCTCGCATTAAATCTGGTAGGGTATATTTCGTATTAAACCAATACTCGCCGCCATGATATACAACTGCATAATTGTCGATAGCTTGTATTATTTGTTCTTTTGAATAATCCCGTAATCTTGCATTAATGGAACGCCTCATTGAATCAGTTATTTTTTGATGTTGCACAATATTTTTTGAAAGATAGTGATTATAAATTTCCTGCACTTCGGAAATTTGAGATGGTATATCTTTCTCTTTATCTATATCTATATCTATATCTAGTTCTATATCTGTACCGTCACGTGACGTCACGCTAACGTCACTGTCATTTTTAGATTCTAATTGCTTTTGTTTTTTTCTTTCTCTATACCGCTTATTCCGCTCTGCATTAAGCTTTTTGACACGTTCCATGCCTTCTATATTCTGATGTTTTTCCCAATTTTCTATAGCGATAAAGTGTTCCTCATCTATCGAAATCATCCCAAATTGTTCAAATGTTTTAAGTGCAAATCTGACAGTTGAAACTGGTCTATTAAAAATTGTCGCCAACATTTCATCTGTGTATGGAATTGTTTCTGATAAATATATATATCCACTCGCGTTTGTTTTCCCTGCTTGTGATAGTAGTTTTACCCATATAATTAAAATAGTGTCTGCGTCCGGCATTTGTTCGATAAGCCTTATTTTTTCATCTTCAAACATGTTCGTGCTTAACTTAATCCATTTGATATTACTAATTTTCATCACCCTCTTAAGATGAAATTACGCTATATAAACCCGCTTCCCTGTAATTTCTTGAATCCTGTTTTTAAACTCTATTTCGTTCGAATTTGAATCTGATAAATGGAGTAAATGTATTTCTTCTACTTTGCTCATATCGTTTACTTTTAAGAACTCTATGACGTTCTCTAAACTGAAATGAGACTTGATTAACCTGTTTTTCATTGCTGGATGAACACGTCCGTTATTAATGTTGTCTTCTAATATTGCTAAACTGTAATTGCATTCGATCATGATGTAGTTCAATTCTTTAAACTTATATCTGACATAATATGTGTCAGTGGCGAATAGAAGTTTTTCGCCTTGTTTGTTCATAATCAGATAGCCGAACGGCTCATTTACGTCATGTTCTACCTCAAAAGGCATTACCTTCCAATCACTGATTGTAAATTTTTTTCGTGCTTCCACCGTCTTTATTCTGTGATGCTCAATTCCTTCCGCTTCTTTGGTTCCTTGTGACATGTAACAATTGATACCTGCACGTAAAATGTCTTTTAGTCCCTTTGTGTGGTCTTTGTGTTCATGGGATATCAAACATCCCACAATGTTCTTTGTGTCAAAATTCAACGCAATTTGAATGTCTTTCCAACGTATTCCACATTCTATTAGTAGCTGGGAGTGCCCGTCATCGATTAGATAGGCATTTCCCGAACTACCGCTTGCTAGTGTTTTAATGTTAATCATTAAAATGCAGGTCCGTCATCGCTGTTATTTGCACGGTTGGCTGCGTTGAATAAGTCTGCTTGCTGTTGCGTTTCTTGTGGCGCTTGTTGTTGCATAGGCTGTTCGACTTTCGGCATTTCTTTTGGTTTTTCTACTACTTCCGCATCTTCAATATTTTCATCGAAATCCAATTCCTCTTTGTTCGCTTCACTTTCAATCTTCTGTTGCGCTTCTTGTTCTGGAGTAACATCCACTCGTTCATTGTCGTACTCATTTTCTGTAGATCTGTTAATCGCATCTACTAATAAATCACTATCATCACTTGTATTAATAAAGGCTTTAGCAGCACGGTTGATTACCGTTCTTTTTGCCATTTCCTGTGGAAACTTATTTTGTACATTCTTTGTTTTCGCTTGGCTCCAAGATGCATCGATTTCTTTCTTGGTCATTACTGTTAAAATCTCTTGGTCATCATCTGTTTTGACAACTGCATATGCTCCTAAAATCGGATTGTCTCTGTTTTGAAATTTCGTTTCATGCTTTACTAATTTTTCCCGACCACCGTCGATTTCATAATCAAATAAATCTCCATCAAAGATTACGTTTGCCCAAATATCTTTTACATTAGTAAGCCGCTTCAATACTGCTTGTGTACCGAAGTACGAACGATTGAGTTGTAATTGAGTACCGTAAACAATGAAATAACATTGTGTTTTAGCCGGACTTAAACCTTGTGTGACCATATCTAGTAATGCGTTAGCTATTGAACCTCTTGAACAAACTTCCAATGCAGGTTTATTGTTACGGTCTTTTGTTTCCTGCAACTTAAAGAAAGCACTCTTTAAAGCATTGCTATAGTTGTAGTTTGCAGGAAGGGTTAAACCGTCATCCTGCAAACGTTCGATACTCTTGTTCACATCATCTGTAATATCCTTTTGAATTATTGCTACTTGATTTTGTTGACTAGTCATTTATTTTTCCTCCTTAAATTTCATACATTTTTCTGTTCTCATTTTGTAAGTTCCGGTCAAAACACAATTTCCTCTAGCGGTTTGCTTGCCATTTACAATCCGTTGGTTGTAGTGAATACAGACACCGCATTGTTTATTCAGTTTTAATTTTTGCCAATTCGGTGTCCGGTTCATTTAAGCTACTTCACTTTCTTTATTCAACTTAGTTTCTACACGTAATTTCTTATCATCTTTCGAAACTACCAAGCTAATTAACTGCGCTTCTACATCGATTAAGTCTGTTACTGATTCGGCGTTATCGACAAAAATCGGAGCATAAACACCATAATGTTTGGATAGTGTGTTAATGATGTCTAAACCGACATTAATTCTTGCTGCATTGTTTAGACCAGATCCGTAAGGAACTCCTTCATAAGTCGTTTCGCAAATGTCTTCCAATCCTCCGTTAATATTCTCTTTAAACAATTTGAATTTAGCGTACTTAAACTTGCTATTAATCTTTTCAGTTAGCATTTCAACTTTCTTTCTAGTAAACTCTTCTGTTAAATGTAGTTGATGCTCCAATTCTTGGTACTCGCTAGATAGTTTCTTTTCTTCATCTTCGAGTTCAGCTATACGTTTTTTCTGTTTCTCCGTTTGCGAAAACTTGGATAGGTCGACTTGTAACTCTTTTTGTTCTTCTTCTAAAGCACTAACTTCTTTTTGGATTTCGGCCACTTGGTCAAACATTGAATCTTCAATTTCTGTTACCTTATTTTGTAACTCTTTCTTTTGTTCACTTAGTTCGATAAACTTCTCATTTTCCTCTACTGGAACAACTTCTTTTTCTGCTTTTTCGACCCTTTCTTTCAATAGTTCAATATCGGATTCTTTCTTCTTTCCTTGTTCTGTTATCTTTTCAATCTCTTTGTTTATTGGTTCAATATCTGCTTGTAGTTGTTCGACTTCTCCCTTTAACTCGACACCTTTTTTATTAATTTCTTCTTGCTTTTTCTTAATTTTTTCCAGCAATCCTGATTTGTTTTTATTAAATCTAGCAATAGATTCATCGATTTTGTCTTGTGGTAGTTCTTGTTCACATGTCGGACAAGTGCATTCATCATTATCAAACTCTTGCGCCGCCTGTTCGTTATATTGTTCTTGTGACTCCATATATTCTTTTCGCAAGTCTTCCATTTGTTCTTGCTTACTTTGGATCAACTGATCGTTAAGCTTCTTTTGCTCTATCTGCGACTTAACATTGTTTCGTAAAATACTAAGGTTTGATTCTTCTTCATTTAATCTAGTTTGAAGCTTGTATAAACCTTGCTTCTGCTCTTGTTCATGGTTATTTTTAACGTTGTTTATTTCAATTTCTACATCATTAATTTGTTTGTTTAATTCATTCGTCTTAGAACCGTTCTTAATATCGTTAATTTGTTCTTTTTTAACTTCTATTTCTTTCAATTTTTCATCCGATTTATTGTTAAGGTCTGCTTCGTTTAAATTGGACAAGTCAGGTAAACCGCGATGTATTTCATCGATCCTTATCGGAATACGGTCGATTTCTTTATTGATATCTCGACGTTTTGCGTTAATAATCTTCTTATGATCTTCGATGTTATTGCCGTTTAATACATCCAATAACTTAGCTAAATCTTCGTTTTCAGAAATCACTTCTTCATCATTAACCCCGCCGGCAATTTCAATTAACAAATCACGTCGCTCTTTTCGATTGAATGCTTTTTCATCATTGAAATAAGCAGGATTTGTTAGTAACTTAAACACGTTTTCGTCCACTAATTCTTTAATCGCTTCTTCGTATTCTCTCTTTTTACTTGGCACATCATTTACAAAATAATCAGTGGTGTGTCCTGTAAAATCTTCTGTGGTGAATCCGCGCTTCTTTGTCCATTTTTCCTTGTATACTTTTTTTAGTTTTAAAACAGTTCCGTCTACATCCAATTCCGCTTCGACGGCATGCTCTATTTTGTTAATTGGATTACCGTCTACTAGCGTCTTAATGTCAAAGTTGCTTGTAGTGTTGTTGTTACTGTCTTTGTCGAACAAGACCCATACAAATGCATCGAATAGCGTTGTCTTTCCTGTGGCGTTACCTCCATAAACCTTTAAATCATTTCCATCAGATTTTAACTCAAAATCCTTTATCCCTTTAAAATTTGTTAACTTTAAATTCATTAATTTAATTTGTTTCATTTTATTTCCTCCTTGTTCTATATACATAAAATTGATATAATGGACATAGAAATTTCATAATTAGAAATTCTGTTTTAGACCTCTCTGCCAAGGGGTCTTTTATTCTGCGCAATCTTCACAATATCTCGGATGACCTGGGGCTTCATCACCTTCTAAAATGTCATCCATCCAAACTCCGCAACCACTGCATAAAGCACCGTCAATCATCATGTCTGCTATTTCTCCCATTTATTTTCCTCCTCTTCCATTTCGTAGTACTTGTCCAGATGTCTTAAATCTTCAATTGTTCCGAACGAAGCTATAACACCAGCGACATTTCTGAACGTCAATTCTCTACTTATATACTCCGCATTTTCCTTTCGCGACTGTACATACATTTTTACGTAATAATTATCTTGTAACGACAAACGAAATCCTCCTTGTGCCAATCCATTTACCTCGCTCCTTTCAAGCAAAAAATATATTGTAAAACCCGACTATGACTATCATTTGGAAAATTAATCCCACCATACAAACAGCTAAAACGATGAATAATGAAACGATAAATTTTATATCCATCACACTACATCCCTGTTTCTGCTAACTTGTTCATTCTCAAATTCATATTCATTAACTGGTTCATCTTCTTCTGTATTTAATCCCCAGTTATTAGCAACAAACACTGTGACGATAAGCGATATTAAACAAATTAATACACTGTATTCACTTCCGCTTAAAAGCGACATACCTGCCATAAAACTCATGAACATTGCCCCGTATGCATTGCGTTTTCTCATTGCAATCTGCCTCCTAATTGAGTAACTTGTATCGTTACTTTACCTTCGCTCAAATCTGCAAATTCTTTCTGTAACTTATCCATTTCTTTAAGTGATCGTGATGCGTTTTCTAAAAATACTGCTGCGCCGATGTAATCTCTCTGTTTAATACGTTTTTCTGCTTCTCCTGTGCAGTAATTGTGACACTCTGCTTCTTCTTTGAACTGCTCCTGTAACGACTTCATAATATTCCTCCTAAAATAGTTCCTATGGTTGCACTACCTTCTATAATTTGTTGGACTATAGCGATGTCTATACTTGTAACTGCAGCTATAAATACATCTTGTGAACCTGTCGCATTCGCCCATCGCCAAAAGTCGATGGCTTTTAATTCATATTTTCCTGACTCCAACCTTGATACATTACTTATTGACATATGAAGTTCTAACGCAATATCTTCTTGACTCATGCCTGCCTTTTTTCTCATTGTTCGTAATGTGCTCCCGAAATCGATTGTCATCACCCCCTTTTGCTTTGTAAGCAAATTTGCGCTGACAGCAAAGACATGTGATGTGAAATTGGTATAATAGATTCATAACCTCTTAGATAGCTTGATATGGAAACTTCATATTGACCTCGCCCGCATTTTGGTTTGTGGCATGTACCCACTCAAAAAATGCTTTAGTCGGTACTCTCGGATGACCAAGCTCCCGATTTACTGGAAAATCCTTTCGGTGAAATAGTTCATTGCATTTACTATCACCGATACCGACCAACTCCATGAATTGCTTCCTCGTTAGTAAGTGCGGCAACTCGTTTTGTTTTAACTCTTGTATTAAAATAGGAACAAGTCGCTGCACAACCTCATTTGCTAAAGAATCTGTAAACTCTTTACTGAACTCAACGTTTAGCATTAGATCACCTCCTGTATAGTTTGCTGACGATTAATAGATTGGATTTCTAATCTTGTGCTTGTGTCTGGTTGCCAAGCTTTAATAAAAGCTACCCCTTCATCAAATTTAATTTTCGGTAAATCGCTGTATCTTGGGATAACAAAATGTTGTTTGAAATCTCTCCAAAATCTTGCAAATACCTTACTGCTCATTTCTTCGTAAGCTGGGGACTTATAACCGCCAAGACTTTGTAATACTTTCTTTTTACCTAATCTGTTTAAGTGGAATTCTTGACCACTGTTAATACGCATATTATCCTCAAGATTTGTAATTCGTTTATCTTGCTCTGTAAGTTCCTGCACCGTTAGTTGCAATGCTTCTAAATTTGATTTAGGTTGCTCAACTCGTAGTTCACCTTTTCTTAATTTAGAAAGTAAATCATAAACCCAGTCATAAAATTCATCTGCTTTTGGTTGTGCACTTCGTCTTATGATTTCGTAGATGCCTTTTTCGTTATAAATGTATGTTTCTTGCACTCCTTGAGGGGTACGCAATTTGCTGACACCTGAAAAACCATCCATCCTTTCCTTGTTTCTATTATGAATATCTGAAATTGCTCTTCTTGGATTTTTATATTCAAGCGCTTGTCCGATTTGCTCCCTCGTCATAAAAATTTCATTGTTCTCGTTTTGGTAAATGTTCATTTCGTTCTGTCCAAACATTTCTTTAGTTACAATTGATAGATTCATTTCGATACCTCCCTGTTTTTAAATACACTCGAGTTTTTCTGGGTTGTTTATATGTTTTTTAAAATCTATTAACTGCTTTCTGCCTTCTTTCAATTCATTAAATGCTTGCTTTGTTTCTTGTTCGTTATCAAAATTAAATGATGCTCTAAATGTCCTGTTTATTTTCGGAGAATATTCTCCATCCATATTTACTTTCGATATTGGATAAGCAGCCAAAGTGCTTTTCGGTGCAAAAAAATTATAATCTTCATGCCAATCTTCAATTTGTATTTTTGTTCCGCATGGCATTGCACCAATTTCCGTTATATTCATCACACTACCTCCTTGTTAATTTCCTTTTTAGAATACGATTCAGATAAAAAAAGTCTTTTAAATGGAATACCAAGAATTTCGGATACCATCATTACTTCCTCTGGCTTAAATTTATATTGACCAGCCTCCCGCTTCCAGTACAAAGAACCGTTGGCAAGTTTTAATTTATCAGCCATTTCACTAGTGGTGTATCCTTCGCTTTCTCGTTTTGTTTTGATTATTTCAAGATTTACTTTCAATATTGTCACCTCTTTCTAAATATCTAATTTGGAAATTCTATAACCATTATATAAATTCTATTTTAGAAAGTCAAGGTTATTTAATATCTTTTTTAGAAATTTGATTGATTTCTGTTTTAGAAAGACTAATAATGTTAATAGATAGCTATTTATAAGGAGAATCCAATTATGGATGTAGGTAAAAGAATTAAGGAATTAAGGGAAAAGTTAGGAATGGAACAAATGGAATTGGCTCAAAAAATAGATATATCCCAAAGTAAGATGAATAAGATTGAAACTGGTTACCAAAAAAGGATAGAGCCAGATATACTAGTTGATTTATCTAATGTTTTAAATGCTACAGTGGATTACATTGTGGGAAAATCGGACAACCCTAATCAAACAGAAGAAGAATCATTTGAAGCATTTATAAACGATCCTGAGTTACGAAGATGGCATCGAGAATTGCCTAAATCAAAAGAAGAAGATATAGCACGGTTAAAACGTATTTGGGAAGCATACAAAGACGAATAAGTACAATAGATACAAACATCACACACGATTTTAACGAATCGTGTTATATTTTAAATTATCACTTCCATGTTTTAGCATTATAAAGATACGAATTACATAAGTATAAAGTTTTAAATTCATACTCTGTATTTGAAGGATGGATGCTATGAGGATATATTCATATATTTTAATAATAACGATATTCGTTTTAACTGGTTGTGTAACATACGAAGATGGTGAGCCAGTACAAGATGAAGCTTACGAAGAAAGACAGAAAGAAGATGATAAAGAGAAGGAAAAAGAGGAAAATACTACCGATGAGAAAAAAGATAAAGATTTAAAAAACACTAATAAAGAAGACGATATTTCTATAGATAAGTTCATTAAAGAAGAGAATGAAGATGTGACCGACGCTGATTTATACGATGAAGGTATGTTGATTATAAAAATAGATGCTGATGGATCGTTTAGCGAAAACACATTAGTGACTAATCAAGCCTATAAAATTTTAGAAATAATGAAGTTGGCTTTTTCTGATGACGAAGTATTAACAGTTGATGCAGTGGTTAGAGTAACAATGGCAGATAATAAAGGTAATGAATCATTGAGTGATGCTGTCAATGTTGTTTATACAAGAGATAGTTTTGAGGAATTAAATTATGATGAATTTAGCAAGTTGGCTCGAACTGAAGAGTGGCGAGTTTATAATGAATCTGATGAATATTTAATTAACCCAGGCATATACGAGAAGTTGAAAAATGAAATAAAAAACAACCTCACTAATGGTAGTTCGAAATTCGAATAATAATAGATATCTGGACGATATGTGGATTTTTTATTACTTATCCGTAGGGAGATGATTTAATGGCGCAATGCAGTTATTGTAAACATAAAAGTATATTTCTCGGTATTGATCAGCACGGTTTGTGTAAAAAATGTAGACCTGTCGTCATTGCTATAATATCTAGACATTTAGATATTATAGAAGAATCTTTTGGTATTGTTGAAAATACTAAAAACTTCAAAACAAAGATGGGTAGATTAGATACTATAGAGAAAAGCTTTAACATTTTACAACATGAATATATTACAAAAGGAATAACCATTAATAATTTCGATTCAAATGAAATCATTAATTATATTGAAGAAGTTCATGAACTAAGAGCGATTGCTGTCGAAGAAGAAGTTATAAAACAAACACAAAAACACATGGATAAAGCTAAATTAGTTAAAACAGCAACATCTAAAGTGAACAACGCTAATAAGGCTCTCTTGGTTTTGAAACAATTTCAAGATGATTATGGATATGCAAACCCATATAAATTAGAAGAAATAGGATTGTTCATATTCGAAAGCCAATTGAACGAAATAAGAACAAAAGCTGAAAAAGAAGAATTTAAAGGAAATAATAAAAAAGCTTTAGACTTATATTTAGATGCATTATTCTTTATAAAGAACGAGAATGTAAAAGGTCAAGAAGCTGTAATTAAAAATATCAATGATAAAGTTGAAGTTTTAAGAAGCAAAACATAATTTATGGTACGCTGTATTAAATATAATAAATTAAGGAGAATTAAATTTGAAAAAGCATTTATTTGTTTTAATGGCTGCTCTATTCATGGTAGCATGTAGTTCTAATAGTGAAGAAGTAAAAACAAAAGAAGAGAGCGCTGAACCAAAAGCGTCAGAAGAAACAACGGATATTGAGGCGGATAACAATGAAGATGAGGAAACAGAAGAGGAACATGATGAGGACGAAATTGAAACGTTGACAGATGAAAAAGAATTACTTATTGATGAAGAAAAATATAGCGTTGAGCTTTTAAAGGTAGAAAAAGGTTATACGGATAACATTAGTGACGATCAATTTATTAAAGCGCACTTCAATATAAAAAATAAGTCAGATGATTACTTGGAATTATTCTCCGGAAATGCTTCAGCTGATGGAAAAATGATTAATGACATGTATTATGATATGTTTATTGAGGTAAGTCCAGGCAAGGAAGCAGAGGACACGTTCAATATATATAAATTTGAAGAAGATACTGACTTTGAGCTACCTGAATTAAAAGAAGAACTAGAAATAGAGTTTATTGTAAATGATGAAGAGTGGGAGTTTGAAGATACCCAAGTTGTAACAATAACGTTTTGAATTTGGTAGTGGAAGTGCTTTACCTCCTGAATTAAGTGAAAAAATTGATCATACAGAAGTAAAATCTGTTGGAGACAACAGTATAGATGGTGATTCCTGGGAAGTAAATTTCATTAAAAACAATATCTAGGTGTGCATTTATTTGTACACCTTTTATGTTAACCTTAAATAGAACATACGTTCCTAAAAAGGATGTGATTAATTGAATAATACTGAAAGTTATATCTACTATTTATACGAAAACATTAACGTTTTATCTAATGATCACTTATCTATTGATAACATTTCCAGGATATTCAACTTTGAGATTATATACTGGGAATACTCTAGCGAACTTGTTTATTTTAAAGAGAAATATAAGATGTTTATTAATGAAAGTTTAACCGAACAACAACAATGGCAAGATTTCGGCCATGAGATGTGCCATTTCTGCTGGCATGGAGGTGCAAATAAGTATTTACATGAAATGTACGTGGAGTACCAGGAGAATAAAGCCGACTACTTTATGTATCATTTTTGCGTTCCCTCTTTTATGTTACAACAATTGAAAGGAGTGACCGCCTATGACATTATGAATCTATTTAATGTAGAGTTTGATTTTGCGCTCAGACGCCTGGAAATGTACAGAAACAATCTGATGCAAATTGCGGAATCTAAAATTACGTACCGATGAATGGAGGAAATAAAAATGCATTGCAGAAAAGTTAAAACTAAAACAGGAGAAGTATGGTCTTGCATGGCTGATGGTCCGCGTAATCCATCTACAGGTAAAAGACGACAAATAGAAAGACGAGGTAAAACAAAGAAAGAGGCAAAACAACGAGTAGAAGATGCTATTGATCTATTACTAGAAGATGGCATCGACGAAAGTGTTGCATCTAATATGACGTTTGAAAAAATTGCTGACAAATGGTTACAGGTATATGCTGCTACTGGCGTTAAACGTGGAAGTATAAGAATTCGAGAAAAGGAAGTTAAGTTATTAAATAAATATTTAGCTAAATCACCAATAACTGATATAACTCACTATATGTATCAAAATGTTTTAATGGAATTAGATAAGGAAGAGTACGCTAAAACAACGATTAGTGGCGTTAACACTTGCGCTAATATGATATTTAAATATGCAATTAGAAACAAACTAATTAAAGACAATCCGCGCGAAGGAGCAGTCATACCTAAAAAGTCGATGACTGTAGAAGAATTAGAAAATGATAAAATAGAAGAAACTTATTTCGAAAGCAAAGAATTAGATGGTTTTCTTAACACTGTTTTAAGTATCGGTTTAGAATTAGATCGAGAATGGTTTTTCACATTAGCTTTTAGTGGTATGCGCCCTGGAGAGTTAATTGCATTAAAGAAGTCAGACTTAGACTTTAAAAGTAATACAATCAGAATTAGTAAGACGCTGTATAATGAAAATAATAATATGAAAGAGTATGAATTAGATACGACAAAAACGAATACAGTTCGTGTAATCGATATGGATCAACCGATTATGGAGATGTTAAAAAAACTTATCCACAGAAATGATGTGCATAAGATGAAATACAGGGCAGTTTTAGAGGACTTTCACGATGAAAATTTTGTTTTCCAACGCTCTAATGGGTATCCATTCGTTATCAAGAGTTTATCCACACGAATGAAACGGATATTAAAATACGCTGATATAAAGAAACAATTAACACCACATAGTTTTAGGCATACACATGTTAGCATGATGACAGAAGCAGGAGCAGAATTATCGACTATCATGGAAAGAGTTGGTCATGTAGATCCTAATACAACATTAAAAGTATATACACATGTTACTAACAAAATGAAAGTAAAATCTATTAATAGTGTATCAAAACTTCACAGCGATATTTTGGAAAAAATAACAAATTAAATAGATTTTAAAAATAAATGTTGGGGAAATGTTGGTTTTTCATTAAAAAACGGAGCTTGTCATGCGACAAACCCCGTCATATCAATAATATTTAAACTAGGACTACATCATGCCCGGCATAAGGTTTAGCATTTCCCCAACCTTTTTGAATTTTTTTATCCCTTTGATTTATTCTAAATATACCTATACAGACAAAAGAACATTTGTTCTGTTTGTTAGTTTTTATTTATTTATGTTGGTTTTTTGTTGGGTTTCTTCTTCTTATAATACACTAACCTCCATCACATCATCAAATATTATTTCCGTTTCTTCCATATATATAACACCATTGGATCCATCCATACCTAACAAATATCCTTCTTCATAGAAATAATCATGAAACGCATAATATTTAATACGGATTTTATAATCAAATTCTAATGCTTCCTGCAGCAATACATAATTTTCAGCTTTCATTTGTTCATCTATAATAGGTCTTTCCTTACGTTCTTGTTCTTTATTGATTTCTTCTAACATTTGTATATGTTCTGGCAACATTAATGACGTCCATTTCTTAGTTCCTCGTTCATTCACGTCCATTACACTACCACCCTTTCATAAATGGAAACAACAGCTAATAAATTATCTATTTTAAAAGTACGTTGTGCTCCGCGCATATAACAAAACGTCTTAAATATAGTGCTATTTATTTTAAGCACACGAACTGTACGTTTTGTGACAACACCATCATCATTCATATACATAATTCTTATCACATTGCTACAACGACAACACCTTAATAATTCATTACGCACGTTCGTCCCCTCCCTTTAAAAACATTATAAGAGAACACCTGTTCTTTGTCTAGGTAAAATAACGAGAAAGTTTGTTATAAACAGAGGTAAATATACCCATATTGTCGAATAATAATATAAAGGAGGAATGGTTATGAATGGATTAATTGATTATGTGGAATGGGTAGCTAAAACTGTAGGAATTAAATTAGAGGAGACCGACTTATATAATCTAACCATAGACTTAATTAATAATGATAAACATAATGAAGTGTTGAAGGAATTGCAGGATAAAATCGTTGAAGTGAGTGATTCGAGGTATTTTAGTGAATAAAAAAGACTCACTGTTTTAAGTGAGTCCTTTTCCCTTCTGAGACTTATACATCTTGTAGATCACTATATCAGATAAATACCGAAACGTGAAGGGAAATTTTAAAGAGCGACGGGTGGGTGCTCTTTTGTTTTGTTCGAATTACCTTTTTTTATGCATTCATTATATACTTATTCCGAATTCCGAAGCTATTGTCATTATTGAGGATGTTACTCCAATAATTCCCTTTAAGGTATCTAAACAAGTTTTTATTCTACTAGGTTTATTATCCTGAATTGCTTTGCTAAGCATCTCATAATGCATATTTGCATTATCCTTATCTTCATCCCTTTTTATTTCATTTATTTCATCAATCAGATTATTTAATGCATTGTCTAATTCATGATTACTTTCTATATTTATTTGTTTTACATCATCACCTTGCAAGTTAGCATTATCTCCAAACTTCGCATTTACAATATCACCAATACTTCTGTCGTTCATATGCAAACCTCCATTTATAATAAAAACGTTAGTTCCACGAATCTCATTAATTTTATTTTTCATATTATCATCTAATTGTAAATCTTCTAAAGATACTCTTTCATCGTCAAATTGTTTTCTGGCTTTTATAAAACCTTTAATAGATTCTGGTCTTTTTTTTTTAGTTCTCGTATTCTATGACGATAATTTTCGCTAATTTCAAATATTGGAAATACAATGCTTTCTCTTACTAATACTTCATTTTCACAATCATCACATTCGATTGATTTATTTAAATATCCTTCTATTTTTTCAGTCCGCATTATTATTGAATTACACGTTAAGTCATCACATCTGATTTCCCATTTTAATATCAATCTGCCATCTTCAACAAAGGTCAATAAATGGTTAAAAACTTCTTTTAATGGAAGCTTAGTGATTTTGTGAATATAGGTTGGATAAAATCTTTTTACACGAGAAAAAGCAAGGTGATCTACTATTTCTTCTATAACACGTTTCGATTCCCAATCAATAGACACAACAACCACCTTCTTTCAGCTAATTTATTATCCTGTCACGAACAAATTGAATTACTTCTTCTGTAGTTGTGTTCGATCTAAAGTAAACAGTCTTAGTGTCGACTCCCACCTGAACTTTATACTGTTTTTCAACGCCATTTATTTCCACATTGAATTTTATGTTTCCACCAGATGTTTGTAAGTATGGTTTAAGTAACTGATAAAATGGGGTGGATCTAAGATCGTCCTCATCTACTTTTAAACCGACATTTCCCATTCCTGCTAATACGATTGCCACAAAGGGAATTTCAGTTAGTTCCTCACCTAATACAGTAAGAGAGCTATCTAGCTTTTCCTGTAATTCTCCTACCTCTTTTGTTTCAAAATAAACATCCAGAGCGTTTAATATTTCTAATATAGCTTCATTTTCTGTATCGGCATATGGTGTTAACCACATTTCGGGCGATGCTTTTGATTCAATTAAGGTACCCTCTAGTTTATCAGCTAATTTTTCTAAATCATATCCAAAGGGTTTTATGAAGTCTTCTTTATTTAAAGATAAAGTTTGATTCAAATACCCCGCAATAACTTCGGCGATTTTTTGCGCATCACTTGGTTTGGTTCTTATTTCAATTATACCTTTTTTAGCGTCGATGTAAACAGTTGCAGTGTTTGTTGTGGGTAGAATTTGAATATCTTCTCCTAATATCCTTCTAGTGCCATCCTTATATATAAACCTAAGAAAATATTTATTTTCGTCAATTCTTACCGCACTTCTTAGCCTAGGGGTGGAATCTATTTCATCAACACTGAAAGGTATTCTTTCCTCAAATGGGTTGACTGGTTCTTTATCTTCAATCTGAGTAGTCAATTGATCTAAATTGTCGCACGTGAACCAAGAAACTGAAGTTCTCCCCGCCAATAACTTATTATTGTACTTTGAATAGATTTCATTTCGTTGCGATTCGGTTTTCATTGAATCCCATATTTTTTTTGATAAGTCAAAAGCTGTTCCTGAATCTTCCAAGTTAAGATCTGTAGCCATGTCTTTTAAATCACTTTTAGGTAACTTTGCTACATCTGGAAATATAATTACTTTATGTATATCCAATCGTATTCCCCCTTTACAGTTATATATTACTATACAACAAAAAGGAATAAGTTTCCTTATAATTCACAAATTCGTGATAACTTTTAATCAATTATATTGAACTATTATTTAGATAAAGAGCAACTAAGCCCTCTTTTTTAATATAAAAAGGCTGCTATCTCCCGAAATATTATAGAGAATAACAGCCTATTGAGCAGTAATATTATTTTATCATAACTTCAAATAAATATTCGTTTTCCTATCTAATATTATTTCCGTTTACCTTTATTTAAAGCTTTTTGCCACTCTTTAATTACCATAGATGGATAACTAACCTTGCTGTCTTGTGGAGTACCATAATGTTTCTGCATGTTAGTGATTAACATTGATGGATAAGTGATTTTACCATCTCTGTACTTAGCAGGAACACCAAATTCGGCTTGCATAGCCTTTATTAAATTACTTCCACTTGTTCCATATTTGGCAGATGGAATATTTTTAGTATTGGTGTTTTTAGGTTGCCCACTAACTATGCCATCAACAATTTTCAAGCCATAAACTTCTTGTGCAAGTTCACTCGTGGCATTCCCCCATGATCCATCAATTATTAGTTTACTAGATTGTGGTTTACTTGGCTTTGGTTTACTTGGTTTAGACGCAGAAGGCTTTTTATCATTAGTCGTACCTGTTAAAGTTTTAACTAACTTTTTAGCGTATATTTCCACGTCCTCTATCAACACTTTAGCGTTATCTTTGTTTGTACCAAATCCTAACTCGACTAATCTATACGTAATACCAGCGTTTGCTGTACGATTTACGTTGGCAAGGTTGTTACGTCCACT
>RWZE01000034.1_pt1 | contig 53690 bp, 74 predicted proteins | sample 2187721 | NCBI WGS metagenome assembly RWZE01 (sample SAMN10531867, study PRJNA481165) | viral metagenome | isolation source: viral particles purified by filtration and ultracentrifugation from about... | host: Nasonia giraulti 16.2 | place: USA:Tennessee | collected 2011-04-01
TCAGTCTTTGGCTCCTCAGTCTTTGGCTCTTCAGTCTTTGGTTCCTCAGTCTTTGGCTCCTCAGTCTTTGGCTCTTCAGTCTTTGGCTCTTCAGTCTTTGGTTCCTCAGTCTTTGGCTCCTCAGTCTTTGGCTCTTCAGTCTTTGGCTCTTCAGTCTTTGGTTCCTCAGTCTTTGGCTCCTCAGTCTTTGGCTCTTCAGTCTTTGGCTCTTCAGTCTTTGGTTCCTCAGTCTTTGGCTCCTCAGTCTTTGGCTCTTCAGTCTTTGGCTCTTCAGTCTTTGGTTCCTCAGTCTTTGGCTCCTCAGTCTTTGGCTCTTCAGTCTTTGGCTCTTCAGTCTTTGGTTCCTCAGTCTTTGGCTCCTCAGTCTTTGGCTCTTCAGTCTTTGGTTCCTCAGTCTTTGGCTCCTCAGTCTTTGGCTCTTCAGTCTTTGGCTCTTCAGTCTTTGGTTCCTCAGTCTTTGGCTCCTCAGTCTTTGGCTCTTCAGTCTTTGGTTCCTCAGTCTTTGGCTCCTCAGTCTTTGGCTCTTCAGTCTTTGGTTCCTCAGTCTTTGGCTCCTCAGTCTTTGGCTCTTCAGTCTTTGGTTCCTCAGTCTTTGGCTCCTCAGTCTTTGGCTCTTCAGTCTTTGGCTCTTCAGTCTTTGGTTCCTCAGTCTTTGGCTCCTCAGTCTTTGGCTCTTCAGTCTTTGGTTCCTCAGTTTTTGGCTCCTCAGTCTTTGGCTCTTCAGTCTTTGGTTCCTCAGTTTTTGGCTCTTCAGTCTTTGGCTCCTCAGTCTTTGGCTCTTTAATATTAACGACGTTCAGATTAATTTCCTTATCTTTTTCAAAGTCTAAAACTACTTGTTTTGGGAAGTTTGTTTCATCAATCTTGTACCCACTAGGAATTTTAGTTTCTTTAAGTGTATGTGTTCCACCTTTAATATTATCAAAAACAAGTGATCCGCTTGAATCAGTAGTGCCTTTACCAACTACTTCTCCATTTAAATTGACTAATTCAAATTCTGCACCTTCAAGTGGTTTAGAATTTCCATTTTCATCATTGCCTACTTTATTAATAACTACTTTACCACTATATTTTGCTAAATCGCCCTCTGCCTTACCACCAGAATTAATATTCTGAACAATAGCATTAGAATTTTCAGTTACTTGTTTTTCATTCTTATCTATATAAGTAGCTGATGATTGATTTTCAAATGATTTCAATGAATTATCAGTAATTTCAGTAGAATAATATACCATCAATTCATTATAACTGGGCGTGTTGAATCTAACATTTATATTGTTACCATTTACATTAACATTTCCTAATCCAGCATTTTCAAATTCTTCAACAGAATAAAATCTTGGTTGTGCTTCGTTTATTTGTTTTACAGATAACTGTAAGCTATCTTTATTTAATTCCATACCACTTCCGAGTGTATCTGATATTAATGCAGGATCATTTCCTCTAAAATAATCTTGTTTATTATTAAACCTTAATGCCCATTGTATATTACCCACGTCATCAGGTAGTATTTGACCTGATTTATAAAATATTTCATCAGACTCTACACCTGAAGCTGAACCGTTATTTACAGTAATTGATTTAGTTATATTTGTATTTCCAAAATCTAAATTTACATTATGCGTACCTTCTTCTGATTTATTAATTTCTGCTTCAAAGAAGAATTCCCCTCTAATATTATCTAGTTTTTCTACATTATCATTAAAAGTACAATCTATTGAACTATTAGTTACATTACAAGTACCAAGCGTAATACCTTCAGAATTCTTTAACGCAATTGAAGAATTAAAACCCACTAATTCTTTTGGTAATTTGACAGATAAAGTATCGTTTGTGGAAATTTTAGTGCCATTTCCAGCAAATGAAACTGAAATCTTAGTTCTTTCTCTGTGTGAAAATTCACCACTTGACCCATCTTGTTTAACGACACTTATATCGTTAATCACTTGGTTCGTTAAATCCTTTGCTAATGCTTGATTATTAAAAACAAACATTTGAGTAAAAAGTAATAAAAAACTTAGTAAAACTGAAATCTTTTTCATATTAGCCTCCTAAAAATGTATATTTTTTCCTATTATACTATTTAACTTTAAAATGCGCTATACTTTTTTAGTTAATTATTTAAATTAAGTTAGATATAAAATTAATAGATTAATATGAAGTGATTTATGTTTCAGATTTGGTCCATAAATATTATTTATCAAGAAAATTTGATAAAGTATTAGGTTTAAACCACAATTATGGAATTGTTGAAGATAGATTTAATTTAAATAACTGACGCCTATTATGATAAAACTAATTCAATTGTTTTTCTAATAATGAAATACAAGACATTGCGTGTTACAGTTTGTTCAGAAGTAATGTTAGATATGGATTGTATTATGGAGATAGAGTAAAATCAACTTAAGTTATTATGGAAATAATATAATTTAATAGTTAAGGGGGAGTTTATTTATGAATGTAAGACCAATAGATATTCTAGCATTACATATAAACGTCGGCAGAATAGTAGGAAATGAACAAACGTATTTTTCTTTTAGACTAAGTAATCGTTCAGATGTATTAAAATCTATAGACAAATTGGTGAAAGCCGAGTTAATAAAATTAGAAAATTCAATTGAAATTAGTTTACCAAAACTGTCAAAATCTGATTTAGAATCAATTTTAAAGAAAGCGAAGTTAAAAAAAAGTGGAAATAAACCAGTTCTTATTGAAAGAATTATTGAGAATATAGATTATATCAATAGTCAAAATATACACATTGATTTACCAACAGTTTATACACCAACAAAAAAAGGGATAGAATTAATTGAAGAAACTAAATATATTAAGCATTTTGGAGCCTCCTCTTCCATCATATCTATGGAAAGAGCACAAGGTATTATAAATAAAAGTGCAGAAAAAAACATTGAAGATAAAATAGAGTATATTTATTTATTTGAAATAAAAAGATTATACAAAGATAAACCTATACCAAAATATCATTACGATGTCACAAATAATATTTCTTACTTTTTTCAGGAGTTAGCAGACTATTATAAATTTATACATGAATATGAAAAATCCAGAAAGTATTATCATTTACATGGATTTATATCAACTATATTTTATAACCTAGAAAGATTGAAAGACGATCACGGTTATTTTTATGATTATGAAAATAATTTCAAAGAATTTTTTTCTTCAATCATCTCATACGGTCTGTTAGATATTTATGAACAATTAATATATATAGACGAACTTTCTAATGAGGAAATATTTAAACTATTCATTAATGATGTTAAAGAATATTATATACCTGATGAAGAGTTTAGTAGGTTTTACATATACGGAACTATTTTAAGTGTAAAAAAAGAAAGTTCTGATGATCTATCTTTAAATTTTAAAAATTATATTGATACTAATTACCCATATGAGAAATCTAAATATGTAACTTCATATGAATATAAAGATTATGATACTGTTTTAGCAACAAATCTTAAAAGTCTTCTAGAGAATGATATTGATATAAATGTTGAAATTGAGAAAGAAACTGGAGAGGTTTATATGTATATAAGCCAAAATGAAAGGGAAAGGATATTTGAAAGTGGACTCATAGATTACATAACTAATAAAGACGGAAATTCAGAAAAAAATTAGAGTGATATTATTAATAAAACACCCACCAATTAAGGTGGGTTTAATTATTTTCATCGTCATCAACTGGATCAGACATTAATTCATACATAAATTTATCTGAAACTTCATATATTACAGGCTTATTTTTTAATTTAATTAATTTTTCTTGATGCTGATGAATTACATCATTTATCTTCCCTCTAGAGTATCCTGAAACGTCTTCAAGTTCTTTTAAACTAAGTCTGGAGTATTTGCTACCAAAAACTTTATCTTGAAGTAAAATATATAATATTTTAGATTCATATTTATCAAAATTTTTAACTTTCAATGTGTGTTTAATTTTTTTTATAATCTTAACATTTTCCTCAAATGTATCAATTATATTTTCTTGTCCCTCAATTAATAAACTCAACATTTCATCTATGAATATTGTGAGTTCACCTTTATTAAAATAATTTGACGTTTCTTCAAAAGCTCTATAATATTTTGATTTATTATTATTCACTGAATATGAAAAAGATAATGCAGTATAAGAATCTAACATATCATTTAGCATTCTTGCAATTAAATATCTTCCAATTCTTCCATTTCCATCATAAAATGGATGTAAATATTCAAACATATAGTGACCAGCCATAATTTTAATAAGTTCAGATGAATCAAAGTTTTTAGTGAAATCTATGAATTTTGTTAGAAATTCGAAAATTTCAGTTTCACTATATTCATTTCTATGAACCCACTTGTTATTAGAATTATCAAAAACACCTATACTTTCAGTTCTAAACATCATACCGTCTGGTTGTTCATCTTTTTTGATTTCATTAGATACTATTTCATCATAAATATTTCTAATATCAGAAACAGTATTTAACTCAAATTTATCGTAATCTATCATTAAATATTGAGTAACCAGACCACTAAATCTCTTATTTTTTTTACTTTTATTATTCAGTGCTTCAGCTATTTCTTTCTTGGTACTTCTAATATTTTCCGTTTCGTTTGTACTTTGAAGTTCGTTTATTAATAATTTTTTAATATATGCATTCGTTGCTATCCCTGGCTGATTTGATGACAATTGTTTAATCTTAGAAGAATTTAACAAGATTTTTTCATGCTTTTTCACAATATTTTTATTCATTGAAAAAAACAATGGATATTTAACGTTAAGTAATTGCTTTTCATCTTGAATCGGATTAATGTATATGTTAGTTTCATAGCTCGAAAAATGTCTTTTTCTCATTTCATATTCAGATTCCATGTTTTCTTTTCCAAACATATGAAATAGTTTTTTAAGTGATTTATACTCCATTTATACCTCTCCTATTCAACATATATCGTAAATATGTTTAAACATATGACTATTATATACTTTTTCTAACAAATATCAAAGTATTAAATTTTCACATAAAAAAATAACCCTAGCCTATTTTGGAAAGCTAGGGTTTCATAATATAGTATGTTACATATAGCAATTGAGTGATTTAGTTAATAGTACCCCATAAAGGTCCTACAGAATTATTAGGAGGCGTACCACTTGCTTCTCTTACAGGTAAATAATATCTTACACCTTGCCAATTATAACCGATCCATACATGACCGTCTTGTATACAAACTTCATCATATGGTGTATAGCCACCTGGTTGGAACCAATAACCTTCTGCTGCTGCTAAGAATGGCGCATTTATTCTCGCTAGTATCGGACTGCCACCACACGTGAATGTAGCTGCCTCTTTTTTCCACCACGTACCATGAATATTCTTTTGCCAACCAGAGTTCGGTTGATTAGCTGGCTTGCTAGGTTTCGTTGGTGCCACTGTACTAGCTTCAGGTATTGTACCCTGATAGTACGCTTTGATTTGTGAAATGAAGTAGTCTTTTGTTTTATTAACTACATTTTGAGGCGCACGTTGAGTAGATTTATAACCAGCATGTAATTCCATACTACGATGAGGACACTGTGTCGCTGAAAATTCATTATGCAGTTTGACAGTAGATCTGTCTACTGGTAGCCCCCACTTCTTCAACATTCTAGCTGCCTCTTGAAATGCAGATTGTTCACTTTCCAAGAATACTTTATCGCTAGCACCCATCGACTGACATACTTCAATGCCGTAATAATTTGTATTGCCATTTTGGTCAGCCGTATGCCACGCTATTTTTCCTTCTGGTATTGCTTGCCATACTTCGTTACCACTAATGTAAGAGTGAGCTATACCTAATTCTAATCGTGATAACGGTGCATTAAGTAATGATTGACGATATTGCATAGCTGTCGCATTTCCAGCGTCGTTATGAATCACAATACCTTTAGGTTTATAACCACGTTTATCCATGTTATGGCCTGTAATCTCATCGCGGTTATACTTTAATGTTTTACCTTTTTTCTTGCTTGTCGCTGGTTTGCTAGCTGGTTTTTTAGCAGTTTCTTTCTTAGGTTCCGCTTTAAAGTTTGGACGAATAAACCACATTTTTATATCATAAGCATGTTTACGTTTAGTAACTGTTTCTGTACCTTTACCACCTTTTTTTATTCCGTCTGTCCAACCATAGCCTAGCCAATTTTGTTCCAACACTGTAATTTCATTTAGTGTAGCACTAATTACCCATGCGACATGACCATAGCCTTGACCATAGCTACTATTAAACACAACCATATCCCCTGGTTTAGCTAAGAATTTAGGTGTATTCGAATATACAGTGGCCTCGCCTTTAAAGTTATTTTGTGTTGGTATATCTATCGCACCCTCACCTTTTAAACCATGACCAAATAATTTATCCCAACCGATGTTAGCATAGTCAAAACACTGAAATCCATAATATCCATCATAATCATATTGCTTTCCAATCGTTTTATTTAAAAATTTCACGAATTCTTTTTGTGTTAGTTTTGCAGCCATTTAAAACACTCCTTTTCCATAATAAAAAGCCGACTGATTATTCAGCCGACTTTCTTGGTTTAATGTCATTTGGTTTCTTATATTGTCTTGCCATTTCTGAATCTGTTATCCCTTCCGATGTATCATCAATGATCGAGTTATAAAAAGATACAACAACCATTGCTAATACATACGGGTTAGATATCGCCTGTCCAATTATCGTGAATAGTGCGTTCCAACTTGTGATATCCTTGCCTGTCACACCAAAGTATGTGCCAATTGGTACTGCGATTGATAAGAATATTTTGAACCAAAAGTGTGGATTACTTGCTCGTACTTCCCAGTTAATACCTAAGAAATTTTTCATTTATATATCCTCCTTATAAGAATAATTGTGCAAGTCCTAAAGCACCTACCGTTATTGTTCCGATTAAACCAATAATAGCTACCCATATTTGCACATTGCCTTTTTGTCTTTCTGTTACTGTTGTTTCGATGTTATCTAACCGTTTAACAGTAGTGGTTGAAGTGTATTCAACGTCTTTGATACGGTCATTAAAACCAGTTAGATTATCATTAATTTTATTTAATGTTTCATTTGTAGTTACTTGGTTTTTATTTAATGTTTCATTGCTATCACTCAACCTAGTTACTAATAGTCTTAAATCGTTATGCAGATTGACGTGTTTGTTATCTACTTCGTTAATACGTTCGTGTACCTTTCCCCTCGAACGCTCCCACTCATGACGTAGCACATATTTATCTTCTGCCATAAATTTCTGCACCTCCAAAAAAGGCAATTACAGCACATGTAGCTGATAAAGTTGCGAATTGCATAGGGGATAACCAGTTTATTGCGTTAAACAAACTAGCACTTGTCATGATTAGGTACATAATAGAACAGGTAAACCCACCTATTAATAGTAACCAGTGGAATGTTTTATTACTTTTGGGTAATAGCCAACTAGAACCGATTAAGAATAGGCTAGATACAATCATGAGTATTCCCCAAGACCATATTGGCATGACGTTGTGCAATGCTTGGTAGAACTCTGAATCATCTAATACTGAATTTTGTTCAATAACCCAAAATGCACCACGCCACATAGAAAATATACCTAAACCAAGTAATAAGGTGCTTGATATAATTTCTGATAATGTTAATTTATTCATACAACACCCACTCTCTATAAGTTATTTATATATAAAAAGACGCCTACATAAGTAAGCGCCTTGAGATTTATTCTTCTGGATATTTTTCTCCTGTTATCAGTGCATATTCTTCTTTGTCTATAACGTCCATATCAACAAACCACTTGATCTGTTCATTGGTATAACAACCCCAACCATACATAGTTTTTATATCATCAAACTTCGGGAATAACATCTCCATCTTTTTCTCCTGTGCCATCTTCTTTCACTCCTTTTAATTTTTCAATTTCATAATTTAACTTGACTGTTTCTTGTGATAATTGAGCATTTTGTTGAGAAAGTTGCATAACCATCATATTTGCTTGAACTAACTGTACTTGCATATCAGCAAACATTTTTCGTAATTCCTCATCGCTACCAGGCATACTAATACTTGGTGGTTGGATAGGTTGTTCATCATTACTACTTGTGTAATTTTCATTTAATACTATTTGTTCATCTTCATACTTATATTTTTTTGGTTTGAAATTGATAAAGAAGTCATTAGGCATCATATCATTATCGACTTCAATACTGTTGTTAAGATTACCTACATTAGCAAACGCTATAATTTCATTACTTGAATTAATTTGAATTAGCATTATTTAACACCTACAATCGTTATAAATTCAACAGCATTGGAATTAGCAGTGCCACTATTTGTTTCTGGAACGTAAGTGTGATTATGCGTGATAACTAATTCAGTGTTTGAGTTTGCTCTTAACCCACTTTCGTAAAATCTCGCTGTACCTCCATCAGCGTTACCTAAATTAAAGTCTTGAATAGGAAAAATAGAAGTTGTGCTGAATATTAAACTATCATAAGTTTTATGACCTGCTAAAGTTACATAGCCGATTAAAATATTGCTGTAATTTTTATAAGAATCTGTTAAGGATAATACAGTTCCTTTCTCACTAGCATTACCCGACCATAATGTTTTCCTACGTGTATTAAGTTGATCATCTACATATGCTTTAGCACTCTCCAAAGCAATATCAGCTTTATTTTGTGCGCCTATTTCTGATTCTGGATTAAAACCTAATGTATTTCTATCTACCTTTGTGAAACTGCTCCATACACTGTTAGTCTTTTGTAGATAATATACTTTATTAGATTCCATAGGCATAAAAGTAATCAGGCCATTATCTGCATTTCTAAAATGTGCGTTTATCTGACCATTTTTGTTCTCGCCATCTATTCCATTTGTTGAATCTGCTACATAATATAACCCCGATTTTTCAATAAAATTTTCTACATTCATAAAGTCTATTGTCTCTAAATAAATGCTGAACCCATCATCGTCTGTAATAGACTGTTTTTGCCATTCTGTTGTGTCAGTATCTTTAACATAACCACCAGCATCTACATCATCATTAAATTGTTCGATTTTATCATCAATACCGTTTCGTACTTCTGTTAGATCATTAACATATTGCATTCCAGTCGTGTTGATTTCATCTAATTTTTCACTAGCTAAAGTGTTTAATTCGTCTAAACTATTTGTTGTCGCTATCTCAATATCTGACAAACCTTTATCTCTTGCTTGTTCAACTCTAGCAACATAATCTTCTAAATTTGACATAGCTTCTTCTATTGCGTATAAACGTTGTTTAAGTTGTGCTTCTAACTCATCAAACTCAACGATATAATTAAGCTTTGTTTCTGCGTCAAATTCCCACGCTAAAGACTTTTCTATTTCAAAACTAAAAATACGTTCAGCTACAACTGCATAAGTTTCTTCTTTAGATTTTCTTGCAACATAAACTTGAGACGTTACTTTACCTGGAGTTGCTATTATGTCATCGGGTACTTGGTAACTAATTTTACCGTTCATACCATCAGTAATAACTAATGGTGCTTTCATTTTTAAACCGTTTGAATGTATGAAAACGATACTTGATTTAATATTGTCATTACCGAGTAATAACGGTTTGTTATTTTGTGTAACTGTAAACTCAAAGATGCCTGTTTCTCTATCAGCAGTAGAAAAAGCGACATTTAAGTCGCTTCTACTTTGTTTAAATGCAGTTGTTTCAAGTGTGAGTTTAGCCTTTTTATTTGGTGCAGCATTGAAATTAACCATTCATCCATCACCCTTTCGTACTGTGTTTTATAATATTATTGTTATTATCAACGTTGTAATACCCAATATAAGCATCAGTCCCAGTTAATCTGACTGTGCCACTACCACCGTTATTAAAAGCGACAACGTTTGTTAATTTAGTACCGTAAATTGCAAATGAATCTGTAACACCCCAATTATCATTGCTTTCTATTCTTCCATTTCTACAATCTGTTAAGAATATACCACCTCTATTGATTTGGTCTTCTGTTTGTAAGTTAGCATTTAAAGTCTTATTGTTATTGATATATAAGAACCTAGAATTGTGAATGTTCAAACAGTTTCTACCAGTACTGTTAACTGTGTTATTTGTAATATTTAAATGATTTGTTTGCATAGCAAAACCGGAATACGCAGAATCATTAACGAATATGCCTTCCGTTTTGATATTTTCAATATAGTTATTATCAATGAATATATTATGACTGCCTGTGATATAAATGCCTCTGTAACTATATGTCATATTGTTACCTTTGATATGAACATGTCTGCATAATGCCATATACACATTTGTTCCTTTATCATTGTTTTCACAACTAAAAGTATTATCATTGATTCTCACGTGACCTACATAGCCAATACTATCGTTATATTCTTCACCGTATACTGCTACACCATAACCAGAATAGTTTCTAAATACATTATCTTTAATCAGGTAAATATCGCCACCTTGTGATTGTTTACTTGGTATACCATTTACATCATTAGCGCTGTTCATATTACCTTTTGTAGCAGCTATGTGAATACACTTCACGTTTTTATTAAATGTATTACCTGATATCTCAACATTTACCCATTTGAATGGATAAACACCGATTTTACATTCTTCAAAAATATTGTTAGTTATCCTAATATTTTCTTGGAACACATTATGAATACTCGCATGGTTACCTACTGCTACATCAAAACTAGGTGCAATGTTAGATGCTCTAAATATACAACCAGTTACTGTTACATTTTTACATGGCGTTCCATCCCAAGCACCTGGACCACCTACACCACCTTTTACAATTTCGGCGATTTGTATCGCTTCTTTACCACTCGTGCCATTCAAGTTTTTATAACCTTCAAATACACAATTAGTAAAACTAATATCTTTAACACCATTAATATCTACTGCATGGTAAGATAGTGTATTTCTAAATTTGACATTATAAAAAGACACGTTTTGAGCGTGTCTTATGTTTATCGTATTCGCAGCATCTGTTGGGTATTTATCTATTTCTTCTAAGTTACAATCTAAAGTTCCACCAATTAAATGAATGTTTTGTACACCATCATAACCATAAAACATTTCATTAATATCACCAAAATCTAAGATTGCTCTGTCATTACCTCTTAACAACACAGCACTATCTTCCATTTTAATTGTTGTATTTGAATGAACTGTAACACGTTTATTTATGAGGTAAGTTCCATTTTTAATAATAAGTGTACCTGCGTCAGCATCTTTAATTTCATTTAATGCTGCTTGTAATAAAGTGTTTACTGGTACTTGTCCAGATTTATCGGGATTATATATGTCAAAGTTTATTTCAACGAACTTTTTATTCACATTTTCTATCGTTTCATTTACATTATTGAAGTCATGTAGCAATCGTTCCGATAGTAAACCATGACTATCTCCGTCAATTGAAACACGACTATCAGTAACTTCTTTTACACCGTCACCGTCTACACCTGTTACTAAATTCTCAATCTGTGATAATCGATAAGTTAACAGTTTTTCAAGTGTTGTGTTACCATGCTTTATTTGACTAGAATTATGTGCGTCTTTTTCTGTTGTACGATGGATATAATCACGACCTAAGAAGTCGTTAAATACTTTTTCTATTTTCGTGTAATTCTCGATATGTTCTCGTCTTGATGATTGATCAAGTTTATTACTTAAGTTTTTTTGTACCCTTAAAGTTGGATATGTTTTCAAATTTGACACCTCCTAATTGTTTAAAAAACTAATTTCTTGATATACATAATCTGCAGTAGACCAACCACTATCTGAACCGTTAGGATAGAATGTCATTGTGCCATTTGCCTTTATAGATACTTGTACGGGTAATCGTGCAGTTCCAGTTCTTAATGTGAAAGATTGGGCGTTGAGTATTAAATCACTCGGTAGATTAACCACTGCACCACTTGTGATATTACGCATGTTAAATCTTATATAAAATGTTTCAACACCTAATAAGTTGATAATGCGATACGCACAAACAAACCCATTATAGTCACTTGTCATAAACTGAGTATTCTTTTGCATAGGTGCATTAACATCGTATTCTATCCACCCAGTATCATTAAATTCTATTTCTGGAATGTCTGGTATATCCGGCATGTTATCTTTCACAGTATTTTCTACGTAATCATCTATTCCTACAACACCATCTACATGTGTTTTTGGAAATCGATACTCTCCTGTACGTTGATTTCTCGTCCACACAATAGGAATCTCTTCTTCATTAGCCATCAATTATCACACTCCCGACAATAGGTTCCTCAAAGTATCTGTCTACGTCATATATATTGTTAATATTAGTACGGTTTAATGCCTTGCTTACTTTCTTAATTCTGTTATTAATCACTTGTTGAATTTTAATAATATCGGTCTTATTATTAGAAAAACCGATTTCATCTGGTACATTCATATAAGGATGAGCCTTTTTAAGACTTATGACCTTAACAGATGTATCAAATTCCATCGGTTCATGTATAAACCATACTTCGTCACGTTCGAATACTTTTTCAGTATCAATATAATTCGTTGTGAGTTCGACTTCTGGTTCATCATTTAATTGTGATTTTAACAAGTTTTCTAAATCAGTCTTATTCGTTATTTTATCGTCAAACACATCTGGTGCTTGTCTGTGACCAAACACACTGTAGTTAGGTGATTTATAATTAGCAGTCGTATGGTATACGTCTGTACCTTTTAAAACTGCTGTTAGATTTAATGTTGTTGATTTCTCTGTACCAACATACATAACTGGCGCTGTTGGATACTTAGAAACATTTGGATCTGCACCACGATGTACTGCTTTGAAAACATGTGTGCCTTTGCTTAAATTCTTAGCTATAACAATATTTTCTGAACGTGCTGTGTGACTATAACAACTAAATCTACCAACGTAAACTCCGTCTAGATATACATCAAGCAAACCACCACGTGATAGCTTTTTGAGCGACCATACAAGTGTTTCATTACCCCATTCACACTTAAAAGTCTTTTCGTAACTTGCACCAACTACTTGAGTACGCCATGTTCCTTCTTTAAAGAAAGTGCCATTATACTTTAAGTCAGGTGGTTTAATAGGATTATAGTTTTTTGTTTCAGTTTTATTTTTCTTTTTACCATAACCTTCTACGTAAGTTTTTAAGTCATTTGTATTTACTGATACATTCACTTCATCATTATTCAATTGATAGCGAATAACCAGTTCAGATTGTTTGTAAAACATAGCCTCATCATAAATATATATTTTCTTGTTATCTGCAAAGAATATATATCCAAACTGTTCAGCACCTTCAACTAAAAACTCAATACCATTCTTATCACCTAACTCATCAAAGACTTTTGTATCTGGAAAGTTACCTTTAATTTCGTAAGTGTAACCAAGTTTGTTACCTCTGAAACCAAAGTCCAAATAATCTTCTAATGAATATTGTAATTCTTGCTCTGTTTCATCTTCTTCGGTGTTCAACTCTTCATCCACTATATCTTTACTAACAAAATGATTTTGAAATTCGTACATGATGTGGTGTGCTGTCACTTCATTTGTATGGATATTTCCATTCATTTTAGGGTTCGTATTTTTAATAACATACGTTTGCCCTTCATACTCCACAAAACTTTCATTTTGCAACATGTTATATACGTCTTTATTATGACTGGTCATATACGCAGTGAACGATACAGTTCTACTGTTATTACGCTCATATTCATAGCTAAAAGACTCATAAAAGAAATCAAGTAACAATTCAGAAATAGTGTTCTTTAAATCAGTTACGATAATATCCATATAATCACCTACCTATAAATAAATGGGAAGATGAATTTGATATTTACATCAGACGCATTCCCCCATATTTCAAATTTATTGTAGCCAGGCGCTAAAGTGATGATGCCATGATTTGTAGAACGACCACATCTTATTTTACTTGTGTTCACATGTAAGAAAGGATAGCCACCTTCTAATGTTAATGGCGTGTTAATATCAATTTCTTTCTTATAGTCAAATGTGTCTCCAGTAGTCTTATTAACTAATCTGAAACCATTTTTAGCATTTAATTGAATATATATTTTTAATCTGTGACGCATACGTGGATTGATTGTATCGCTTGAACCATTAAATATTTCAAAATTTGTTCTTGTGTGATTATATGAAATCGTATCATCTGGAACTAAACCACTTTCAAATTGCCAGTTATCACTCATTAAACTAAATTGATCAGTATCATATAACGACTCGGCATATCCTTTATAACATGTAAATTCAATATTAATATCATAGTGTCTAATAGTAATTGGTTCATAAGATATCTTTGGGGTTGGTAAAACTGCATACTTTTTATTAGGTGTAGTGCTATGAACCATGTAATAAGGTGTACGACTATACATCATGCTATCTAAACGTTGTAAAAATAAATCTACATCTAATGAATCTACTCCCGTGTATCTAAATTTAAGATTTATTTGGAATTGACCATATGTTGTTAATGTAGGTAATGCACCGTCTGTTCCTTTCACTTCTAATACTTCATTGTTAGCTTGCGCTTCATACTTTTCATATTGAATAAAATCAAAACCGTTAATCTCTGTTAGATTAACGGTTTCTTCTGAATTAAATATTAGCTTTACCCATTTTTTATTACAGCTCATTTATTTACCTCCTGCAAAATAGGAACTATCTTGTGACATCCTACCTTGACGATAATTAACAGTTCGAGTCATCTCTTTACCATCTAAATATACTTTATTATCTTTATTAGCTATTCTATTTGTATCTTTGTTATTAACAGATTGTAGTTGATTACCAACGCTGATTTGTTCAATGATTTGACGTAATAGTTCAGTGTCTTCATTAAAACCAAGCATGTCTCCAGTTTTGTCATATAATACTTTGCTTCGTGCTTTCATAGATGGATCATGACTAATAACTGATTCACTAAATCCACCTTCAGCAAGCCATGCCATTTGTGGGGAATTAACGATGCCACCGTTTGCGTAACCATGTCCTTTACCAATATAGCCTAATATATTTGAACCGTACGCATGTTTAGCCCAGTTCATACCAGCAACCAAGTTATGAAGTGGGTTCATGATGTCGTTCATTCCTTTGCCTTTCATAGATTGGAATGTAGTTGGTTTAACTTGCACAAGCCCAGTTGCACGACCGTGACTATATCCATCAGTACCACCGATAGCATTAGGATCTCCACCAGATTCAGTCATAATTTGTTTAGACCATGCATTAATATATGCTGCAGTAGTTGGTAAACCAGCTGCTTTTAGCGCTTTGACAATTGTTCCTTTAAAGTTTCCACCTTTTGTATTTCCACCCATACCTTTTAGAACTTTTACTGGATCTAATGTATTAGTGTTTGTTAGATAAGGTGTAGGTCCTTTTTCAACTTGTGTGTGCAAGTGAGCACCTGTTGTAAAAGCACCACTATTACCAGTGACGGCTATGTCTTCTCCTTTTTTAACCATACCTTCTTTTAAAATCTTGCTTAAGTGAACAAAATACATTGCAATTTTACCTGCAGCAAGACGAAGAATATTACCTCCACCAACATCGTGTTGTTTTGTAGCTTTTCCACTCATTGGTGCTTGTATTTTCTCAAATATATGAGGCGTATCTATACCATAATGTCGTCCACCATTGATTGATAATGGATACCCAGGCAATGGTTTATCAGGGCTGTATCCATAAGTTACACCTTTACTTAAGATTCCTGTACCATCAATATCGCCACCACTTGTTTCATCGAACCACTTCGTGAATAGATTTTTAACACCATTAGTTAGCTTTTTGTACATTGAACCCATCATTTGTCCAGGTATAGCTTTAATAGCGCTAAAGTCAACACCCATCATATCCATAACTTTATTAACTAATTTTCCAGGGTTTTCAATATAATCAAAGACATCTCCAATTACTGAATCAAATTTATCTTTCACAGCCTTACCAGTATTTTTAACACCTTCTACGCCATCACTTACTTTTTTAACTTTATCTGGATTTTCCCCAGCTTTTTTACCTAAGAAAGCACCTGTTTTTTTCGCGATAGAACTGAATAAACCAGTACCATCAGCAAATCTCTGTAATCCATTCATACTTGCATATGTCTGTTGTCCATTATCTACAACTGTACCTTTAGGAAGATAGGCAAGTGTATCAGTATCTGGAGTGATTACAGTTTTACCATTAGGATAACGTATTGTTTCGTGTCTAAAACCATTAGGCCCATTACCTCGACCTTTATCTCCAACAACTGCCATAGTGTCACTTGCAATAGCACCATTACGTGTACCCGTTGATAATTTTATAGGTTTAATCATTTCTTTTCCTAAACCTAATTTATCTCCAACAAGGTTTACACCTTTAATCATTAAATTAAGACCACCTATAGCGTGTTTCTTAATTCCTTCTGCTAATTTCTTAGCATTATCAACGACACTATCTTTCATGCCTATTACCATATCCTTAATGCCGCCGACAAATCCTTTAATACCATCTCTCATTCTTTTAAAGGTATCAACCACACTATTTTTCATGGTTGTAGCCATACTTACAGCTTTATCTTTTATGTTATTCCAAATATTTTTAGAAAATTCGAATGTGCGAGTTAAAATGTTTTTTATACTATTCCATAAACCTGTAAATCTATTCTTAATACCATTCCATAAATTCTGAACAATTGAAATCACTTTATTTTTTAAAGAGTTCCATAAACTCACTGAAAAGTTTCTTATTGTATTGAAAATAGACTTTATACTGTTCCATAAACCGATGAACTTATTTTTAACACTTGTCCAAATTAACTGTGCAATATTCACTATTCTATTCTTTAAATTCGTCCATAAATTAACCAAGAATTTACGAACAGATGTAAATATAGTTTTAATAGAATTAAATAAAGCCATGAATTTCGCCCTGACATTACTCCATATAGCTTGTGCTAAATCTACAATCCTATTTTTTACATTAGTCCACAATTGAACTAAGAAATTGCGAACATTATTGAATATAGATCGTATACTTTTCAGCAAATTAGTAAACCTGTTTCTAACCCCAATCCATAAGTTTGTAGCCATTTTAACAACGAAGTTTTTAATCATTGTCCAAATCCAAACTAAAAACTTATTCATACTTGTATAAATTGTTTTTGTTATATTTAGTGTGTTGGTAAATGCTGTTCTTACACCATTAACTATGGCACTTAAACTTCTAGTGAACAATGATTTTATGAAATTCCATAGACCAACAAAAGCACCTTTAAATAAACCAATAAAGCCTCTAGCAACTCCGAGTATTTTACCGACAAAGTATAGTTGTATTAAATTCCATAATAATTGTACTGCTCCAAAAAATACTTGTTTTATACCTTCCCACATTTTTTTGAAATCGCCAGTGAATAAACCACTAAATACTTTGATTAAGCCCATTATGACATTTAGAGCGCCTTTTATTACGCCTTTTATATTTTCCCATGTAGAAATAATCAGGAATTTTATAGCTGGCCATAACAGTTTCATGAGATTCCAAATCAAAGTCATAATTGGTTTTATAACGTATCCCCAAATAAAATTAAAAACAGTACTAATAATTGAACCTACGTTCTTAACTGCTTCTGTTATTTGAGCACCATTTTCAGACCAAAACTGTTTTATTTCATTACCTATTACTGTTGCGAATTGTTTTATAGCTTCAACCATTTTAAAGAAGTTCGCTTTAACACTATCAACAAATATAGTTAAACCTTGAACAACATTTGGTGGTAATATTTTGCTTAGTGTTATAATGCCATCTTGTCCGTTTCCTTTGAATAGTTGGAAGAAACCTTTAATCACTTGCGCTAAAGTTCCAAATGCGTTTTTAACACCTTCAACTACTTTGTTAACAATATCTCTAAATGTTTCTGATTTCTTGTAAGCAACTACAAATGCAGTCCCTAAAGCAATAATTCCTAATGTGATCCAACCTACTGGACCAGTAATCAGTCCAAGCGCAGACCCTAATCTAGGGAATACTTTGGCAACTCCTGCAATTGCACCTTCAGCACTTTTTGTAGCTGTGCTAAATTTAGCGATGAATTGTAGAAACTTACCGAATGGACCAAATACGGCAGCGATTACGCCTGTTAATCTACCAAATATTTTCAATATAGGACCAATTGCTACAAGTGTTAAAGCACTCCACTTCATAACGCTATTAATAAGTTTCTGTATATTTTTATCAAGACTGTTATACCAGCCTATAATACCTCTTATACCTTCAATAATTTTATCGAAAGCTCTTCCTAAGGATTCTCCCCATTTAGCTGCAGTGGATTCCATACCGTCTAATGAGTTCGTAAACTCTGCCATAAGTGGTTTCATTTTAGAGAAGAAACCTCCACCTTTGCCTCCAGCATCTAGAAATGAAGCACCTAATCTACCGACTGCAGCCCACATGTTAGCAAGGCCAGCAGTGAATGACTTTGCACCCATTTTCTTAGCTGCGCCACCAATATTTGTTTCAATAGCATTTAAGAACATCTCACTCGAAATTTCTCCATCTCTAGCCATATCAAATACAGCATCAGCAGTTACACCTGCCTCTTTAGCTATCCATTGATAAATAGGTATACCACGTTCAGAAAGTTGTTGTAGTTCTCCATTATATGCTTTGTTCGAAGTTTGAACTTTGTTTATAATAGATCCCATTTCTCCCATACTTGTACCAGCAATAGCAGCAGCATCACCTGTAAGACTTAAATATCTTGTTAATTCTTTACCTGGTTCAATTCCTGCTGCAACTGCGCTAGATGCAGTAGTTGCTGCTTCACCTAATCCGAATGATGTACCTTTAACTGATTCTAAGGCGTTGTTCATAATGCCTTTTACATCTTTACCACTATGTCCTAAACCATCTAGTTTAGCTTGAGCATTGTCTATTTCGACTAATCTTCCAAAACCTTTACCAATCGTTATACCAGCTAAAGCACCACCAGCTATCATTGCTGGTTTCGTTATTTTCTTAGTTAGATTGTCGCCCATTTCAACAGATTTCTTAGATATCGTTTCAAGCGTACCACTAACTCTTTTAAAGCCTTCACCGGTTTTGAATACTCTGTTCATACCTCTAGACATATTCTTTTCCATTGATGTTGCAGCACGGTCTGACGCTTTCTCAATATCATTAAGCTTGTTTGCCATAGCAGTGAACGCAGATTCCATACCACTAGCATTGGAGGTGAACTTAGCTTCCAACTCTTTAATAGTTGCCATAAGACCCCTCCCTTCTTTTATTTATTTTTTAATTTACATATTTTGTTCAGCACGTTTTTTAGCTTCTATTGCTTCAATTTTCTTTTGGACTCTTTCGTTCCATTGATATTTTTTAGCTGGCTTAGAAGTTTGTTTTTCTTTCTTGTTCGGTTGAATTTCTTTTATGAATTTCTTAACTTGATTGAAATCTTCTTTTGATTGAGGATTACTATTAAGCATTGCGATAAAGTTCATGTAGTAATCTGTTTGTTCTTTCTCTGCTTGACGTTCTTCATTATCAAAATGCGTCATTAAATGAGCCAACAACTCATTGAAAGGCGTCTTCAATACTTCTTCACGCCCACCGAGTTCTTTACTTAATTTAAATATGACGGCTTCTTCAATCTGTACATCAGTGCGATTTACTTGCTCGTCTGTTCCTTTTTCGGGAATATTGCTTTGATTACCGTTGAATAAGCGTCTTTGGACTTTTTTAAACGTTCAATTAATTTAGGAATATCATTAACTTCTACAACTGCATCTACAACATCTAGGAATGTATAAATGTTTTGTTCTCCTAACTTTTCATATTGGATACCTGAAGCAATTGAAATTAAGTTTTGTAATGATTCTGGTGCGTTTTCCAATACTAGTTCAAATGAACCTAATACATCTTTAAAGAATTGAGCCCCTACTTGTTTAAATGCTTCAGATTCATTAGTTTGATAAGCTTCATCCAAACCTTTTTCTAATGCTTCTTGATATAGTCGTTTGTTTTCTTCTACAATTTCATTACGCTTTTTAAAGAAACTATCTAAAGCATTTTTAAGATGATCGTTTGTATTAACATCTTTAACTAATTTATTAATTTCTTTAGCTACACCTTTAATTTGTTTTAATCCCATTTCTTTAATTTCTTGTGTTTCTGTAACTTGTTTATTACCTTCATATGTTTTGATTTCAACTTGTGCCATTTGTCATTTCTCCTTTGATATATAAATTAAAAAACAAATAAAAAAGGCAGTGCTTTGACTGCCTTACTCATTCTTTATTCTTCTGTATCTGGTTCTTCCGGTTCTGGTTCAGGCTCTGGTTCTTCAACTGCTTTAACTGTTACTGTTGCAGTATCCGATTTATTACCGTCCTGTGTGGTTACCGAAATACTTGTTTCACCTTTTGCAACGCCAGTTACTGTACCGTTACTTGATACCGTAGCGACTGCTTCATCAGAACTTGTATATGATACTGATTTATTTGTAGCAGTTGATGGTGCAACCGTACTATTTAATTTAGTTGTTGCGTCTACATCAACGCTTGCAGTTTTAGGTGCAATTGTTACACCTGTTACTGCGATAGGTTTTGTTTTGAATGATGGTACGTCTACTTTTTCTGACTCGCCATTCTCATTAGAAAATGATACTTGGTAAGTGCCAGTAGCGTAATCAGTGTTAGCGTCTAAACCATCAACTGTTACTTTAGCTTTACCATCTTCTCCACGTTCTGCAGTACCTACTACATCATCACCTTTGTATACTTTTAATGTATCAGCCATTCTCTTTTGCCTCCTTAATGATTGCCCCTATTCAGCAGTAATAGATGCAGAATTAGTATCAACATCCACTACTACATTTTGGGGAGTATTAGGGTGTTTCTGGTTCTTCTTCAGTACCTTCTCCTAATTCGTCTGGGTCTTTACCAATATAGAAATAGTTATTTGGTTTATTAGCATCAGCACAATCTTTAGGGAACATAGCAAATTCCATTTCGTGATTTCCTTGTTCGTTTGCAAATGATTTTGTCATACCACTAGAGTTAGCGATTTTATGAATGAAGATATCTTCAGAAGTATCGTCACCCATTTGTCTTGGATGGATTCTTAATGTTCTAGCGCCTGCTCTTAATGATGCTCCAATAGGTGCATCTGTAACTGAAACTACTTTTCCATCTTCTTCTAATGAAATAGTTCCACTTAATGTTTTGCTAATTAAATCTAATGTTGCTTTCATTGCAACAATTGTTACTGTTCCATTCCAACCAACAACTACTTGGTCATAGTTTGTATTACCGAAGTCTGGAGAATTAATATCTTCTAATTCCGGCTCTAAGTTAACCTCTCCACCATCACCTTGTAACAACGAACCGTCTTCACACATTTTTCCGTCGAATCTAGTTTCAGTATCTAAACCTTCATCAAAAATAAAATCTGCCATACCAAACTCATAATTAATTTTTTCTTGTGGCATTATAATTCCTCCTTAAAATTGGGTATTAAAAAAGCACTCATTCGCAATAAGGCAAAATAAGTGCTAAAAAGTTTATTGTATAAATCATATTGTCATTGCTTACGCCAACTCTGATTGGTGGCGATTCTGCATAAATGTATTGAACAAAATGTTTATCTGTTCTTAGTAACTCTCCATCTTCATAGACAGGTACTTTCATTACTTTGTTCGTTATACCATGTATAGCTTTGTAGCTATCAAATGCTCGATTAGTAGCTTTATCGAAACTTTCACTTCTGATTTCAACTTGATAATTCATCAAATGTGATTTCATATCACTTCTATCTGGAGGATAACCACCATCGTAATAGACAACACCAGTTTCTGAAGGTTTAGTACGATAATCCACTGTCCACTCTAAACCAGGTAATTTATCATCTAATATATTTTTAATAGCGCGTTGAATCATCTAACTACCTCCCTCAAGTAAACGTTCTAACGCTCTCTCCATTGCTTGCTCAAAATGTTTATCAGTTAAAATAACAGCATGTTGTAGAAATTTACGACCTGGTTGATATCCTTTTACATTTGGTTTTTGACGGGTTCCTGTTCCTCGTCCTCTTATATAATAGTTTGGATATTTCACACCACGTTCATATTTATCTCCAACTGGTCTAACGTTATTTAGTTCGTGAATATAGGTTGCATATTCCATGTTCGTTCCCACATAAACAACGAATGACCTACCTTCTACTCTTGCTTGTGTAGAATGAATGCTATCTTCTAGTTCGCCATTATCACGTGGGGCTAATGCTTTAGCATAATCTTCACAAGTTAAACCGATTTTATCCATTTCATCTAGCAATATAAGGCTAAAACGTTTATTCATTGTCCTAAACTCATTTTGTAATTCTCGAAGTCCGTCCCATTCAATATTGAACTTAATTCCTGCCATCTAAATATATCCTTTAACAAAGTGTGCTTTTCCCGATATATCTTGCCCATATTCAAGCTTTTTAACTTGTCCTAATACTTTTGTATTCTTAGGTGTTATATGCTCAATACGGGCGTTTAAATCGATATTAGAAGTGGCATCAGAAAAAGGGATATAAACTTGTGTAACGGACGTGTATTCTTCGCCATCAGCATTATAGATATTTTGAATACTATATCTAACGTGTGCTTTGGTTAATACCTTTTCAGTTACTGGTTTACCGTAATCATCTTTCGTCTGATCGCCATTCATATCGACCATTGGCACAATGACATTGACCTTATCTTTATAAATAATCATATTAATCTACCTATATGACCTACAGATTTAGTTTGTAATTGTTGATTAATCAGGAATAATACATAAGGATCAAGTAGATTGTCAGACATCGTTACGCTAGCATCATTTATTTTTTGTGTCTCAACACCTTGTCTTTTCAACATAGCGTAACCATTTGATTCTCCTTCGAGTTTGTACAATAGTTGTTTAACAATCATTCGTTCAGTGATGTCTATCATTGGATATAACGAATTGATATCTTCATAAGCGTCAAAGATATACTTATCAAGTAAGTTTTCTGCTATGTCGTCTATCAACTCGTTAGGTGGCATTTCATCGATATATTTTCTTACCTTTTCAATGTTAAGCATTTTATCACCTCAATTGCCCCTATTCTGCCGAGATAACAACAGATTTAGCATTAGCTGTTACCTCAACCTTTTGGGGTGGCTTAGGGCGTTTCGTCAGCTTCTTCGTTTGCAGTCAAAATAGAAATACCTTTTAAGTCTTGTAATACCGGCATTGCTACCTCACCAACGATTGTTTTCTCTCCAACTGGGTCTTGAGAGACAACACTTACAGCATATAAACCAATAGCAAAATTATTATCTGCTGCAGGTCCAACTAATGTTTTACCTAGTTTGTCAGCATGCATAACAACTTTGTCATCTTCTAATAATTGTTTAGTGATATCTCCTTCAATACCATCAATCGTTACTTGTCCATCTTCAATATCTAGTGTAGGCAGTTTCAACTCACTAAACATTTCAAGTAAATCTGAATCTTTTACTAAACGACGTCCAGTATCTTTACCATAGATTTCAAATACAACGTTTGAATTACGTTTAATTTTAGCTAACGTTTTTAAAGTCATAACCATATAAGCAGGTGCTTTTTGACGATTATTATCTTTATATGTTTCCATTTGTTCTTGTAATACTTCTAATGGATTTACATCTTCACGAGAGAAATCTCCAGCTGAAATTTTATTCTTATCATCTAAATCTAAATCGAATTTGATTCTAACGTTTGTTTTTGGATCTTCATAATCGAATTCTCCACGATAAACCATTCCAGCACGGATAAGTTCTTTTGTTTCTTCAACACCTTCTTTTAAATCGCCGACACTAATTAAAATATCACGAATTAAAGCATCTACCTCTGATGTTGAACGTGGATTTAAGTACTTATACATTTCTTCTTCTGTGTAATTATATGCATGAGCAATTTTAGTTAACTTAGCCATCGCTTGTTTGATTGAACCTTTATCTCTTAAAGGTGTACCTGAATCAAATCCAATGATAGATGCTGCTTTAATTCCCGTCTTCTCGATAATGTCATAAACAACATTGATATCGAATGTCTGTTCAGTTGGGAATACACTTTCTAAACGTCTTGTACGTTGTGGCTCAACATTTTCTACAAACGATTGTAATGTAGCTTGTTGTAAATCTGAATGATCTGTAATATTCGGCATTTATTATTCCTCCTTAAATTTGCATAAAAATAGGACGTCTTACACGTCGAATGTAATGCGTCCTTGCGTAGCTTTTTTGAAATTGTCTGTAACACCTGTTAATAGTTCCTCATACACAGATGCTTTACGTAAAGCTGGTACTGATTCATTAACTTCAACATCATCAATCGTTACTGAACGTGATGTTAAAACTGCTGCTGACATTGTTTCTGGTGTTGATTCTTCTACTAACTCATAGAAACCTGAATCAGTGTTTTTAAATACTGCAGTTCCACCTTTAACCTCTTGTCCTTTTGATAATTTGGAAGCGTCTAACGTAACGTTACCAACTGTCCATTCAAGATTTTTAGCATCTCTTAAGAAACTTGGAAACTCTAAATCTTCTGATACTACTTTAGGTTTTAAATTCATTATTATTCCTCCTTATTTTTTCCATAGATTGATTCAGCAAGTTCTTTACCACGTTTGCTATAATCAATTTTTTGCTTACCATTGCCTTGTTGTCCACCAGATTTGTATTCGGGATTGCCTGGCTTCTCTTCTTTCCCTTCTGGGTTGCTTTCACTTCCAGCAGGGTTGTTAGATCGATTAAATAGATAAGCTTTTGAACTACGTAACTCTTGCATAACATCATTAAAGTTAGTAATCTCTCCAGTTTCTTCATCACGATTGAATTTATCTTTATCGATAAATAAAAATACATCGTCTGGGTCATGAGCGTCTTTAGATACTTCTTTTAAGATTTGTTTATCTAAATCATTTGTTGCTACTTTAACTTTGTAGTCTTTGATTTCTTCTTGAAGTTGATTGTTCTTCTCTTCAAGTGAGTTATAATCATTGGCTTTCTTTTCAAGTGCTGTAACTTGTTTAGATAAACTTTCTTTGTCATTCTCTAATTCTTTAACTTTGTTATTTGTTTCATCAATTTGTGATTGTTTATCACTTACTGACTTACCGTGTTCAGCCATTACTTTATCTATTTGTTCATCTGATAGTTCTAAGGCTTTCAATGTTTCTCTGTTCATATTCATTCTCTCCTTACGTTTTGTTAACGATGTTCGACACCGCATGGATTTGCACAATATCGCTTGTACTTGCGACATCGTCTTTTAATGACTTACGAAACAGGTCAAACGGAATACCACCGTCATGAGATATTTGTGGATCACATATCCTTTCTGCCATGTTTAGCAAAAAAGCTAGGCACAAAAATAACCGGCAATCTCACGACTGTCGGTTTATTTATACATTATCTTGTAATTTATGTTTTCTATCGTTATAAGTCATATTAATATTTAATTCCTGTTGTCTGTATGCTTCGTTTACAAAATATCTTTCCTTATCATCTGATTGGATTACTTCAACTTCACAAGTATCTAAATGATTACCTTTATTATCTTGATAGAACTCAATAAATGTTTTAATAGCATTGAGGAAATGAACGTCTTCTCCCCACTTATCAATGATTATTTTATCTTTTGTTTGTTCAATCATACCTATCATCCTTTCATTTCTTGTCTAGCAACTCTTAATTTCTTTCTCATCTTGATATAACCAGTACTGTTAGCACGTTTCATTCTTCGGTAAGCGCCTAATGTTTTAGGTGCGTCATCTCCTAGTATTGCTTTGATACTGTTATAGTTCTTCATTTCTTCTCTTGCTTTACGTTTTAATTGTTGATCACGTTCATAACTTTCTCTTTGCTTTTTAGTACGTGGGTCGAGATTAGGATTAAAGTCTTTACCTTTAGCAACGTACTTATTGATTTCATCTTGTGACTTATGTTCAATAACAAAAGGTCTAACTGAACATTTACAGTTAGGATGTACTGGAATGATTTCTCTCACATCTAATTGTGGGAACCTATCGTCTTTACCAGTTAATGAAAAAACTCTGTCACGATATTTAGCACACTCACTACATGTATTTAAATCACCAACAACATGTACTAAATCATTATCAGCTTGTAAGTATCGATTAACATGAGCGTGTGTTCTTGCAGTGCTTAATTTCGTTCTAACAACTGTTTCTGTATAGAAATCTAAAGGCAATAGCTTATTGTCTATTGTTCTGAATGACTTCATGCCTCCATTAACAAAAGAATCAGATACCCTTTGAATTACCTTTCTGCGATTTTGACCGTATAAGATACCTCTAGAAATATCTGATTGCACTTCCTTTAAAGTTTCATTGATTGTACTTACTGTTGTGATATACGCTTGTCTAAATGCTGCTTCTAAATCCATCATTGTATCGCTTGTGATGTTTGCTAAAGCACCGAGATGAACTTGTGAATTGAGTTCGTTTGATAATGAAATACCTTGTTGTCGTAATTGATTAGTTGCCAACTTCAATTCTCTTTCGTAAATCTTAGCAAGTTCAGGTTCAACAAACTCTATTACGTCTGTTCCAAACTGATTAATTAAATCCTCAATGTTTCTAAACATGATTTGTTTTTCTTTATCACTTGTTAGGTCAACGTTTTGTATAAGCTTTAATATTTCATTCTGTAGGAATTCAACTGTAGGCTTTATTTGTTCTAGTTTCATTTAATCACCTACTCCAATTCTTTTAGTTCTTCTTCAACTGGATCTATTTCTTCCTCTTCGTCTTGGTTGTCATTGAAGTTCAGCCCTGTCATATTACCTCTGAACAATGACATGCTATCTTGTGAAGTTCGTTCTCCTTCAATCTTTTCAACTTCTTCCATAATCCATTCTTCAGATTTATCTGGATTATTATTACGAACTGTTTGTTCAAGTGATTGCGTACCTGCAGCATAACTTTGATTATTGATTGTTGTTGTTTCTTTTGAAGTAACTGGCATCATATCTTTTTGAACGATGATTGGTTTCTCAATAATGATGTCTGGATTATCTTGGTTAAGTAACCACATACAGTTCTCAACGCCTTGTTGAATGAACTCTACATACTCATCTCTCATTTGTTCAGATTTCATAATAGATAAGAATAAGTCGTAAAACTTAGCAGTACCAGATTGTGCTTGTGCGCCTTCTGATGTAAAGAAGTCGATTGCTTTCTCACTCGTCTGTGTTTCCATTAACATCATTTTGATAATGTCTTTCACGTAAGAAATGTCTCCAATCTTAGCAATATCAATCTGATGTATTTCTAGTGAACGACCTTCCTCATCAATCGTTGTGACTTCTAAATCTCGATGGTCGAACTTATTATCTACACCATATCTTTCTTGAGATACTTGGATTAATCTATCCATAACTTCTTTTGATACAGATATTCTAGGTTTCCCGTTACGTTCGAATACTTGTGCTGTTCTGGTCATTGTCCAGTTAACTTCATCTTGTTTACCTTCTTGACCCATTAGCGTACTTCTACCGTACTGATTCATGAATGTTGGATTGAATGGTAGGTAAACAAACAACGTTCGCTTACGACCCTTTAAAACGTATTGTCGTTGGTCTCTTTCTAACTTTGTTATATCGAATATGATTTCTTCATCATCAACAAGTTGTAGGTCACCGTTATCATCCATCTTGTAAACTGTATGACTACCTGTTAATTCGTCTGTGCCTTCTACTTCTTCGTGAACATGGACATACTTTTCTTCTTCACGTTCAACAATATATCTTAGTTGATATGTCTTACCATCTTCTAATTCGTAATACACATTACGTTCTTTGAAAGATAGTTTAACTTGTCCATTCACAAGTTCAGGTACTGCAACAATGCCACCGTCTATTTGCCATTGCTTTATATTCATACCATGATGTTTGTTAAAGTTTGAATTGACCTCGATTTGTTCAAGTGTTTCTTGTTGTAAGTCAAAGAGTTCACTGTTGAATGTATCATCATTCGTTCCCTCGATATGCTGTTCGTCAGTTTCGAAGTCTTCATCATCTTCAATCTCATTAATAGGGTAATTGGTTTGTAACTTACCCATTGATCTAGTAATGAACAATGTTGGGATATCAACAATCATCTTACAAATGTTAACCACGATATATGGTGTCTGAACGTTCTGTGCTTTTACTTCTCCATATTCAATACGGTCAACTATCTCTCCATTAGCTATTAAGTTCTTTGCTCTATCAAATAACTTTGAGTGGAAACCATCATACAAATCTCTATATAAAAACATATCGCCATGTATATTTAATATATCTTCTTGTGAAAATGTTTTTAATTCTGTCATTGTCTACCTCCTTACCACATTGTTGTTGATGAAATCATAGCCTTAGGTTTCTTCTTCATGTCTTCACTAAAGGCATATCTAGTAGCATCAATCGTATGGTTATCTTTATCTTCTAATCTTGGTTTAGGGTTACCGTCTTTATCAGTTTCATAATCTATGTTCTCGAATTCTTTTGCTATGTTAGGTGTTCTATTTGGATCTATAATAATTGCGTCTAAATCATCAAGCCATTGCTCTCCGTATTCAACGCTGTCTGGACCTTTCTTAACACCTTTAATACGTTTGATATCATGTTCATTCTTTAGTTCATCAATACTCTTAGGTTCTGCGCTATCAGCAAAGATTGTATCTGACTGATATTTTTTACGAGTTAACCATTTAGCCAACTCACGGTTAGATATCTTTTGCCCATAGTATTCATCAACTGCGTAAATGACATTTTTCTTTTTATCATAATGCCATCTAACAAACGCCAATGGATCTGTAGCATAACCAAAGTCAACTGCGTTACGAATGTTATCGAATGAGTTGTACAAGTCATCGGGTATTGTTTCAATTTGTAAATTATCAAATGGTACAACACCACTACCTATTGCTTCTCCTAAGTACTCCCATCTATATCTCATTTCACTTTTTATCTTAGTTGCTTCAGCTTCTTCAACGAATTGTTGTGAGATATGTTGATTGTCTTTATAAGTACTATGATGAACGAATGTATTGTTAGGTTGGAATGATGATTCGTATTTCTTATTCACCCATGATTGTTTTCTCTTAGGTGGGTTGTAACTATAAAAGAATTTATAAAAAAGACCATCGTCCAACTCTCCACGTAATAATGAGTTAGTGATGGTCTTTACTTCATCTTCTGTTTTAAATTCTGCTAATTCTTCTATCCAACCAATAGCGAATGGAAAGTTAGCGTCTTTCAATGACTTGATTCTTTCTGGGTCTTTAGCACCTCTAAAAGCAATGTAATTACCTCTTGAAATATAAGTTATCCTCATAGGCGATTTAGTTACTTTAAACAGATGTGAAACTCCTTGATGACTAATAGCCCATTTCAACTGTTCATAAATAGATAACTCGATTGTGTTATCAACTTTACGAATACACACTGCGTTAACTGGATACCTCATAATCATTTGAATTATGATAATTGCAATGTCTGTAGACTTACCACTACCACGTCCACCCTTTTCAATGATGTGTAGTACTTGTGGGTCTATAGATGCTTTCCACGTCTTATGAAATTCTTTAGGTAACAGTTCAGATAGTTTCTTTACATTTGTCATTCAATATCATCTACAAACGTAACTGCCCCACTATGTTCAACTTCTTGCTTTTCAGTCCACATAGCATAGCGTTTACCTAACAATTCAGCAGCTTTAGTTCTAGCAACAATATCAGCACGCTTCTCATGTCTTTCTACTTCACTCATAAAGTCACCGGTAGGGACAAGCATTAATTCCTCGTCTTGTTCTTTACCTCTCATGACTGACGTTAAATACTGTAGTATCTCATCTTGTTCAGCAATACTTTCTTTTCTTAATTCTTCTAGTCTTGCATCAATATAAGATTTAACACTCACATTTTCCAATAATTTTACAACGTTGCCTTTAGCATAGTTATGACTATAACCAGCGTTAACTGCCGACTGGTAAGCGTTACCTGTTCTAATATACTCATTAGCAAACATTTCTTGTTTTCTTGTAAGTTTCATTTCATCTACCACCAACTCTCACGTTACTAAACTTTAATTTATTTTAATAAAAAAAACGCCCAAATGATGAGCGTTTTAGTTAAAGTAAACTATATGATTTGTATTTAACATTACCTCTAAGAAACCTGCATCATGATATAAAGTAATTTTCATATAGTCTTTTTTATTAGTACCTTGTCTAAGAACTTCGTATGTAACTGAATCAATATAATAATGTTCACCAGTTACAAGTTTGATTTCGTGTTCTGGTTTTTTCATAGTATACTCCTTTACTGTTTTATATTTTTATTATACAGAAATATATATGAGTAGCCAAAAAAGAATAATTCAAACATTAATCAACTCTACTTCTATATCGTAATCTTTCTCGCCTTTAACAATTGGATCATAATCAATTAATACTTTACTTGCGTTAGCATCGTTCTTTAATCTCTTAATCATCGCAATCAAATGACAATCATTATTCACTTTTCTAATACCTTTTAAAACACCTGCTACTACTACCATTACTCTCATATGTTCAACTCCAAATAAAAAACCACATTAATGTGGTTAACAAATCATTTGAATAAGTCATTTATATCTATATCATCTAATAACACTTTCTGCTTTATATAATCTAATATATCAGGAATCGTATATCCTAAAATATCTTTTCCCTCTTCCAAGAGAATGCTATTGTAAGTATAAGAATCTAAAAATAAGTGCATAGTTGCTTTATCGTTCTTATTATCTTTAATATACAAACTTAAATAATAATCAATCTCATAATTTATCATATTATCTTCATCGTATTGTTTTTTCTCGAATTCTCCAATTATAATATAATTGTTAACTTTTTCATTACTATATAATCTAGTTTGAAAAGAGCCTATATCATTAAAATCTCCTGGAAATATATTTACTGGAATATTATTATCCCACTCTTTTTCTTTTAGGTTATCAAAATTTTTAAAAACCGATATAGCAAGATCTCTTTGTAATTTATTCATTTAAATTCTCCTTTTTCGACTCAATGTATATTAAAATTTGGTTGCACCAAACAGAAACATCATAAGAATATACATCTGGTGTTTTATTTGAGTTTACTAAATTATTATTATTATTTTCAATAAAAGTTAGAATTCTTTCTATGTACTCCTTGTATGGTTCTTCAGCTAGAAAGTAATATTCATTACTATAAATATATTCTTTAACGTTATATAGCGTCCTAATATTTTTATTTAGCTCTTTATTGCTTGTTATAGATTGGCTTATTACCCTTTTCCTTATATATTTTAGAGATTTTATCAATTTATTTATTTCATTTTCACTATGCATAACATTCAACAACTTTTTTTTATTTAAAATTAATTTATCAAATAAAATTATTGTTAATACAATACTTGTTAATGATAGAAAAGTAGTAAATATATCATAAAAACTTATATTCCAATTAAATAAACAAATCAATGCTTTTACACATATAGTTATAATTATGATAATAATAAAAATTTTCATTATAGTTCCTATTTTATTTAAAAATGATTTTATCAAGTATTTAAATAAATCATCATTTAATGTTTTCAATTTATCCCTCCTATCAATCTAATTATACGAAATCCACCTAACATTTGCTAGATGGATTTAATTAATATATAGGATTATAGAAAGGATATGGAAAATAGCCGTAAGGCTGTGTAGTGCGACGAGCAAACTTAACCAGTTTGTCTGATTTGAATATGCCTGCCGTCCTGCCCTTAATGTTACAACATATTTTCATTCCTACAAAACATCGTGTCAAACGGTATCAATTGGTACAAATGGTATCATTGGAACATTTAATTGTGTTTCACAATATCATCTGCTATTTTATCAAATATCTTATATTGTTCTCTTTTATTTTTACCAGTTACTTCATGTATCTTCTTCAATGACTTACCGTCCATTCTCATTTCTAAAACCAGTTCTTCAGTTTCATCTCCTATAAATTGTTTGGCCATTTGAACTGGTCTCATTTTTTGACCTAGCTTTTCACACATTCTATCTTTTTTAGCTCTTCTATTAATCTCATAAAGGAATGGTGTAGTATTAACATCATTACTCTTTGGCAAACTAGATTCAATGCCATATTGTGATATGTTAGCGCCTTTAATTTCCTCTCCGTATTCATCAATATATTTTAACAATTGATTAGCATTCGAATAATAATTATGAATTAACTCCAAAGCCTTCTCTCTTGTTTCAATCTTATAAATATCAATATTGTTAGTCGAATAAGTCATGTGTTCAATTCCTCCGATTAGTTTAGTTATTTGATGTGGTCAACATCATGTAAATAGTCGTAAATTACGCCATTACCACTCCTAACTAATTCGGCATGTTCTTCAAACCATTCATATGGTATGCTTTTTCGTTCATTTTGTTTCTTGAAACTTAAAAACTGGTCTATATCTAATTTAAAACAACTGTCATTGAATCTGAATAATACAAGTAAGAATGCGTCAGCACCCATTTTCTTAGTATCGGTCAAATACTTAACTTGATGATCACTCACATTTTTAAAAGGTAAATTCTTAATTCTCACTTCTTTCGTATCAAAGGCTATGTATCTACCTTTGTTATCGCAACCTACAAAATCAACTGTACTCTTTTCTTGATAGCGTGCTTTACCTGTTCTGGTGTTATAACTAATAGGCGTTGCTACTTTATCAATGATTGCTATACCTTTGTGCTTATAAACCCTGTTTACGTTGCCTATAAGTGTTTCAAACCATTTACCACGATTAGCCTGTTTTCGATTCAATTAATCGCCCCATTCAATAAAGTGTCTGTTTTTAAATCCTTCCGATAACAAATGTCCAGTCTCTGTTATGTGCTTAAATATACGGGTGTTATCTAACTTTACATGTGTTGGATATATAACATAAACTTTACCAGCTGTTTCTCTGTCGGTATCTATAATACACATATGGAATAACTCTTTTATTTCTTTAGCTTCCACCATCTCACTCTCCTTTTTTATTGTTCTTTTCATGTTCTTCTATTTTTTCGACTAACATTTCAGCTAACAAAAGTTCGTTTCTATCAATCAAATCTTTGTTAACTTTAATTAGCCACATACAAGTTATTGCTAATAGTATCGTCAATATAATCCACATGTTATTCACTCCTTTATCACCGTAATAACTAATCCTACAAATACTGCTCCAAATATAATTAATGGTATAATCATGTCGTATCACGCCTTTTTGTAGCTATTACAACAGTTAGATAGATAATGATTATCGTTTGTATCGTCATGAATAAAATCATTTCATCGTTCCACATCCTTTAACAGTTCGTTTGACTTGTCTATTATTTTGTTCACTTCTTTTAGTAATGATTTCTCACTATATTTTCTATCTGGTGACCATTCGTATATTATTGTTTCTCGTGTATTTGTATAATGACTGATCAATATCTTTAATAAATCCTCGATATTATCTACACTCTCAATAATTTCGTTTGTGCTAGAGTTATCAGAATCATAATGTTTTCTGTAATCCTCTAACTTTTCGTATTTTTTTATCATTCTTCATCACTCCTATTATTTATGCGAAGGATTGTTACTTTTTCCTTCTCTACTTTTTTAATGTCGCTAATGTAACCAATAATTGAAATACATAGCAGTATAATCACAACATTGTTCAACGTATCTCCATTTCTACTTTGCTTAATATTTAACAATATAGTCGTGACGTTAATAAATATCAGCATGTATACTCCAAACCTAACGAACTCTCTCATCAGCTTCGCCCCATTCCACTGAACCATACTTCGTTGTCCTTGTAGGCTTGTGTACTTTCATAATCTATTGGTGGTTCAATTTCAAACGAAATTTTATTGCCCTGTTCGTCTACGTATAAAGTTCCTTTTTTCAAACCTTTCCAATTGCTTGAATCTTCCACTGTATCTAGCATTGTCGTATACTTGTATCTGCGTTTAATGAATACATATAATGTTAATACTGCTAGTGATGTGATTAGGTATATTTTCATAAGTTAGTCCCCCAATTTTTCATACGAATGAATGTCGCAACCAAATTCTTGTTCGTATAATTTAATAATTCGTTTGTTATCTAGCCTACGACTAATGAAGTAGCCATTATCCTTAAATACTTCAATAATGTGTTTTATTAATAAACTTATATTTTCAAACTCGTCCTCAATGTCATAATCATGATATGTGATTAGGTATTTCATTGCGTGTCCTCCTTATTCTCTATAATCATCATAGATTTCAATTGTTGGTGTATCGTAATCTCTTTTTTCAATAATGATTTTATTGCTTTCAACCAGCTCTACTAACTGCTCTATTTTATCAATATCTATACACCATCTTTGCTTTTGTTCCGTCCTTTGTATGAATCCTTTGTCATTTATTTTATGGTCAAAACCTTTTTCAAGAAATCTACCTTCTCTATGACTAAACCTTTCATCAAACGATTTAAATGATTGTAATGTTCTAACATGATAAAAATTAACAGTTGATAGATAGGTGTTGTTTAAAGGTTTAAAATCGTCATCCCATATACTTGTTCTTTCGATTATAAATTTCATATCCTATTCCTCCCCCTAGTAAGTGTGGGTTATCTCCCCAACACCTCTCTCACTCGTTCTAAAATATCTGAGTAGCTTTCGTCACCCTTATCCTTACAGGTCACTTTCTTTAATGAATCGTCCATCTTCTGTTGTTACTCCCGTTCTTCCTTTAATTTCATCGTAAGCAGTGTTTAAACAATCGTGTAAGTCCATTCCATTCTGTTGCGCAAGAATGATAAGTGTTACTACTACATCACCTATACCGTCCCTTAATGAGTCTTTGTCATCTCTACATAAAGCACTTGCTACCTCTCCTAATTCTTCTGCGCTTTTGGCAAATTGACTAAAGCTATTACCTTGATCTAAATTTTTATCTATACTCCATTGCTCTACTGCTTTGATTAATTTATCCATTGTTTTCTTATCCCCCAATTTTACTTTTTTGATTGCTTCTACAACTCGCCAATATGGCAAATCATACTTTGTCGTTATTTCATTGATACTCATACCGTTTTTATATTTTTTGTATATTTCTTGGTTAAGGTACTCTATTAAGCCTCTTGGTTGCCTCACATCACTCACGCTCCTTTAATCTTTGTAAATCGCATAGAATACTTCTAAATCATTAGTTCCATCTCTACTATCCATTTCTGACAATTCTCTACCTAATTTTTGTAATTGGTGATAAGACTGCAACTTATTACTCCTCTTGAACTTTCATCACATCCTTTCAAGTTTTCGTTGTTTTTGCCATTAAAATAATTTATATTAATACCTAGGAGGTGATGAAATGTCAAAAATTTCTAAATTAGTAATATTACTTACAGTTTTTGTTTTATCATTAACTTTTACTGCTACTGGTTATGTTCAAGCCAGTGAAAATGAAGATTATCCATCAGAAGAACAAGTAAATAATGATAAATACTTAGCACATTTATCTGATGAAGAAATAGCTGAATTACATAATATAATTAATGATGATACAGAGGATCCAACTATTACCCCTCGTATCGCTCCACTTATTCCATATTTAGCTTCAGCAGTAACTAGCATAGTTATAAAACAAGGTGGGAAACATCTTGTTAAGAAAATTTCAAAACATGCTTTACAACGTGCTGGTCAAAGAGGAATTACTAAACAACAATTTGCTCATGCAATGAGATATGGTCAGAAATACACTGATAAAAAAACTGGTGCTAAAATTTTATATGATAAAAGTTCTAAAACAACTTTAGTCCTCGATAAAAAAGGGAAAACTGTTGTTACATCATATAAGCAGAAAAGCCCAAAAAAAGTCTGGAGAAAGGGGCACTAATAATTGTCTATCCTAGCAACAGTATTAAAAGATATGGATTTCAAAGAAAACAACATCTTTTTTTCATTAGAACATCTTGAAACAAAAACTATAGATGATATAAAACATATTTTCTTCAAGGTAAAAGTTACTTACGAAAGTTCTATTATTGAAAAAGAGCTTGTTTTATTTGAAGATGATATTCAAAATTTAGATATCAGTAATTTCACAAATAATTCCCCAGACTACTTTTTTAATGAACCAGATATTTGGTTAACAATCATTCAATTAAATAAAAATGATTTAATATTATATATAAATTTTGACTCGGGATTAATTCAATCTAATATGGCTACTGAATCAGGGTTATCAGTGCGTATGAATGTTACAAAAGAGTCATTTAATATCTTTGTAAATAATATAAAATCTTATATTTAAATTTTTTACTGAGCCATTCTATATGAATGGCTCAGAATTTATTACGCTTTACTAATTCCTTCAGCATCTGCAATGATTATGCTTCTTTATAATATTTGTCCTTTAGGGTTAATCACGCTCCATATCATCAGTATTTATTCCTATTTCATCTAGCATGTTTTGATACTGTATATAACGATCACTAGCATTAATATCTATTTTATTTTTTACTAGCCTTGCAAATACATATAAAGCTTTTCGATATTCTGATATATCCTCTATCAGTTCATCACGTTGTTGCTTGTAATAGTTGCGTTCTTGTTCCAACTCTGCAATTGACTCACAGGTATGTTTGATTGTTGGCATACTGTTTCCTCCTAAATATGTTAAAAAAATAAAAATATAATGTTATAAAACAAACTAAGCAGACACATAAATATTAAAAAATTGATTAATAATATATCGTCATAACAATCATTAATTTTTTTAATAATTAATAATAAAGTTAAGGTCGTTAATAAAAGTAATATTACTATTCCAGTTATCAAAAGTATTGTAGTCATTATCTATCCTTTCGTTATATAATAGAATTTAATAAAAATGAGAGGTGTCATTTGTGAAGAAATTTAAATTTTCAAGTTCCATATTTTATAGATTAGTATTTCTAGTGTTATCAATTTGTTTCTTTTGTTTTCTAGTTAAAAGTATTGTAGTTTTCAAAAAACAAGAACTACCTAAAATAGATGATACAAATCTTGGTGTTATTATTCATTCTATAAATGAAAATTTTATTACTGCTCTTATATTTTCGTTTATTCCTCTATTCGCTACCTTAAGTGCAATATTATTTGTATATACGTTCTATAAAGATTTAAATAACCCATTATTTTTAAAAATGTTAATTTTTAGTTACATTGGTTTATTTCCAATGCTATTAGTTTTAAGTTTAATTTTGTTAACCACTAAACCGTCTGATACAACAATTGTATTTACAATTTTTTCTTATATCGGAGCATCAATTCTTTACATAAGCACTATATATTCCAAGATTAAAAAATGATTTTTATATGTCAAAAATACTTAACTGATCATTCAGTTCTAATTCCAACTTCAAATCATGTGCTGCTTTAAATTGTTTCAATTCACTGTCTGAGAAATGGTGTTTCTGTCTTGTAAATACTGTCTGTGGCATACCTAGTAAAGTGTTTGTATCTTTACCAGGTATAACTGTAATAACTTTCTTACCTTCTGCATTGTATAAGTGATATCTTTCTAGTAGTCCCATATGCTCACTCCTATTCGACTTCAATTAGCTTTTCTTGAAGCTTCACAAACCCTAATCCAGCTTTAGTTAATTCAGTATTGCTAAATATCAATTTTTGTCTATTGAGTTTCAATAGTTCAGACCTCTTAATTAAAATTAGATTATCTATATCAAAGTTTCTTTTGTTTCCATCAGCAAAAATGATGACATGATTATCTGGTTTAGGACCGTTGATTTCTTCCCAAATCAGTTCGTGTTTTGGTCTCCACATTTCAGTACGTGTACCGTTATCTTTTATTTTCACAAGTACATATCCATCTTTTCCGTCTAAAGTGCTTCCAATTGGTCTTTTATTTATAGGTGTATCGCCTTTTTTAAACCATCCCTTTTCAACACCAGGTGCATAAAGTCCTTTAACACCTTTATTCCAAGATTGATGTCCTTTTTTAAATTGAGTGTTTAAACCATTATTTAATTTGTTTCTTGCACAAAAAGAACTTATCGTTCCAACACTTTTGTTAGTACCAAATTTTTGATTAAACATTTCAGTCAACTTATTAAATGGCGTACCTTTCACGTTATCTTTTATAAATTGAGTTTGTTCTTCTGTATAAATCCTAGACATTTTTACCACCGTCCAACATCTTAGGTAAATCGTTAGACTCATTAAATCTATCGTCCATGAATTTTTGACTTTCTAATACCAAACTTCCGTTATCAATAATATTTTTAGCTACACCCATTATTGCTTTAGATCTATTTATTTCTTGCTTTAATTCATCGCCTTTTACATCTTCATCACTCAAACGCTCTAATTGGGCGAATAAGTGGTTATTTAAATCTCCTAATGTGTTTCTCACGTCTTTGTCCTCCTATAAATCAAATATGCTTAATTGTTTTTTAGTTAATTTTTCAGTATGTTCGATTTTGTAATCCTTGTTGATAAATCCTTTAAAAGCTAATAATTTTTCGTTTTCATCAGCTATTCTATATATATCAACGACATCAACGTTTACTCGCCATTCTGTGATATTGCCGACACCGTCTTTTCCTACTTCGTAGCATGATTTTTCGTCATACACTTTTGTAATCATATTTACCAGCTCCCAAAACAATCTTTAAATAACTGTTGAGCGTAATCTCCAAATTCTGATGTTTGAGGTACACTGAATAAATGTGGTTTCTTTCGTTTTAATTCTTCCTGTTTCTTAAGATTTTTTCTCTTTAAGTCTTCTTCAGCTTCCTTACGTAATTTCAATTTTTCTAGTTCGTATTCTTCAATCATTTTTTTAGTACAACGTTCATTTGCTGGTACTCTGATAGCAAGTTCTCTGGGTATACCATTACTAATTCTCGAATTCACTTGTTTTTTTGTTAACTTATTTTTACTCATTAATTCCAATTCATACTCTGTATAATATTTCTTTGTTCTAACAGGTGTTTTTATAGCTTGTGAAACAGTCCATCCTTGATTTAGTCTTTGATGAAATAGTGACTTACTAACACCATTCACTTCAGCTTGAATTAGATCTTGATCAGTATATTTAGATATATGTTCAATCTTTTGTGCGTACATAACCATTTGCTCCACTCCTAATCTCTTTAAATTTGGTCGTTTAATTTATTTAAATTCTGTCGATTTGATATGAGTCTGTGTTTTTCAACTGACATTGTTACTCTCATTTCATTTTCAGTAGTTAATCCGACGTATAGGATAAAACCGTATACGTCATTTTTTCTCAAAAACCACTGTAGTGCGTCTGTATCACTGATATAGTGACCAGATTGTTTAATACTCTTTGAAAACATCTTAAATTGGTCGATTAATGGACGTTTTAGTTTATAGTTTTGTTTAACTGCTTCGGATAATTTAAATATCGTGGCTGTCATTTCTCCACCTCGTATCGAATAAAGGATATGTTCTAATTAATCTTTCTATATTTCCATATTTATCACCTGCCTTTCATTACTTCTAATCAAAAGGGAGATCATCATCGCCTATATCTACTGGACCACCATTAGCATTTGCAAAAGGATTATTCTGTTGGTCGTAATTTGCTTTATTTTGTCCTTTTTGAACTCTTTTTCCATTTTGAGTATTGTTGTTCGTATTTTGATTAGTTTGGCTATTTTGATATGAATTTGAGCCATTTTGACTATCTTTAGGTTCTAAGAACTGGACGTTGTCACAAACTACCTCTGTTACAAATACTTTTTGCCCTTCTTTGTTTTCATAACTTCTTGATTGAATACGTCCAACAACACCTGCTAACTTTCCTTTTGATAAATATTGATTTACATTTACTGCTTGCTTTTTAAATACAATACAGTTAATAAAATCAGCTTCACGTTGTCCATTTTGATTAGTGAACTTTCTATTTACTGCTAATGTGAAGTTACCTATTTCAATCCCACTAGGTGTGGTTCTTAATTCTGGATCTTTCGTTAATCGACCAACAAGCGTTACGGAATTTATCATATTGTTATTTCCTCCAATGGTTTATTTATTGTTATTGCCGGTGTTGTTTCTCTTTTGTGTATTTGTCTTTGTAATTCTTTTCTAATTAAGTCTTGGTCAAAGTTACACATAATCATGAATTTACGAGCGTATACTTCACTGCAATTTAATCTTTCAATTAGTTTTTGTATTGTTATCATGTTAGATTCCTAAATCCCTTCATTCGATGGTCTTCGCCTTCTAGTGTTATGCCTGTAGTATTTGACATTAATCTACTAAATAATCGTTGTTGATCTTTTGTTTTAGTTAGTTCTTTAATAGATAAATTAGTAGTTATAATGTTATGTTTGCCAACTCTACTTTCAGCAATCTGAAATAGTTTTGACATGCCATAATCAGTAACATTCATTCCAAAGTCATCAAACACCATTAAATCGACCTGACCTATCGCTTTTTCTAATTCCGTCTCTGTATATTCATTGTCTTTATCAAAGGTAGATCTAAACATCGAAATGAGTTCAGTTAAATTGATGAAGAGTACTGAATATTTTTTGCTTTTCACTTCTTTTAAGATAGACATTGCTAAATGTGATTTTCCTAATCCGAATGAACCCTGTAATAAAAGCGATTGTTTATTTTCTGTACTAAACGATTTAGCGTATCTCTCACATATGACTTTCGCTTTTTCTTGGTTTTCATTTTCAGGTATATAAGTTTCAAATGTTGCGTGTTTTGTTTCTTCGTTTTCACTTGAAAAACTAAATATCTTATTAATTCCAATTTGTTTTTGACGTTGTTTAAAATTGTTTGTCATTTGTTTAGCATGTTCTATCATCTCGCAATCACAACCTAGCCTACATGTGTAACCACTTTTGAATTGATATTCTTCATAGTGCCTGCCACACTTCTCACAAGTTGCTTCCTCAATTAATTTAGGTTGCGTCTTTTGTTCCAATTTATTAGCTATCTTTGGATTGAATAAATCATCCATTTAAACACCTCAATTATTAAAATATTGGAGATATGGATTATCTTCGTCTGCTATTTCTTCTTTCTTGCCATATCTATTTGTACGACTTTTTTCGTGAGCTTCCACTTCTTCTAATGATTTCAACTTAGCTTCTAACCAGTTTCTTAAAATACCTTTTGCATATCCCCAACTGATTTTGTTTCGTTCTAATGATATTTTTAATGCCTCTATTACAATTTGATTACCGTCTTTTTCAAAATCATCAATAAAAGCTCCCATATCATCTCTGATGTGAGCATTCAAAACACCAAAACCATTTTCTTGATAAAAGTCGAAGGCGATTACTTCTTTTTCTTCTTCTCTTCTATTCTTCTTCTTATTCTCTTCTTCTTCTTTTTCTTGTCCACCTGTCGTACCACGTATCGTATACGTATCGTAAATACTTATAATTTTTGAGTTTTCTATATTGGGTTTTGTATACTCAATTAGGCTATTATCCTTAACACGAGAAAGTTCAGAACGGACGCAATCCTCTACTGGTTTACCAGCTTTATTAAAGTTGTAACGCCCCCAGTTTTTAAGTGCTATTTCTCTAGTTTCAGTATTGTATTTAATTAATTTATGATGTTTTTCAAATCTATCGATTAAAGCATTTATAGATTCTGTTGAATAACCTAATTCAAAAGCGATTTGTTTCTTTGTTATCTGATATATTCCTATTTGAGTGGTTCTTGGATTAGTTAATAGATATAAATAAAAGTATCTACCTTCTGGGGTAAACTCTTCTTGTACCTTTGGATCTTCCCAAAATTCTGTATAAACTTGTCTAAATTTTGCCATTGTTGTTCTCCCTTCTTAAAATACATATACAGGTCGACCTGTTACTCTTTGAATTGATTTCTTGAATAACTCTTCATCTGAATTACTATCAGACAAATGTATTAGATAAACTTCTTTTAACTGCGATAAGTCACAACCTTTAATGAAATCTATAACGTTCTCTATACTAAAATGACTTTTTCTTATTCTTTTCTTTAACGAGTGATTAAGAACACCTGTTTCAACATTTCTATTTAATATTTCTATACTGTTATTACACTCAATTAATAGGTGTGTAAGCCCTGTAAAGGTGTATTTGATGTAATAGGTATCAGTAGCAAACAATAGCTTGTCGCCATTGTCTGACTGAATGAGATACCCTAAAGGTTGTTCTGTGTCATGCTGCACATCAAAGGGTAATATCGTAAATGTCCCTACTCTAAAATGTTCTAATGGTTGAATACCTTTTAATCTAAAGTTGTTGTATAGTTTGTCATTCTTGATTAAATATTGTTTTTCTAAATCACCTATATAACAATCAATTCCATTATTCATTATTTCTTTTAAACCTTTAATGTGATCACTATGGCTGTGACTGATTAAACAAGCTGAAATACTGTTTAATTTGAAGTTCAAAGCCTTTTGTATTGTTTTAAAATTAAAACCACATTCAAGTAGTATTTCAGTATCTCCATCTGTAATGTGGTAGCAGTTCCCACTGGAACCACTACCAATACAATTAATTTTCATTACCGAACAATCCTTCATCAAATATTGATTGCTTAGCTCGTTCAGGCTCTTTTACTTCTTCAAATTGAGGTTGTTCAACTTCTAACTTTTCTTTTTCTTGTGGCTTTTCTACTTTTTGAGGTTCTTCTTTTGGAATATCAATTGCTGTTTTGTTAGCGTTTTGATTAATTTCTTTCTGTACATCATCATTCACATTAATTGGTTGTATACTTTCTTCTTCCGTATACATAGCACCTAGATTTTCAGGAAACGCTTCACGTAAAGCATTTACGATAGCTGTCTTTCTAATCATTGTTAATGGCATCTGTTTCCAAGTAGATTGTTTCTTGTCATACTCTTCGACTGATACTTTAGATACAACTGGCATATCTCTATCAGATCTATATACCTTTGCCCAACCACCAATTAATTGGTCGTTTTTAAGCTTAACTGCACCTTCTATTTCGTGTAATTCGTTATTACGTTCTACAATAATTCCAGCTTCAATACCTTTATATTTAGTATTAGATTCTGCACGTTTCATAAATGCTTCTTTACCTACTATGATTTGAGCATCACCACCGAATTTAACTAGGTAAGCTTCGTTTAAGAATGGATTTAGTTTCTGATACTTACATAGTGATAAGAACATCATAATTTCTTGGTCATTAACTTCTTTGTTGCCTCTAACTAAATACTTTTTAATAATTCCAGGTGATAATTTAACTGTTTCACCGTTTACCTCATATGTTGTACTCATTTTTTCTGCTACTTGATTTTGATTTGTCATTATAAATTCCTCCATTAATTTTTGTTAAATTACTTCTACTGTTAACTCTTTATCTTTTTTACTTACTTCTAATTGAATTTGTTGTGACGTTGTTTCGTGTACGTCTGTAACAGATTCAGCGTTATCAATCATGATTGGTGCATAGAAATTATAGTGTTTAGATAAAGCGTTAATGATGTCTAAACCTACCTTTATTCTTGCTGCGTTGTTTAATCCACTGTCATAAGGAACACCATTGTGTAATGCTATACAAACATCTTCTACACCTTCATTGATTAGCACGTTGAATAGTTTGAATTTAGTAATCTCAAACTTGTCATTAATTGAACTTTCCATTAGTTTTACTTTTTGTTTAGTAAATTCTTCTGTTAAGAATGTTGCATGTTCTAAATCGTTATATTCTTGTGCTAACTGTTCTTGTCTACTTTCTAATTCGTCAATTCTTTCTATTGCTCTTTGACTAAGCTGGATATCATCAAGTTTTTGTTTGATATCTCTTTCTTGATTGAGTAATGGTTCTTTTTTGCTCTCAATTAAGCTATTAACGTCATCACTGATACTTTGAATAGATTGTCCCTTTTGTTCTTTAAGTGCTTGAATATCACTATCTATTTGCTTGTATTCGTCTGTATTTTCGACTCTTGTGTTATTACTTTCTAAAACTTTTATTTCTTCTTTAAGTTCATCTATAGATTGAGTATCTTTATTAATCTCTTTCTTGATTGTTTCCATAGACTTTTCAATTTCATCATTTTGTTCTGAAAGATATTTAACTCTGTTTCTGATTTCAATACCGTCTGATTGTATTTTTTCTAATGTTTCTGACTTATCAGCGTTGTAGCTTTCTTCCATCTTCTTAATAGCTTCTTCTTGCATATGTTCTGGTATATCTTGACCACAACAATCACAGACAGTTGCAGTTGTAAATTCTTTTTGTTCATTTACTAATTCTTTATGCTTAGTTCCGAGATTTTTAAACTTTTCGTTTTGTTCTTCCATTTCACTTTCATTTCTTTGTAATTCAGCTTTTAAATTACTTAAATCTCTACGTTTTACAGCTACTGCTCTTTCCTTTTCTGATTCTTCATTGTTCAATGACGTAAGTTTGCGTCTACTGTCGCCATCGTGGTTATCAATCAAATATTGAATTTCTAGTTGTTTAGATTTAATATCTTTTTCAATTTTTTCTACAGATAATCCATTTTCAATATCTTTAATTTGTCCATCTATGACTTTTATTTCTTCGTTGATACTAGCTAATTCTTTTTCTAATTTGTCTTTATCGTACTTTTGTACGTCTGGCATATTATGATTAATTTCATCTACACGAACAGGTATTGCTTTTAAATCGTCATTGATAGCTTTCTTATTTCTTTTTATTCTTGCTTTAAAATCTTCTAATGATCCATCGCCCAACAACTTTTTAAGTTCCTTTAATTTAGTATCTGATTTGATTACATCTTCATCTGTAACCTCATCAACCAAACTCATTAGAATATTTTTACGTTCATCTTGTTTTAAACTGTTAAACCAAAATGGATTAGTCGTTAGTTTGAATATTTGTTCATCACTTATGATTGAGTTAATGAACTCATTAAAGTCTTTTAATTTTTTAGGTGTTAGCTCTTCTTCTGTAGCACCTAATTCGTATACAGTTTCATGCCCAGTAAAGCTAGATTTTGCTTGTCCACGTTTTCTAGTCCACTTTTCTGAATAAGTTTTTTTGATATGTTGCTCTTTACCATCTATTTTTAATACTGCATAGACGCTGTGTTTAAGGTTATTAATTTCATCGCCTACGTTATCTAATGTTTTAATTGCAAACCTTGTGCTACCTTTACTGTCTTTATTGAATAGCAACCAATAAAAAGCATCTGCTATTGTTGTCTTACCTGTGTTATTTTCTCCCCTTACTACTATGTCATTACCTTCAGCATTTAATTCGAAGTGTTTAGCACCTTTAAAGTTATCCAGTACTAATTTGATTAACTTAATATCCATATCTTTCTCCTCCTGTGGTATAATATAAATAAGTGAATTTCTTAGTCGGACACCTTCTTTAGGTGTCTTTTTTTAGTCGAATAAATCATGGTTCCAATTATTACTGGTCAAGTAATTAAATAATCTTTCATTTTCGGTCGTATTTTTGTCTAGATAGTCATTTAACATTGCTATGATGTTTTCTTTTTGCGTTTCATAATCATCAGCAGATGTGAAACAAGCTGATACAACTAATTGCTCTGTTCTATTACATGTAATTTTCATATCGAGATAGTCACCGTAGTAAAAAATTTCTTTCTCAAACCAGAAACCTTGTAATTGAAAATTGCTATAACGTCTTTCTCCTACTTCTAACATTTAGATCCCTCCTTTAAATATCTTCTTCGTTATTCAAATCGTTGAATAAGTGGTCGAACATTTCGAAAAACATTACTGTAGCTAACCAAAACATTAATGAATGTTCTATTGGTGTAACTGAAAAACTTGATATAATAAAGAACTCAACCACAAGTACTAATGTTAATAACGGATACTTTAAAATATTCATTTAATCCCTCCTATATTCTGCGTTCCATTTTTAATTTCTGTTCATGTGCTTTTGCTACATCTCTAGGATTTTGTTCAATATGTTCACATGCTTTGTTTAGAAACATTTGTCCTTGAAACAATACGTCTTTACATTCAGACATCGTTGATAAAACATTGTCTTTTTCTTCTCTGCTCATGAATTCTGGTCGTTTCAAGAAACTACAGTTTTCTAAAGCGTAGATGGCTTCTTTCATTTCTTTGATTAACTGGTTTTTAATTAATCCAGGGTGGTCATAGTAAACTTCGTCATTATGCGCTGGTGTTGAAAAGCCATTTGAAAACTCATTTAACGTATCTGTTACAAATACACCGTCATTACTGTTTGTTGCGAATGCTCTGTAAGTGTCAGATGAAATATTTCTATCTCCTTTAACCATCATTGATACATTACTTTTTGTAGTTAAACCCATATCTGCCAAACTCTGTTGCGTAATTCCCCTTCGTTCGATTTGTCTATTGATTACGTGTTTCATTTTAAAATTCCTCTCTATATTTATATTTTTGTATTGTTTGGTTAACTGTTCTGTCTTTAAAGTTCACAAGTCATGCGTTAATATATAAGTATCATCATTTGGTCGAATAAATGATGTGTTCTAAATTCTCAATTGGTCGTTGAGTGTAACTGGACTAGGTTTGGTCACCTAGTTCAGTTATTTTTTTATGCAATCTCACTTGATAACTGAGCTTCATATCCTTTTTCAGTAAGAATTTCATGTATTTTCAAACGACCCTTTTGTGTCCATTTAGTTTGAAGCTTCGTATCTTGTCTTCCATCCGAACGTACAATTGAAATCGTGTTCGACTTCGTTAATCCTTTATTCATATGCTCTTTATATAAAATCCATTGATTACCTACTTTTCTTTGTAATCTCGCTTCGTTTAATATCTTGTTTAATTTGTTAGCTGATAAGCCATAGTCTGCAGCTATTTGAGTAGCTGTCATTGTTCCATTACTTTTAAGAATTTCATCTACATAATCTGCTTTAGGTTTTAATTCTCCAATTTCTTGTTCTAGCATTAGTTTTTCTTGTTGCTCTTCAATCCAACGCTTTGCTCTTTGTACTGGATCTTCAATCATGTAACTATCAGATGAAGTAATCGCAGTCTGCTTAATTTGCTCTTGCATTTGATAAAAAGCATCTACATAAGTTGCAGTGAATAAAATTCCTTTCTTTCCTGTCATTTTATTCGCTACCATATCGCAGCCTTTTTTAGTTAGTAAGTAACATGGTTGAACTTTATTTTGGTTCGTAATATAAGTACTTTCTTCAAAAAATTGACGTGTCCCCAAATTTGAGTTCTCCTCTAAAACATTGATATAGCCTTTAATATCCCTAAGTAAATGGTCATGTCTTTTCCCTACCATCTCCGCTACTTCTCGACTATCTACATATAACTCTTTATTTTGTTCAATTACTTTTAATTCATTCGTCATGTCAATGACCTCCTATATCCATTTTTTATGTTTCTTCTTTAAAAATTCTTCTAATTTTTGAATATTGATTAAAGTTAATCCAGGCGTTAAATCAAGGTACAACCCTTCTATTCCTAAATTGTCTTGTTCGTAAGATTTCAACCAGTTATATACTGTTGTTCTACCTACTCCAAATACTTTACCTACTGGAGCAGGTTTAGCGTAAATAGGATTAAATACAACTTGATCTGAATCTACGATTACATTTTTTTCATTCGGTAGTATCTTTAAATTAGTCATAATTCAATTCCTCCTTTTTTATTTGTCGGCGTTCTAATACAACATTTAGTCGTCGCAATGACTATTTAATGTATTTAAGTGTGGCTCGTATCATCGCTCACTATCGCTCGTAAACGCTCTATTAGAACGCCAACCGTGAACTGACTGGTCTATCATGTTCACTTATTTTTTCGTATTATTAAGTTAGTCGAATAAATCATATGTTCTAATTACAACTATTAGTTGTTTTATTATTTAAAAAAAATAGTCCAATCAATATCAAGTATAGATCCAATCTGTTTAGCTATTGCAACAGATGGTTGTTTTTTATTATTCTCAATCATGTTGTAATATTGACCTGTTACACCTAATAATTTAGCCATATCTCTTTGTGTAAGATTTAATTCTTTTCTAATATCTTTTACTGAAGATAAAGTAATCATGCTATCACCTCTTTCTGTATTACAACTTTAAGTTGTTATATATAATATAATACAACTTTTTGTTTAAGTCAATAGAAAAATACAACTTTTTGTTGTTTGTTAAAATTAAACTAATAGTTTATATTTATTACATAAGTAAAACAAGATAATTTAGGAGTTGGAACTATGTCCAATAAAGAATTAGCATCTAAATTAAAATTCTATAGAAAACGTAAAAAGTTAACTCAAAAAGATGTCGCTAATCATTTGAATATAACTCCACAAGCTTATCAGCGTTATGAATCACAAACTAATACAAATGAACCTAGTATAGATAATCTAAAAAAGCTTAGTAGCTTGTTTAATATCAAATTAAACGATTTAATAGATATTGAAGAAAATGAAAGTGAGAAAGTTTCTCTAGAAGATGCGGAAGTGCTGATGTTCTCTGATAAAGAAGGTTGGGACGAATTGCCTGAAGAACGTAAGAAAGAAATAATGAGAGAATTATCTGACCTAGCAGATTTTTATATAGAGAAAGATAAACGTGCTAAGGGTGAAAAATAGAATTAAAATATAAACTGATCTCATTCAGCTTATATTTTTTTAAATAAAATTAGATTGTATAAAATTATTAAACTACTTATTATTAATGATAAGTACATAAATTTCAATTTATTTAATATTTTAAAAGGGAGATGGCAATTATGAGACCTGTTATATTCAATCCTAAAGAAGCGTTACAAGAAGCCGAATATTATTCATCACTAAACAGAGCGCAAAAGAAGAAATACAAGAAACTGTCAAAACAACAACAAATCAATGCGTTTAAAGAATTCCATATCCATAAAAAATCGGGTCAAAAATTATCTATATCTGATTACAACCAGAGAATTGATGATATGTTCCAACATTTAAAAGATATTGGGGTTACTGATTTGTTTGGAACAAAAAAAGAGGTAAGAACTTTAGTGGAATTATTAAAAGAAAACGAAAATGTATTATATGCTACATCAGGTTTTGTAGACGGTGATACATACTTGATTGTATGTACCGATGTAAGATTACTATTCTTAGACAAAGGTATGATATATGGATTAAAGAAATTTGAATATCCTTTTACAAAAATTAATTCTGTAAACTATAAAATGGGAATTGTTTTTGGAGAATTAGAAGTGCATCATGGTTCCACTTCTATTCTTATAAAAAACATTATGAAAGATACAGTCGAAAGAATGTCTATTACAATTCAAGACCAAATTGAAAAATCTGAAATAAAGTCAGTTGTTAATACAAATCAATCGATTTCAACGGCGGACGAAATCATGAAGTTCAAACAATTATTAGATGACGGAATAATTAATCAAGATGAATTTGATAAGAAAAAGAATGAGTTATTAAATTTATAACGATATATAAGGAGATGTATAGATGAAACAACTATTAATAGCTACCTTATCAATAACTTTGTTGTTAGGAGCATGTGGAGATAACACCGAAGAGGAAAAAAATACAAAACAAAATTCTGAAACAAATAATCAACACGAAAAATTTGTTGATCAATATCACAAATATACTTACAAAACTGTAGATGAAATTTATAATCTTATGAATTATTTAAGTGAAACTAATCCCGATGATGTAATCGATGAAGAAATTATTTCTGAATATACCAAATCAGCAAATGCTTTAGAAAAATCTAGGACTACATTTAAAAAAGAAACAAAAGATATGAAAATTACTAAGAAATACAAAGAACCAATTCATACATTTAATTCAGTTAATAAAGGTTTTACTGAAGGTCTTAGAATAATGTCAGACGCCTTGAAAGACTATTCAAATGATAAAATATCAGACTCAAAATTTGATGAACAAATAAAATTAGGTGAAGAACGCTTTTCGGAATATACAAATAATGAAATAGATGATGATGAAGTCACAAAAACTTTAAATAAAAAAACAAATGAAAAAATAGAAAAATTAATGGATTTATTAGATAAAGAAGAATCTTTAGAGGATGAAACTAATAATTTTACACAAGATAGTGATGAAGAACAATCAGAATCTATGTATACCGAAGATGATTTTAAAGAAGTTAAATCTGAAGACATTACTTATACACAACCAGTTGATGATTTAAACGTTAATTTCAAAGAAATGAAAACTTATACTGTTAAGGTAACTGATGAAAATGAATATTTATTTGAAAACTACGACATTGGTGAAACTGCTTATATTTTAGGAATAGGGTTAGAATTAGAAAACACATCTGACGCACCTAGTGAATATTATATTGATCAAGCAGAAATAGTAACAAATAATCAAGAACAAATAGAACCTTCTTTAATCACGCCGAAAAAATTAATAAAAACTGAACTAAAAGGAAAAGTTAAATCTTCGGGCATAGTTTATTACGAATTAGAGACCTCAAATGCAAATGACTTGGAATGGTTAGATTTCGTATTACCTGCTAAATACGATGATGAATCAATGGATGTCACATTCGAAGAAAAGAAATTAAGATTAGAATTTTAATATTTTAAATTTAGCTGACCACTAAATATACTGGTCGGCTTTTATTACAACTTTAAACCGAACATATGTTCTAATATTAGGAGGAATTATACATGAATACGAACACTTTAATTAAAATACCAGAAAGATATAAACAATTTAGAATGGATATTACTAATTTTGCTACTTCAAAAGATAACAAGAGAATTGAGAATAATGATAAAGGTATCTGCATCTACTTTGATGATACAGATAATATAGAACCACTATTATTCGATAGAGATATAGTCATACTCGATGATGAATTTAATGGTACGCCTTTTTCGAAATATGTAGCTGAAATAAGATTTTGCGATGAAGAACACTTTGAAATTAAAAAATTATCTAATTATGTATCTGTTGATAATTCAACCTACCCTATCGAAGATATAAATAACTTAAATATAATTGGTAAGGTTATTAAATTAATTAGATCATTTGATTAATATTGGGGAGGTTGTTTTATGAGAGTGGAAGACATTGTTAACGAAATTACAGCATATACAATTTTAGATAGAAGTGATTTGAATATTGATTATATAAGTAGCATATATAACATTATAGTAGTCTATAACTCGCCTACTACATTGTATGCAAAGATTAGAAATAGAGATGTCATATGCGTTAGAAATGATAGTTCTGAAAATATGTGGCATGAATTTTGTCATGAGTTTGCTCACTTCTATATGCATTTTGGTAATCAAACAAAAATGAAAAGTTTATTTAATTATAAACAAGAAGCTGAAGCTGAAAAATTTTCATTATTATTACGTATGCCTGAACGTTTAATAGTAACTAATAATTTATGGACTGTAGATTTAATTATAGAGTATTTTAGAGTGTCGTTTAAGGACGCTTATCGACGTTTGGAGTTACTAATGAATAGAAGTAAAACACATCGTCTAGTAGGTATTAAATCAATTTGATAGTTTCATTTTAGGAGGTATAAGATTATGTGGTACGAAGAAAGAGTTTTAAAAAATGGTAAATCTACTTATAAATATTATGAAAGATATAGAGATCCACTTACTAATAAAAGCAAAAAAGTTAGTATTAGTCTGAATACATGTACAAAAAAGGCTAAAAATGAAGCTATATTATTACTTGATAAAAAAATAAATTCTATTATTTCGAATAGTAATTCACAACAATTAAGCGTTTTAACATTATTCGATGTTTGTGATGAATACTTTAGACATTACAAAGCAACTTCAGGAAATAAGTATAATACATTTTTGAGCAAAGAAAGTGAAATTAAGGTACTTAAAAAATTATTTAATAGTGATATTTTAGTTCAAAAATTAAATTTATCTTATACTCAAAAGCAATTTGATAAAATTCTAGATTTAAATATTGCTCATGAATATAGCTATAAGATATTGTCCTTATTTAAAAATATTATGAGATACGTTAATAAATTCTATAATCTAGAAAATATATCTTTCATTGATAACATTACTCTACCAAGAAAAAGTTTGTCTATAGAACAAATTAGAAATAAACAATCATTCTTTTTAGAAAAATCAGAGGTTAAATTAATAATTAATAAGTTGCAGGGTGAATCGCAAGCATTAAATAGATTAGATAGTAAAAGAACTCGTTTCGTAACTGCATACATCATAGAATTTATGTACTTAAATGGTATGAGAATTGGAGAATTATTAGCTATACAAATAGAAAATATAGATTTTGATAAAAAAGAATTAATGTTAGAGGGGACTATTAATTGGAAAAAAACTAATGGTGGTTATGGTGTAAAAGATACTACAAAAAATGAATATAGTACTCGAAAAATTAATATAAATGAAAGAAGTTGCCAAATATTAAAAACACTTATACACGAAAATAAAAAGCTTCAACTTTATAATAAGTCTTATAATAATCGAGGTTTTATTTTCACTACAAGTAAAGGGAATCCTATCTTTATTTCACAAATCAATAAATTGTTAGAAGAAGCCGTTGATAAAATTGATACGATTAACAAAAAAGTAACAACTCATATATTTAGGCACTCACATATAACACTTTTAGCTGAAATGGGAATACCTTTAAAAGTTACTATGGATAGAGTTGGTCATAATGATCATGATACTACTTTGAAAATATACTCACACGTATCAGAAAAAATGTCTAAAGAGCTAGTAAATAAATTAGAAAACATTAAAATCATATAGTTTTTGCCCCCTTTTTGCCCCCTTTTTTAAAAAATGCATAATAAAAAGCCCGTAACCATTGGTACACGGGCTTTTAAAATTAGAATTATTTCTCTAATGATGAAATACAAGTGGTTTTCACATGAGTTTAAGGTTGTTTAAAAGTACTGATTTATAAGCTTATTCAAAAGTTTTCTATATTAAACATTTCGTATGAGTACATATAAAAACAATTTTGTTGCCCCCTTTTTGCCCCCTTTCAGATAGTTATAAATTTGTAGAGTAGTTTCTTCGTTAAAGTATCGACAACTAACTATAAATTTTTATTCAAATATATTAAATGAGTGATTTAATTTAACCAATATATTATTGTTGCTTTCTTCTATAGAACACTAAAGCAATTCCGAATGTTAATAATAACAATATACAAGCTGTAGTTATTATTGGATGATTTTGAATTGCTTCACCCGTATTAGGTAAGATTCCACCTTTATCACCACTATCTTTGGTTTTTTCATTATTTTTTTGTTGTGATTTTTCAGGTGTTCCTGTACTATTTTCTACTTTTTCAGATTGATTATTTCTAGCTTGATCTTTGTATTCTATAACATTTTTATTTTCATGGTCTTTATTCATCTTTTCTTCAGTTGACTTTCCTGTGATTGATTCACCTTTATTTGATTCTACTTTTGTTTGCTCTTCAGTCTTTGGTTCCTCAGTCTTTGGCTCTTCAGTCTTTGGCTCCTCAGTCTTTGGCTCTTCAGTCTTTGGTTCCTCAGTCTTTGGCTCTTCAGTCTTTGGCTCCTCAGTCTTTGGCTCTTCAGTCTTTGGCTCCTCA
>RWZE01000035.1_pt1 | contig 52630 bp, 44 predicted proteins | sample 2187721 | NCBI WGS metagenome assembly RWZE01 (sample SAMN10531867, study PRJNA481165) | viral metagenome | isolation source: viral particles purified by filtration and ultracentrifugation from about... | host: Nasonia giraulti 16.2 | place: USA:Tennessee | collected 2011-04-01
CAGGATTCGAACCTGGGAATGCCAGGATCAAAACCTGGTGCCTTACCGCTTGGCGATACCCCATCCGGGAATTCTACTACAGATTGTATTAAGATGGCTGGGGTACCAGGATTCGAACCTGGGAATGCCAGGATCAAAACCTGGTGCCTTACCGCTTGGCGATACCCCAATCTTAAATTCAATGCTACCGAGAAGGAAAATGGTGCGGGAGACAAGACTTGAACTTGCACACCTTGCGGCGCCAGAACCTAAATCTGGTGCGTCTACCAATTTCGCCACTCCCGCAAACAATGGTGGCTATGACGGGATTCGAACCTGTGACCCCAACATTATGAGTGTTGTGCTCTAACCAGCTGAGCTACATAGCCATCTTTTTTTGCATAACCTTCGTCGGCGTTGCGGGGCGCATTATGCTAATTACAGACACGACAGTCAACAGCTTTTTGCACTATTTTTCAGAAAATGCGTCTGTTTGTCTGATGAATAATCATTTTGTCGATAAAGCCAGCAAAAAACAAGCCCATATTTGAAAAAATCTTTTTCGGGAGGATCAAGATGGAAGGGGAATTATTCGAATGATAGCAGCGTTGAAAACGTATACTTAGTGAAAACAGAGTGGAACCCAGCTTTAAAATTTAAGTTATTTAAGTTTAATCAATCCAATGAATTGCTGAGTTTTCGCGTTAGGGGAAAACAAAAAAGCAGGCATAAAACCTGCTTTTATGAAAAATAAACGGAGAAATTAATTTTCAAATAATTTTTGCAGTAACTCACCATTAAGCATAGCTCGTTTGGTGAGGGCAAATGCGCCTATTGCTGAGTTATGGACAAGTTGTGATGTGACAATAGGTAAGTTTTCTCTAAAACCTTTAAGGGCTTGAGTGTCAATGCAGCTTTGGATCGCCGGAATAAGAACCAGTTCGGCTTCTGTGATGTCACCTGCAATAACCACTTTTTCAGGGTTGAAGAGGTTTATTGAAATAGCAATGGCTTTACCGATCTGACGACCGACATGTTGGATGACTTCAGTCGCTAGCGGGTCACTTTTGTTGGCCGCTTGGCAGATATGAGAAATTGTACAGGTTTCTGCGGTCAGAGAACTTGAATAACCTTGTTCTAGGCGCTGTCTTACGCGGGCTTCGATAGCTTGGTTTGAGGCAATGGTTTCTAAGCAACCAAAATTACCACAGTGGCATAGTTCACCCAGTGGGTCTACTTGGATGTGACCAATCTCCCCTAAGTTCCCACGGTGATTGAGCAGGATTTCTTTGTTAATAACTAAGCCTGCTCCAGCGCCTCTGTGGATACGTACTAGAAGTGAGTCCTCACAATCACGGGTTGCACCAAAATAGCTCTCAGCAAGGGCTAGGCTGCGAATATCGTGGCCAGCATAGCAAGTGATATTAAAATGTGATTGTAAATTATCAATAAGGTGCCAGTTATCAACTTTAATATGCGGCATGTAATAGACAATACCGCTGTGAGGGTTAACCAACCCCGGAAGGATAACAGAAATTGCGATTAACTCTTTAAGGCGACGATGGTTTTTATCAATAAAGTCTTCAAGGGCAGCAATTAACTTTTCTTCGACAGCCTGCTGAGAAGGCGCTGTAATAGGATAATGACCATCAATAATCATTTTACCACCTAAGTCGTATAAGGCTATGGTGGCATCATAGCGCCCTAAACGGACACCAATAGTATGGAAATTTTTATGTTCAGAAACAATTGAAATGGCACGGCGGCCCCCAGTGGAGGCCTGCTGGTCAACTTCCTTGATTAAACCACGTTCGAGTAGTTGGCGAGTGATCTTAGTGACACTGGCTGGGGCAAGCTGGCTTTGCTCCGCTATTTGAATTCTTGATATCGGACCTTGTTGGTCAATCAAGCTATAAACGACGGCACTATTTAATTGTTTGACGAGATCAATATTACCAATTTGCTTTAGCGAGTGGCTTTGATTCATTAGCTAGTTACTCATTTTTTGTAGACTTCGTCTCCGTTAACGTAGGTTGCGAGGACGTTGAAGTCGTGGTTAAACGCGGTCAAATTCGCAATTTTACCAGGAGCAATCGACCCTAAGGTGTTATCAACTCCAATGGCTCTTGCGGGGTAGAGCGTTGCCATTCTAAGTGTTTCATCCAATGCAATGCCGACGTGTTCTACACTGTTTTTGACTGCATCAATCATAGTCAGTGATGAACCGCTGAGTGTGCCATTTTCATCCACACATAATCCATTACGGTAGTATATGGTTTTACCTGCAAAGATAAAATGATCCATTTCACCAGTTTGCGGATCAATCCCTGCTGGTGCAGTTGCATCTGTGACTAAAATTAATTTATCACCTTTTAAATGCTTACTGTTGCGAATATTTGCCCATTGTACATGTAAACCGTCAGCAATAATTCCAGCATACACTTCCGGTGTGTCATAAATGGCACCGACTAACCCTGGTCCTCGGCCTGAAATATATGGCATAGCATTGAAAAGGTGGGTTGAGAAATTTATACCCGCTTTAAAGCCCAGTCTGGCTTCTTCATATGTGGCATTAGAGTGCCCCGCTGAAATAACGATACCCGCGTTTTTTAATTGACGGATATAACCCTGTTCAACCATTTCAGGTGCTAAGGTGATTTTAGTGATAGCGTCTGCGTGAGAAGCTAAGTAATCAATCATTTGTGCTGTTGGTTGACGAATAAACTCGGGGTTATGTGTGCCTTTTTTGATGACATTAATGTAAGGGCCTTCTAAATGAAGCCCAAGCGCTTGGTTTTTATGTTCTTTTAAGTATTCAGTCATGACTTCAACGCCATGTTTCATTAGCTCATCGGAACAAGTGATCAATGTCGGTAAATAACTTGTGCAGCCTGTGCGCTCGTTGGCTTTTTGCATGATATCCAAGTTTTTCAATGTAACATTTTCTTTATTATCATTGAATTGGACACCGCCACAGCCATTGACCTGCAAGTCAATAAAACCAGGGGAGAGAATAGCCCCTTGTAAATCATGCAGTGGAATATTGGCAGGTAGTTCAGCGACAGGACAAACATCCTTGATGATTTCACCATCAATGATGACAGCATGGTTATCCAGTCTTTCATGACCTGTATAAATAATGCAATTAGTTAGTGCATACATGGCTTAAAACTCCTGACCTCTGGGGATTTGGGTCACCGACCAGCTTTCGCTGATCGGGTGATTGATAAATATAATCTTAGTTAAACTTCTCAAGAATTTCAGATTCTAGCTGTTTGAAATATTTAAGTGTTTTGACTTTCAACTCGAGTGTTGCGGGTTCATCACAAACAATCAGTGCTTTCGGGTGCATTTGCACACAACTGATTGTCCACATATGGTTAACAGAGCCCTCAACGGCAGCGTGTACGGCATTCGCTTTATTGGCACCAGTAGCTAAGACCATCAGTTCTTGGGCATCCATTAATGTGGCAACACCTACGGTTAATGCAAACTTAGGTACTTGGTTAATATCATTGTCAAAAAAGCGCGAATTTGCTTGGCGAGTTTCTGGTGTTAACGTTTTAATTCGCGTGCGAGAATTCAAAGATGAACCGGGTTCATTAAAAGCAATGTGGCCATCATTGCCAACGCCGCCCATAAACAGGTTTATTTTACCAAAAGATTTAATTTTATCTTCGTAGCGTTGACATTCGGCATCAACATCAGGGGCATTGCCATTAAGTAAGTTGATATTTTCAGCTTGGATATCAATATGATTGAAAAAATTTTCATGCATAAAGGTATGGTAGCTTTGAGGATGATTAGCTGGAATACCAATATATTCATCCATATTGAATGTTACTACGTGCTTAAAACTCACTTTACCCGCTTTGTATAAAGCAATCAGTGCCTTATATGTTGCTAGGGGGGTACCACCTGTTGGCAACCCAAGTACAAAAGGTTTCTCTGCAGTTGGGTTGAATGCATTGATTTTATCAGCGATGTACTGTGCGGACCAGATTCCGACATCATGTGCATTGTTAAGTGGGATTAGCCTCATGTCTCTATTACCTCTAATAAGTCTGTGAAATCTTTCATGTATATATGTATCCCTGATGTTATTCATTAGATATAGGAATACTCGTTATACTTCAAATTTATTGTGCGTTATCACTTGGTTGCCATGTTATTTTTATCTCATAACATCGTTTCAAGTGTGCTGAGAATATACAGGTTAATGGCTTAAATAAGTTATTTTTAATCATAAAATAAGTTTTCAATAATAGCTACTAATTTAGTCATATCAGGAACTCTTTCGTTGACATTTATCACAAATCACACCTATTTATTTTGCATCGCGAAACAATTAATTTAGACTATGAAATTGATACTCTCAATAACCTAAATTATGATTTAGGTGTGTGAACAAGAAGATCCCGTAAATGGGGCAAAAATAGGGCGATAAAGGGGGAGTTTGTGAATATTCTTAGCTACTTACAGCGGATTGGTAGGGCACTTATGGTGCCAGTTGCTGTACTACCAGCCGCAGCAATCCTTATGGGGATTGGCTATTGGATCGACCCAGATGGTTGGGGAGCGAATAGTGCAATCGCGGCGTTACTGATTAAATCTGGTGCGGCAATTATTGATAATATGTCCGTACTGTTTGCAATTGGTGTTGCTTATGGAATGTCAAAAGATAAGGATGGTGCAGCTGCACTGACCGGTTTTGTCGGCTTCTTAGTGGTGACAACACTGTGTTCTCCTGCATCTTATTCCATGATTATGAATGTTCCGTTGGAAACGGTTCCTGCGGCATTTGGTAAAATTAATAACCAGTTCGTCGGTATCTTAGTTGGGGTACTGTCTGCTGAATTGTACAATCGTTACAGTGGTGTTGAGCTACCGAAAGCATTGTCGTTTTTCAGTGGTCGTCGCCTTGTCCCGATTTTAACTTCTTTCTTAATGATCATCTTAGCCTTCATACTGATGTATGTTTGGCCGGTGGTGTATAACGGTTTAGTGTCTTTCGGTGAAAGCATTAAAGATTTAGGCTCAGTTGGTGCCGGTATTTATGCCTTCTTCAACCGTTTATTAATTCCTGTTGGTTTGCACCATGCACTTAACTCTGTGTTCTGGTTTGACGTTGCAGGGATCAATGATATTCCAAACTTCTTAGGTGGTGCTAAGTCTATTGAAGCAGGTCTTGCAACTGTGGGTATTACTGGCCGCTACCAAGCTGGTTTCTTCCCAATTATGATGTTCGGTTTGCCGGGTGCAGCATTAGCGATTTACCACTGTGCACGTCCAGAAAACAAAGCAAAAGTAGCGGGTATCATGATCGCGGGTGCATTCGCGGCATTCTTTACTGGTATCACTGAACCTCTTGAATTCTCATTTATGTTCGTGGCGCCAATACTGTATGTTGTTCATGCATTATTAACAGGTATTTCGGTATATATCGCAGCCACCATGGAGTGGATTTCTGGGTTCGGTTTCAGTGCAGGTTTAGTCGATATGCTGTTGCAATCACGTAACCCATTAGCTATTCAGTGGTATATGTTGATTGTCCAAGGTTTAGTATTCTTCTGTATTTACTATGTCATTTTCCGCTTTATGATCCGCAAATTTAACCTGTTAACGCCAGGTCGTGAAGAAAGTGCGGGTGACGAAACCATTGACGGTTATGACGAAAGCATTAGCCTTGCTGATAGCAGTGACAGCGATATCCAAAAAGAAGCGCGCCAATATGTTGCCGCAGTAGGTGGTAGCGACAATATCGTCAGTATTGATGCCTGTATTACGCGTTTACGTTTAGGCGTTAAAGATTCAGCAGTTGTTAATGATGCCATGACCAAACGTTTGGGCGCTTCAGGTGTTATCCGTTTAAGCAAACAGAATGTTCAAGTGATTGTGGGGACTCGAGCTGAATTGGTCGCAAAAGCAATGACTGAAGTGATTGCAAAAGGCCCAATTGCAGGTTCTGCGCCAGTTGCAGCAGCAGAAGAGAAAAAAGCCGCAGAGCCTGAGAAAGCAAAAGGTAATGCGATTCTATCCTTAGTTGCGCCAGTAAGTGGTCAAGTTTTCTCCCTTGACGACGTACCAGATGAAGCATTCTCTAGCCGCATTGTGGGTGATGGTATTGCTATCAAACCAACAAGCAGCGAAGTGTTAGCGCCGGCATCAGGTACGGTGGTGAAAATTTTCGAAACTAACCACGCATTCTGCCTTGAAACAGAAAACGGTGTCGAACTCATCGTTCATATGGGGATTGATACGGTTGCACTGAAAGGCGAAGGTTGTGCTCGTTTAGTGGAAGAAGGTGCAGAAGTGACTGCGGGTACACCTATCCTGAAATTAGATTTACCGTTCCTTGAAGCTAATGCTAAATCAATGATTAGCCCAGTTATCATTAGCAATATCGATGATTTCGCGGGTGTCGAGATTTTAGTTGAAGGCGACGTGAAAGCAGGCGAAACGGTTATTTATAATGTGCTGAAATAATTCAGTTTAATATTATAAGTTAGTAAAAGGGTGGCTTAGGCCACCCTTTTTTATGATATTTAATAAGGAAAAGAGAACCATACAGGGTATAACAAATAATGATAATCAGTATTAATTGAGTTTGGTTTATAAAAAAACATAATTAATTTTTAGCTTTTTTGGGGCTGAAATACGAGAATAATTAAAATCAAAGCATCTAAAAGCAATATAAGAAGGTGTCTATAAGGAGAAAATTATGGGGTTAAAACTCATCTGGTTTGATAAACAAACAGAAGAATATGTTGGTGAAGAGTATTCTATTGACTTAGAGAATGACGGTAGCATTATAGAAGCAATTATTAACCCTTAAAAACATTATTAATTAATGGTTGTTTTGATGTGGTTTCTGATTGGGGCTCTAATCTTCAATATTATATAAAACGTAAAATTGATTTTAGTAAATATGATTGCCAAGTTTCATTCGATTATCTAGATGGATGATAATTAATTATATTATTAATAATATAATTTACTTGTTTTTATACAGATTAATATTTTTCTATAAAGATGGATGAACTATTTAAAAAAATAATAAAAATAAGTGGTAAGTAATTCATTGTTATTATTTAAAATAAAGGTAAAAGATTGTGGCAATGTTAGGGATTTATTTAAAGTAATAACATAAGGAATATGTAATATGACGGAATCAGTGAAGCATCTACAGATTCATAAGCTAGAAGATATGAATATACACAGAAACTTAGGTGCAAGTCATAACCCGATGCAGATAGGGCCACCCAGTATAACCATTCATGTCGCGCCTAAAGGAAGTCCAATTTACAATCATTTAGGAGAAGATATAGGGAATACATCTCAATGGGGACACACCTATATTAGTATTCGAGGCGTTAGCCCAGTGACACATAATTATGAACAGATTAGCATGGGGCTTAGTCTAGGGGAAGATTGGGGGACATCAAAAGATAATTTGTCTTTTAATGACCATGTTCGCTATAAAAGTGCTTCTACATTGACGATTACATCAAATAATCAACAGTTTTTTAGTCATTCTTTAATAGCAGGTACCATAACAAGCTATTCTCATACAGTTTCACTCCCTACCATTGATTTAGGAGAAATTTCGTGAGGTTGATTTCATGGTCTATCGTTATAGGAGCGTTCATGATGGGGACTCCAACGTGGGGAGGAAATACAACCCCTCCTTTAATTCCAACTGTAAGGGATCGTCTATATACCATTGGGTATAATGAAACAGAGCTACGTTATGACTCAGATCTACCTAAACGAGTACCTTATCCCAAAAATCAACAACAAGTGGTTGAATTATATCATCGGGCATTAAAATCTAATAAGGAAGATGATAACTATGCTTTGTTTTCTTTTTTCAGAATTGGTTGCACCGATTTTAAGCATTTACATAATGTGAAAGTTACAAAAGAAGAGTGTGCACTGGCAAATTTCTTTTTGAAGAGGGTGCTAGAAATTAATTCTAACAATGGATTAGCTCTGTTATTTACAGGGGTAAACTATCAGCATGGTAATGGGGGGGAAATAAATATGCCAGAAGCAATTTTATATTATGAACAAGCTTACCACCTTTATGGTAATAAGGTACTTACCGCAGGTAAAAAACTTTCGACGATTTATTTACATGGACTCGGAGGGGTCCCTCAGGACTTTAATAAAGCTAAGTACTACTTAGAAATGGTAGCAAGAGATAATCCAAAGGGGCAAGATGCATATTACCTCAAGAATTTTGATACTTATGTTGATTTACTCAAAATATCAAATGAGGGCGATAAATGTAAGCAACAAAATCCTAATAACCGCACTTGGGTAAATGAATGTAATGATAAAGTAGAAAAACAAATAAAGGCATACCAAAAAAAATATAGAGATAATCAGAAAAATGCGATTGGTTAATTTATGACTAGTATGAAAGGTAACTGTGAATAATACCCTAAAATAGAGTAATAAAAATACTCTATTTTTTTCGTGTTAAAAAATTAAATTTGTTAATTATTTTGGCGAAATCTCAAACTAGGTTGTCTAATTTGCATAAGCAAGGGGCTTTTTTCATCGATAAGATAACTTTTCAATGACTCATGAGGACTTATCTGTGGATTGGCTACTGTGTTTGTTTGGATTTATTTCAGGAATAACAACGGCATTATTCGGTTTTGGTGGCGGTTTTATTACGGTTCCATTGTTATATGCTTTGATTACTTTAGTGTGGGGGCCGCAAAGCGAGGCAAGCAGTGTAGCAATGCAAATTGCAGTAGCAACATCAACCTGTGTAATGATCTTTTCATCGGCGCTTTCTAGCCGTGCTCATTACCTTAAAGGCAACCTGAGTTGGCCGATTATACGTCCCTTTGTTATCCCTATTTCAATTGGTGGAATTTTAGGGGCAATAGTGGCGCTATCAATAGATAGTGCGTTGATCCGTTGGATATTTATAGGTTACTTAGTTATTACTATTTTAGATTGCTTTATCCGCCCTGGTTTTATGAATACACAGGCAAATGGTGTAACCGCATCACAAGGGGGCATTTTTGCAGATACCCCCATTGGGGTGGTGATTGGTGCTGTGGCTGCATTTCTTGGGGTCGGTGGGAGCGTGATGACAGTCCCTTTAATGCGACGTAGAGGCGCGAGTATGATCCAAGCGGCTGCATTTGCCAATCCATTGACATTACCAATGGCGATTACAGGAACATTGACGTACTTCTTTTTTGCTATCGACCAACACATTGACCTTGGCGCGGGTTTCCTTGGGATGATCTACATTAAAGGTGCATTGATTTTAATCGCAGCGTCATGGCTGGGAATTCGCTTTGCTGGTTTACTAATGCCTTATCTTAGTGATAAACGTCATGCACAAAGTTATCCGCTATTATTGCTAGTAGTGTTAATGGTGATGTTGTTCACTTAAAAATGAATTGGGCTGATGTCGGGAGTTTTTTGCCCTAAATTCCAGTTTGTTGCACCTTTTGGTGGCTAAGCGCAATCAAACGGTTGTTTCCTGATTGATTATGATAGAATATATTCAGATACTACACGCTTTTAGCGCGCTTTTGGCATTGAGGAATGATGACAATGAATGAGGCAGATGCTCGCCCAACAAATTTTATCCGTCAGATCATAGATGAAGATCTGGCGAGCGGAAAACACACATCAGTGCATACACGTTTTCCACCAGAACCGAATGGCTATTTACATATTGGTCATGCGAAATCAATCTGCTTGAATTTTGGCATTGCCAAGGACTATCAGGGACAATGTAATTTACGTTTTGATGATACCAACCCTGTAAAAGAAGATGTCGAATACGTTAACTCCATTCAAGAAGACGTTAAATGGCTAGGTTTTGAATGGACGGGGAATGTTCGTTATTCCTCTGATTATTTTGATACTTTGTATCAATACGCAATTGAACTGATCAACAAAGGTCTTGCTTATGTTGATGAGCTCAGCCCTGATGAAATCCGTGAATATCGCGGGACTTTGAAAGAGCCGGGTAAAAATAGCCCATACCGTGAGCGTTTAATTGAAGATAACTTAGCATTATTTGAAAAAATGCGTGCAGGTGGCTTTGAGGAAGGTAAAGCGTGTTTACGTGCTAAAATTGACATGGCATCCCCATTTATGGTGATGCGCGACCCGGTTTTATATCGTATTAAGTTTGCGGAACATCACCAATCTGGTAATAAGTGGTGCATTTATCCGATGTATGACTTCACACATTGTATTTCTGATGCGTTAGAAGGTATTACACATTCTTTATGTACACTTGAGTTCCAAGATAACCGTCGTTTATATGATTGGGTATTAGATAACATCACGATTGATTGTCATCCACGTCAGTACGAGTTTTCTCGTCTGAATTTGGAATATACGGTGATGTCTAAGCGTAAACTGAACCAATTAGTGACAGAAAAACATGTCAATGGTTGGGACGATCCACGCATGTTAACCATTTCAGGTTTACGCCGTCGTGGTTATACCGCAGCTTCTATCCGCGAGTTCTGCCAACGTATTGGTGTCACTAAGCAAGACAACAACGTTGAAATGGCATCATTAGAGTCCTGTATTCGTGATGACCTGAATGAGTCAGCTCCGCGTGCAATGGCGGTTATTGATCCAGTGCGTGTGGTGATTGAAAACATGCCTGCTGGTGAAGAAATCTTAACGGCACCAAATCACCCAAATAAACCTGAGATGGGCACTCGCCAAGTGCCATTTAGCAATGAAATTTATATTGACCGTGCAGATTTCCGCGAGGAAGCAAATCGTCAATATAAACGTTTAGTTTTAGGTAAAGAAGTTCGCTTACGTAACGCTTATATCATCAAAGCTGAGCGTGTTGAGAAAGACGCAGAGGGCAATATCACGACTATTTATTGTACATACGATGCAGGTACATTAAATAAAGACCCTGCGGATGGGCGTAAAGTCAGAGGGGTTATTCACTGGGTTAGCGTAGCACACGCACTGCCAGCGGAAATTCGTTTGTACGACCGCTTATTTACAGTACCAAACCCGGGTGCAGAAGAGGATTTCCTGTCGGTAATCAACCCAGAGTCATTGGTTATTCGCCAAGGGTTTGTTGAACCAAGCTTAAAAGATGCTGCCCCTGAAAAAGCATATCAGTTTGAGCGTGAAGGGTATTTTTGTGCAGATAACCGTTTAAGTAGCGCGGATAACTTGGTCTTTAATAGGACGGTAGGGCTGCGTGATACTTGGGCTAAAATAGAGTCCAACTAAAAAATGTTGTAAGCCAATGCACATTAGGTGCATTGGCTTTACCCTCTAACCCTAGTCACATACATATGTATATTTCTAGGGGGGATTTTTTGTTTTCTCTGTGATATTGAATAGAGAATAATAAAAAATAATCAACAGAAAATGAGGTTATTTAATCAGTTATTACCCTTGTAAATAAAGTGGTTTATTGCTGTATAGAAAGAACTACGCTAAATTAATTATGGTTTCTTGTGGTTATTAACCAATAATATCTGAAAATACTGAAATCAAAAATTGATTACGGGATTTAAATCACAAAACAATAAAATCGGTTAGACAGTTTGAAAGATTGTATGATAAAGATATACTCCAGTTAAGATTAATAAAGATATGTAACACACAAAGTGATTAATTTGTTTTTATTAATCTTAATAACTAATGTTTTTTCAGGTTAAATTGAAAAACCATTAGTTAGGTTAAATATAAATTAAATTTATATTTTTAAAAAAGATCAAATAATCTATTACTTGGTTTTAATAATTAAAAATATAAATAACAGGGTCAGTGAACTGAAAGCCCTCAGAGATCTTAATCAGATCTCTGAGGGCTTTTTTTGTTTTTATTCTAAGGAAATATTATGTCAAAACAACGTCGTTTATCTAAGATTTTTGCTCAGGATGGGAAATCCGTTACGCTAGCATTAGATGGTTATTTTTTCTCGACAAAAACAGAAGGTATCGATAATACAATAAAACAAATGCCAGAATTAGTCGCTAATGGGTTGGATTGTGCGCTGGTAACTTACGGTATGGCAAGGAATTACCAGAAGGAGTTTAAAGACATTTCGATTGTGCTGCGTGTTGATTCAACGGTGAATGTATATGATAACAGTGTACCTGACACGCAACAGGTATTTACGACAGAGGACGCACTAAAAATAGATGCTGATGGCATGGTTTGTATGACCTTTCCTGGCGCATTTAATGAAGAAAAAACCCACGCTATGGTCGCTAGATTGGTAAAAGAAGCAGAACAATGGAATATGCCTTTCATTGTAGAATCATTGCCTTATGGTTACCCAGTGACTAGTCCAGAATCCAATGAAGCCAAAGTTATTGCGGATGCCGCCCGTATTGCCGTAGAGCTGGGTGCTGATGTGATCAAAACGCGTTTTTCAGGTACCGAAGACGACTATCTGATTGTTGAAGCTTCGATGGTCCCTGTTTTAGCTTTGGGTGGACCAAAAACAGATACACTTGGCTACTTTAAATTTGTAGAGCATTGCATGAATATGGGGGCTAAAGGTGTTGCGGTTGGGCGTAACATTACACAAGACCCTAAACCTATCGCAATGGTTGCAGGTTTAAATGCCATTATTCACCAAGGGGCATCACCTGAAGAAGCTTATGCTCTATATCAAAATACAAAATAATTGGAATTAAATAATGAATTTAAATAACACCGTTATTCCATCAGTCAGAAATTACAAATATTTTGAGAAGGCATTAAATTGTCGTTCTGAATATATTTTATTACCAGATGCCGATATTGGTAATTTGCAATCTATGATTGGAAAATGCCATAAGGCAGGGAAAAAAGTTTTAGTCCATTTAGAATTATTAGGTGGATTTAAACCTGACCAATCAGGTATTACGGTGCTTAAAAACTTTTATAAAGTTGACGGTGTTATTTCTTCAAATTTTACAGCTCTACGTTATGCAAAAAAAGAAGGGTTAGACACAATATTCAGAGTATTACTAGTGGATTCTCGTTCATTAGAGCAAGCAAGTAATATGGTTAAAAACAATTCAGTTGATGTTGATGCTATTGAATTATTACCAGCTGAATATGCCTGTAGTTGTTTTGATTTATTAAAAAGAAGCTTTAATCAAAGTAATAAACCATTCATTGCAGGTGGATTTGTAAAAAGAAAATATATTGTCGATAAAATTTTCTATACCGGCTTTAACGGAATTACAACCAGTGAACATACCCTTTGGTAAACAACAATTATAAAAATCCGATTACAAAGAGGCTCATAATGAAAACACAATATGTCATGGGCATTGATAATGGTGGAACCGTCACCAAAGCAGCTATCTATAACCTAGAAGGCCAGGTCGTCTCTATTGCTTCAAATACGACACGAATGATCACTCCAAAACCTTTTTTCACTGAAAGGGATATTGCAGAACTTTGGCAATCAAATCTTTTAGTTATTAAAGAGGTGCTAAAAAAATCCGCTATAGATGCTGAGGATATTATTGGTATATCTGTGACAGGTCACGGAAATGGGTTGTACCTCGTTGATGAACAGGGAAATGCGACGCGTAATGGTATCGTATCCACAGATAATCGAGCAAAACAATATGTCGAAAACTGGTATCGGTCACCTCGATTTGAAAGTGATATTTTGCCAAAAACGATGCAGTCCATCTGGGCAGGGCAGCCTGTTGCGTTGCTTGCATGGTTGCGTGATCATGAACCTGAGAGCTTACAAAAAGCCCGTTATATTTTTATGGTCAAAGACCTGATCCGTTTTTATTTAACAGGTGAGGCATACCAAGAGCTGACAGATATTTCAGGGACTAACTTAATTAATGTACGTGACCGTTGTTATGACGATGAAATTCTTGAATTTTGGGGCGGTTTAGAGTGGAAAGACAAGCTGCCACCAATCAAATTATCAACGGATTGTTGTGGGTATATCACCCCCGAAATTGCTGAGTTGACGGGGCTAAGTGCGGGTACTCCTGTATCAGGGGGGATATTTGATATTTCAGCATCATCTTTAGCATCGGGTGTTAACCAAATTAATAAATTAGCGATTGTGGCGGGGACGTGGAGTATTAATGAATACGTAACAGACAAGCCAGTCGTTGATAAAAACCTATTTATGACATCTATTTATCCAATGGAAAATAGATGGCAAATTACAGAAGCCAGCCCAACCTCTGCCAGTAATTTAGAGTGGTTTATTACACATTTTATGGCAGCGGACAAACAACTCGAAGAATCGAAGGGCGGTTCAGTTTATGAGCTTTGTAATCAACTCGTTGCTGCAACAACACCAAGCGAAAGCCAACTCATGTTTTTTCCTTTTGTTTTTGGTTCCAATACCATTCCAGATGCAACAGCAGGGTTTGTTGGTGTCACTAGTTTTCATCATCGTGGGCACTTTTTGCGTGCTATCTATGAAGGGGTCGCGTTTAGTCATCTTTATCACGTTGAAAGGTTAAGAAAGATTAACCCACAACTCAGTGATGTGGTTCGTATTGCTGGAGGGATAACGCATTCCCCAGTTTGGCTACAAATTTTTGCTGATATCTTCCAGTGCCAGCTTGAAATTGTAGATGTTCAAGAACACGGCACACTGGGTGCGGCCATGACAGCGGCCGTGATGGAAGGGCATTTCCCAGATGTATTTGCTGCCTGTGAAGTGATGGTCAAAGTAGCCGATATCATCAAGCCGGATACAGCGAATAAAACCGTTTATCAGCAAAAGTACGCACTGTATAAACGCATGCTTGATGATATGCAAGCTACATGGAAATCCCATAGTCGTTCACCAATGCATATGCTAGCTACTGAATAATAAAAGGAATTAATTATGAAACTTCACTTACAAGGAAAAAACGCATTAGTGACAGGTGGGGCGACAGGGCTTGGACGTGAGTTTGTTCGTTCATTAGCACAAGAAGGCGTTAATGTCTGTTTTACTTACCGCAGTCATCCTGACGATGCAGAGTCATTAGTGAAAGAAATCAATGGGAAAAGTGGTGTAAAAGTCCAAGCCATTAGAACCGACTTAAGTGATAGCGAAGCTATCGATACCCTATTCGATAGTGGGTTAAGTGAGTTCGGGCAGTTTGATATTTTGGTCAATAATGCGGCTGTCTGGCTATCAGGTAAAGTGAGCGAAATCTCATTGGAGGATTGGGATAAGGTGATGAATGTGAATTTGAAATCAGTTTTTCATCTAAGCAAGCTATTTGTTAACCAATGTTTAGCTAAGGAAATAACAGGTTCGATTTTGAATATCACCTCACAAGCAGCTTTTCATGGTTCAACAACTGGGCATTCTCATTATGCGGCCAGTAAAGCAGGGTTAGTGGCTTTTTCAATCTCATTAGCTAGAGAAGTGGCAAAACAAAATATTAATGTGAATAACATTGCAGTAGGCATTATGGATACGGAGATGATCCGTGAGAATTTGCGCAATAATGCGGAATATTATCTTAATCGTATACCAAATGGTCGCGTCGCTTCTCCATCCGAAATTGCAGATATCGGGGTATTTTTAGTTTCACAAAAAGCGAGTTATATGACTGGTGCAACCATTGATGTGACCGGTGGCATGTTAATGCGTTAAGTAAAAGGGGAAAGAAAATGAAATGCCTTGCGATTGCCGATTTATTCATTAAAAAGAATACGATGGATTTAGGCTTAGAGAAATTACGTAATAACGGTATTGATGTGACGGTTAATCAGTGGACACACAGCTCCATCGAAAAGCTTCAAGAAGATAACTTACAAATTGAGCAGCATGGTTCAGAAGCGGTAATTTTACCCGTTGAACTGTATACAAGTGCACAAGATGCTGAATTAGTGGTCACCCAATTTGCGCCAATAAATAAAGCGGTGATTGATAGTTTGCCAAAACTAAAATATATCGGGGTACTGCGTGGCGGTATTGAAAATATTAATGTTGAATATGCGAAAAGCAAGGGAATTAAGGTGTTCAATACACCAGGGCGTAATGCGCGTAGTGTCGCTGAGTTTACTGTCGGGTTAATGTTATCTGAGACGCGTAATATTGCCCGAGCACATGACGCACTTAAAGATAAGCATTGGCGTAAAGATTTTCCTAATGCAGATGTTATTCCCGAAATAGGCGGGAAAATAATAGGGTTAGTCGGTTTTGGGCATATTGCACAGTTAGTTGCTAAATTTTTATCCGGTTTTGGGTGTACAATTTTATATTATGATAAATATGTGAGCGATATTGCTGGGTTTACTAAAGTTGAAACCTTAGAAGAATTAGTTTCCCAAGCGGATATTATTTCCTTACATGCAAGGCTATCCAGCGAAACACAAAATTTAATTAATAAAAAACATTTTGATTTAATGAAAAAGACCACCACTATTATTAATACGGCGCGGTCAGGTTTAATTAATGAAAGTGATTTGATTGAAGCATTAAAGAATGGAAGAATCATGGGGGCGGCAATTGATACCTTTGATGATGAACCACTAAAAGATAATAGTGAATTTTATTTATTAGATAATATCACTATCACACCTCATATGGCGGGGAGTACTCTTGATGCATTTAGCAATACACCAAAATTATTTTCAGAGTTATTTCTGAAGGAAATAAAATAGAGTTATTAAATTAAAATAAAAATTTAATATTAAACGATAGAATGCGTGCTATTACCATGCATTCTATTTCAAATCCTTTTACGTGAGAAAATGCTATGGATATTATCAATAGTATTATAGGCCTTGGTGCATCTGTCATGATGCCCATTATTTTCTTTATTATTGCATTATGTTTTGGCGTAAGAGTAGGTACAGCATTTAAAGCAGGGATGCTTGTGGGAATTGGCTTCGTCGGCGTTGGATTGGTAATTAATTTATTATTATCTAATCTTGGCCCTGCATCGCAATCAATGGTAGAGAAAATGGGGTTAAACCTAACGGTTGTTGATACAGGTTGGCCTACGGCATCAACGATTGGGTGGGGCTCTCCGATTATGTTACCGGTAGTCGTAGGCTTTATTGTGATAAACCTATTAATGGTTGTTTTTAAAATGACAAAAACCATTAATATCGATATTTTTAATTATTGGATCTTCTTACTTGTTGGTTCAGTCGTTTACGCAGGTACTGAAAGTTATTGGCTCTCAATTGGTATCACCTATGTTATTTTTATTTTAACATTAGTTGCTGCGGATATTACTGCGCCTTATTTACAGCGAAACTATAATTTAAAAGGAATTTCGTTCCCGCATTTAACTTGTATCATGTATGTTCCCTTTGGAATAGCAACTAATTATATTATTGAAAAAATACCGGGGGTTTCTAAAATTAACTTAGAACCCGAAACGATCAATAAAAAATTTGGTGTTTTTGGCGAGCCATTAACACTCGGGTTTATTCTTGGTTTAGTTTTAGCATTAATGGCAGGTTATAGCATTAGTGAGTCTGTTGCGTTGGCCGTTACTGTATCTGCTGCAATGTTATTGCTACCTAAAATGATCGAAATATTAGTTCAAGGTTTATTAATTGTACGAGATGCCGTTGAAGCTAAATTGAAAAAAGTATTTCCTAATCGAGACTTCTATATAGGAATGGATACCGCTTTATTAATTGGAGAGCCATCAGTATTAGCGACAGGGCTTTTACTCATCCCAATGGCAATTGTGCTCGCATTTATTTTACCGGGTAATAAAGTATTACCTTTCGTTGACCTTGCTTCATTAATGTTTTTATTAGCAATGGTTACGCCTTTCTGTAAGCGTAATATGTTTAGAATGTTTATTTGTGGAACACTTGTCCTTACATCTATTTATTATGTTGGGACAGATATTTCTAAAGAGTATACACAGGCGGCAGTTAATTCAAATATCCCTGTCCCAGAAGGTATTTCTGAAATGACAAACATTGTCGGTGGGGCAACAACACCAGCAGGTTGGGTGGCTGTTAAAGTCGGGGAGATGATAGCAAACTAGTCAATCATCCAGTAGGTGTTTTTATTTATGGTTAAAAACACCTACTGTGACTTCTTAATTTTTATCCACACTGTTTTTCAATAAATCATGTAAATATTGATTGGCAGGGAAAACATTACCTTGTGCATCCTTGACTTGGTATTCTTCCCCTGTAACCGATGATTTTGAAGCAACGTTATCGATAAATTGTTCAGTAGTATTGAGGCGTTTCTCAGTTTTACGCAGTTTTAATCTCAAGTGAGATTCAGCATCAGTTGCAGAATGCTCCGTACCATTACGAGTAAAAGTCAGGTTTTGTTGTTTACCGAGTTCTGCTAATAATGATTCAGTACGAATTTTTTCTTCAGGGCTTAATGCTAGAGCTTGAGTGGTGACAAAAACACTTAAAAAAAGCACTAAAGCAGAGGAAAAGCGGTTTGATAGTTGGGCTGTAAGTGATTGCACGAATTTCTCTCCATAGAAAAAAGGTGAGTAAATTATAAGCAGCCGTTTAATTTAAACTATCGGTAAGATTCCTAGAATTCAATTTAAGGCATAAAGCGATAACCAATACCTGTTTCTGTAAGTAAATGAATTGGGCGAGTTGGGTCATTTTCTAATTTTTGCCGCAAATGGCCCATATAAATTCGCAAATAATGGTTATGCTCAATATAGCTCGGCCCCCATACTTGTAATAATAAATGCCGTTGGGTTAATACTTTGCCGCTGTTAGCAACTAACTCGCTGAGCAAGCGGAATTCAATGGGAGTAAGGTGTAATTCTTCATTTTGCTTAGTGACAACCCGATTAATAAAATCGACCGTAATATCACCAAATTGAAATTGTGAGTTTTCTTGTGCCGCTTTGCCAAAACGACGTAAGGCGACACGGACTCGTGCGAGTAATTCGCTGATGCCAAAAGGCTTAGTCAGATAATCATCAGCACCTGCATCAAGGGCGGCAACCTTTTGAGATTCGTCTTCTCGAGCGGATAAAACGATGATAGGAATACTACTCCATTTGCGTAAATCACGAATTAAATCAAGCCCATCGCCATCAGGCAACCCAAGGTCTAAGATAAGCAAGTCGGGTTGCCGTGTCCCAGATTCAATCAACCCGCGTTGGTAGTTTTCTGCTTCAAAAACTTTCCAGCCTTCACCTTCCAGCGCAAGGCGAACAAAGCGGCGGATCTCTTTTTCATCTTCAACGATCAGGATTTGATGAGTACTCACAATAGTGGTTGTTCTCCTAAATTTCGGTTTCAATATCAGGTAGTTGTTTTAAAGGTAAAACAAAGTGGAAGCTGGCTCCACCTTTATTATTGTTCTGAGCCCATATTTCCCCTTCATGTAATTGAATAATGGCGCGACAAATAGCAAGGCCTAAGCCAACTCCGGGAATGGCTGATTCTTTTTGCGCTCGAGAGAATTTATCGAAAATAGTTTTTTCTTGTCCATCAGGGATTGCATTGCTGGCATCCCAAATTTCAATATGAATTTTTTGCCCTTCAACCCTCGCCTTAATACCAATTGGGGTATCTTCATGGCTATATTTTACGGCATTTTCTAATAGGTTGATAAGCACCCGCTCTATCAAATTGGCATCACAATAGAGTAATAAATCAGCAGGGATATCAATATCTAAAGGATGACTATGTAAAGTATAGTCTAATGTTCTGACAGCGCTACTGGTAATTTCTTGTAGTGATTGCCACTCTAAATTAGGTTGAATACCACCAGATTGCAGCCGTGCCATATCGAGTAAATTATTGACTAATCGCGAAGTACTCAGAACTTGTTGGCGCATTTTATTAACTTGCTCAGTAAGTGGCGAGTTTTCAGCAGACAAATTCAACATTAATATTTCAGTTTGCCCAAATAAAACGGTTAATGGTGTTTTTAGGTCGTGTGAAAGGGCCGCGAGTAATGAATTACGCAATTGCTCACGTTCAATATCTAATTTTGCGGATTCGGCTTGTTTGGTTAGCTCTAACCGAGCAAGGGCACTGGCAATTAACCCAGTGAAGGTTTGTAACATACGTTGTTGTTCTGGGATCAACAACTGGCGCATATTTCTAGGTTCAATCGCTAAGACGGCAAGTGTTTGATCTGCGGTTGTTATAGGTTGCAATTGATAGGGGACGCTGGGAAGAGTATCGGTGCCAGCTCCTGCGGGTTGGCGTTTATCAAAGCTCCATTTGGCAATTGCATTATCAATTTGCATTGCACTGTGCCCCTCACATTTTAAGGGCAATAATTGCCCCTCAGCATTGGGTATTAATAAACAGCTTTTGGCTTGGAACGCGTTATTAAGGAAGTGATAGCCTGTTCTGCCGATGTCATCGGTGCTGAGTGCTTGCCCTAATTCTTTTGTCATTTCATATAAATGTCGCGTTCGTTGTTCACGATAACGGGCAATTCGGGCTTGATAGCGCATGCCAGCAGTTAAATTCCCCACAACGACGCCAACAATTAGCATAACCGTAAAGGTGACTAAATATTGCATATCCATGATAGCAAGGGAAAAATGGGGCTGAACAAAGAATAAATCAAAGCTAATAACATTAATTAGTGCCGCAAAGACAGAAGGGCGCCTGCCATAAAATAGCGCGATAAGTACCACGCCGAGTAGATAGAGCGTGACTAAGTTGGCTTTATCTAACGCTAACAAAAATGTGCGTGAGAACACGGTAATTGCAGCACACATCACAATCGCCATCAAATAACCGTTCATGTCTGAACGCCATTTTTCAGAGAAAGGTTTTCTCTCTGGTTCTTTATCCCATTCGCTTTTTTCTTCTAGCGCGACGATCACCAAGTCAAGGTCTGGCCCTAATTTGCCAAGACGGTCAGCAAAGCCAGGACGTAAATTAAATATGGGCCATTTACGTTGCTTATCGCGACGACCAATCAGTATTTTGCCCAAATTATGTTCTCGAGCATAACGTAATATGGCTTTTTCTTCAGAAGGGTCAGATAACGTGGCGGTTTCAGCGCCTAAATCTTGAGCAAGACGTAATGCCTTTAAAATGGCTCTGCGCCGAGCCTCGGGTAATTGATGGAGCGCAGGAGTTTCCACATATACAGCATGCCATACACTGCCAAACTTTGCGGCAAGGCGAGCCGCGGTGCGAACCAACTTTTCATTACCCATATTATGACCAATACATAATAGAAGGCCATCCCGGGTATGCCAGACAGGGGCTTGCCCCTTGCCATCACGAAATTCCCGCATCTGGTCATCAACGCGATCGGCAGTTCGACGTAGAGCCAGCTCACGTAGCGCGATGAGATTCCCTTTACGGAAAAAATGTTCGATTGCTCGCTCTGCTTGCCCAGAGATATAAACTTTGCCTTCTTTTAGGCGTTGCCGTAAGTCATCAGGAGGCAAGTCAACTAATACGACTTCATCTGCGGCATCAAAAATATGATCAGGAACCGTTTCACGCACTCGAATACCAGTAATGCTTCCGACGATATCATTTAAACTTTCAATATGTTGAACGTTAATGGTCGTAAGGACATCAATACCAGCATTTAATAGCTCTTCGACATCCTGCCAGCGTTTAGGGTGTAGGCTGCCATTAGGATTACTAAATGCTAATTCATCCATTAAAATAATGGCTGGGTGCCTAGCAATTGCGGCGTCAATATCAAAAGCAGTTAAACGGCGTCCCCTATGTTGGATACGCTTTGGTGGTAACTGTGAGAGACCTTCAAGTAACGCAGCTGTTTCTTCGCGTTCATGGGTTTCTACTACACCAATAAGCACATCTAATCCTTGTGACCTTAGTCTTTGGGCTTCTTGAAGCATGGCATAGGTTTTCCCGACGCCAGCACAGGCGCCGAAAAAAATTTTTAATTTGCCACGGCCTGTTTCATTGGCCTTTACCAATAAATCGTCGGGATTAGGGCGACTAGGTTCCTGATTTTTCATAATAGGCCTTAGTGAGTTTGGCTATTGGCTTGTTGCTGATATTCATCAAGAGCAAGGTTTAACTTTAAGACATTAATAACAGGCTCGCCTAAAAAAGCGAATACACTATTTTCAGTATGAGTATTAATTAATGATTTTACCTCTTCTAGTGGGATCTGTCTGTGTTTAGCAATTCGCGGGGCTTGATATAACGCCGCATCAACAGAAATATTGGGGTCTAATCCACTGGCAGAGGCTGTTAATAAATCAACAGGGATGCTCTTGTCAGCCGCTGGGTTTTCTGAGCGAAGTTGGGCACTTCGTTGTTCCATTGTTTGTAATAGTAATGGGTTGCTAACGGCTAAATTACTACCGCCAGATGCTAATGTATTATAAGGGGCTTCAGCGGTTGCAGAGGGCCGCCCATGAAAGTAATTTTCACTTTGTATATTTTGTCCAATCAGTTCAGAACCGATAACCTGATCATCTTGAGTGAGTAAGGAGCCATGAGCTTGCCAAGGGAAAAAGACATTAGCAAGCCCTGTCACCATCAATGGGTAGGCGATCCCTGTGAATAAAGTGAGAATTATTAACATAATAATAGAAGAGCGGATCATGTTCATTATCAATTCCTTATATCCCAAATAAGCGAATAAACATATCAATTAATTTAATCCCAACAAATGGCACTATTAACCCACCTAAACCATAGAGGCTTAAGTTACGTTGCAACAATGATTGGGAGCTCATAGGGCGATAATTGACCCCTTTAATCGCCAATGGGATCAAGAAAATTATAATTAAAGCGTTAAAGATCACCGCTGAGAGAATCGCAGATGCAGGTGAATGTAACTGCATAATATTTAATGCATTAAGTTGAGGCCAAGTGACAGCAAAAGCGGCTGGAATGATGGCAAAGTATTTTGCAATATCATTGGCTATACTAAAGGTTGTTAATGAGCCTCGTGTCATCAACATTTGTTTACCAATATGGACGACCTCAATTAATTTGGTTGGGTTAGAGTCTAAATCAACCATGTTACCTGCTTCTTTGGCCGCTTGTGTCCCTGAGTTCATCGCTACAGCCACATCCGCTTGCGCTAATGCTGGGGCATCGTTGGTACCATCACCCGTCATGGCAACTAGTCGGCCTTCTGATTGATATTGGCGGATTAATGCGAGCTTGGCTTCGGGGGTTGCCTCAGCGAGGAAGTCATCGACACCGGCTTCTGCAGCAATAGCGGCGGCTGTTAAGTGGTTATCTCCGGTGATCATAACTGTTTTGATCCCCATGCTACGCATTTGAGCAAATCGTTCTTTCATTCCCCCTTTAACAATATCTTTTAATGCTACAACACCGAGTACTGTTTGGTCGTCCACAACAACAAGAGGGGTTCCCCCTAAATGAGCGACTTTTTCAACTAATTGGTCGGCTTCTATCGGGAATTTACTGTGGTTTGCTTCAACGTAGCGGCGTATCGCATCCGCAGAACCTTTGCGGATCATTCTTTCTCCAATGTTGACACCGCTCATACGAGTCATTGCAGAGAACGGAACAAAGGTAGCATTCAGGCCATGAATATCTCTTTCACGTAAATTAAACTTTTGTTTCGCCAACACGACAATACTACGCCCTTCAGGGGTTTCATCGGCTAAAGAAGAAAGTTGAGCAGCATCTGCTAGCTGCTGTTCAGTCACACCCGTTAAAGGCAAAAACTCAGATGCTTGTCGGTTACCAAGGGTGATAGTACCGGTTTTATCGAGTAATAAGACGTCGACATCACCCGCAGCCTCCACTGCACGACCGCTGGTGGCAATCACATTTGCACCTAACATACGGCTCATCCCTGCCACACCAATAGAAGAGAGTAACCCGCCAATAGTGGTTGGAATTAAGCAAATTAATAAAGCAATAAGGACTAGAATAGAGACCGCACTACCTGCGCCTGCATAATCGGCAGCAAAAACCGTGAATGGGTACAAGGTGGCGCATACCAACACGAAAATAATCGTCAGGGCGGTTAACAGGATCGTTAAAGCGATTTCATTGGGGGTTTTACGACGTTGTGCGCCTTCAACCATTGAAATCATTCGGTCTAAGAATGTTTCACCGGGGTTTACGGTACATTCAACAATTAACCAATCAGAAAGAACGCGAGTCCCTCCGGTGACGGAGGAAAAGTCACCACCGGATTCACGGATCACAGGAGCTGACTCACCAGTAATTGCACTTTCATCGACAGATGCACCACCTTCAAGCACTTCACCATCGCAAGGGATTGTTTCTCCAGCATGGATAAGCACGATATCCCCTTTACGTAACTGGCTTGAAACCACGATTTCTTGAGCCGCATCCATTGATGCAGAAGCCAAACGAGTTGCGTTACTTTGCTGTTTTACCCCTTTTAAACTTTGGGCTTGTGCCTTACTTCGCCCTTCAGCTAGCGCCTCGGCAAAATTAGCAAAGAGCAGTGTAAACCATAGCCATAGTGTCACCATTCCACTAAACCAAGCGTTACCCTCAGTGTAATGAGTTACCATTGCTAACCATAAAAGGGTGGTGATAATACTGCCGATATACACCACGAACATCACGGGATTTCGCCATTGTGCTTGCGGTGTGCATTTTTTGAATGCTTCAAAGATAGATTGTTTGATTAATTTATTATCAAATAATTTGATGTTATTACTTTTCATTTTCTTCCCCTCATTATCCCGCGAAACCGATGTGTAGTTGCTCTGCAATTGGACCTAACGCAAGGGCAGGTACAAAGGTCAGCGCACCAATGAGAAGTACAGTGAATACAAGCAGACCAATAAATAACGGACCTGTTGTGGGTAATGTTGCATTACTTTGCGCTTGAGGTTTCTTGCTTGCCATCGAACCTGCAATGGCGAGAACTGGCAGAATGACGCCAAAACGTCCTAAGAACATGGTGACCGCCAATAGCAGGTTGTAAAACGGTGTATTTGCGCTAAGTCCAGCAAACGCGCTACCGTTATTATTCGCTGCGGAGGAAAAAGCGTATAACACTTCACTAAACCCGTGAGCACCTGGGTTTAAGATCCCTGCACGCCCAGCTTCAGTCATTAATGAAAGTGTGGTACCCAGTAGTACTAAAGTGGGAGTCACTAAAATAGCCAGTGCAACCATTTTCATTTCGCGCACCTCGATTTTTTTACCGAGATATTCAGGAGTACGACCAATCATTAGCCCAGCAAGGAATACGGCGAGTAAAACAAATAGCAACATGCCATATAAGCCAGATCCCACACCGCCGAAAACCACTTCACCGATTTGCATTAACCACATCGGCACCATGCCACCCATCGCAGTAAAGGAATCATGCATTGCATTAACAGCACCGCAAGAGGCAGCTGTTGTTACAACAGCGAATAATGCGGAGCCTAAGATACCAAAGCGGCTTTCTTTTCCTTCCATATTGGCAGTGGTAGTCGCATGGAATTCACTTAAAAATGGATTACCAACATACTCTGCTTTGATAACCGCTATGGCAGCAACGACAAAAATAATCCCCATCACCCATAGCAGAGTGTGACCTTGTTTGTTGTTGCCAACGACACGCCCAAAAGCAAAACATAACGCTGTTGGAATTAGAAAAATGGCTAACATTTGTACGAAATTGCTTAATGACGTTGGGTTTTCAAATGGGTGTGAAGAATTAGCTCCAAAGAAACCGCCTCCGTTAGTACCGAGTAGCTTAATTGCTTCTTGAGAGGCGACAGGCCCCATTGGTAATAACTGGTTGCTATTATTTAGGTTATTAACTAATAGGTAATCTGAGAAGTTTTGGATAACACCTTGGCTAACAAAAAATAGAGCAAAAATAATCGCTAATGGGAAAAGTAGATACACAGTAATACGGTAGATATCCACCCATGCATTACCAACCGTTTTACGACCATGGCGTGAAAATGCTCGGATAAGGGCGAAAACAACGGCAATCCCTGTTGCAGCGGAAAGGAAATTTTGTACTGTTAACCCAGACATCTGGCTTAGATAACTTAATGTGTTTTCACCGCTATAGGATTGCCAATTAGTATTTGTGACAAAGCTAATTGCGGTGTTAAAGGCTAAATCCCAACTCATTCCCGGAAATTGTTGTGGGTTAAGGGGCAAATGACCTTGGAATATTAATATAGAAAACAGCAATATAAAGCCTAAAATATTGAACAGTAAAATCGATAAGGCATATTGTAGCCAAGTCATTTCCGCCATTTCTCGCCCTGGCTTTTTTACGCCGCCTAAGCGCCAAAGAAGGGCTTCGCTTTTTATTAGCGTACTCGGTATATCGCTATCAATTAACCGAGCAATACCATTGCCTAATGGTTTTGCCAAAATAAACAGCACGAGTAAAAAGCTACCGATAATTAAAATTGTGGTAGTGGTCATATTAAAAATCCTCCGCGCTTAGCAGGGCATAGACCAGATAAACCAGCAGTAACACAACGAGAACTGCCCCAATAATGGAAAGTAATGACACAGTATTTTCTCCTTATTATTTCCATGCAATAAGGCTAAAACTTCCGTTGTAAAGAAGCTGATAAAAAATAGACCTTCGGTGTAAAAAAAGTATAAAAATGTATTTTTATACGAGGGAATAAAATAAAACAGAGATGGCGAGTTAAAGCGAATAATTGTTATGTAAATGTTGCTGATTTGTTTGTTTTTGACGCAATCAGGTTAAATAATGTAATAAAACAACGGAATTTATCATTTTATTATGTAAATTTTAATTTATAGTGGTCAGATGAGTAGTTTTATTACACAGTTTGCGCTATGATATTGACAGTTAATTTTTATATTATCTGTTCGGTTTTAGTCGCTCTTCTAAACAGTCATTATTTGGGGTTTTAGAGCAATTCTGGAATCGACAAATAGAGTGGCAACTGAAGGAGGATACCGATGTCCACATATCGCGAATATTCCCGTAATCAGGTACTTGCACGCCGCACTGCTGCTGTTACAGCTGGCATTATTGCGTTTCCGGTTATGGTTTTTCATCCGCAACGAGCAAAATTTTATAGCCATTTACACAAAGTATGGGCTAAAACCAGCGATAAGCCCGTTTGGTTAGAGCGTTCAGAAGCCACGTTTGAAAGCCATCATTAATAATTGCTTTGCTTTTAAGTGGTAATGCCATATCCCTGCAATGACCTATTGTGGGGATATTGTTTTTTTTATCCCTCATCCTGTTTTTCTTTTCCTTATTGCCTTTCTTTATTACCTTTCTTTTTGGTTAGCATCCTTATTTACAGCAAATAACACAGAAAAAAAGCATGTTTCCGTTTATGCTTATTGATTATCAGTAAATTACATTCAAAATGATGGGGTTGACCCTATAGCGGTGTAGTAAAAAGGACCACATAATGCATAATTTAAGATTAGAAGAAATCATTAATGATGAGCTGAAAATTAGTGAATTCCAAGATTTTGCACCAAATGGATTGCAGGTTGAGGGGCGCCCTCATGTGCATAAAATCATCACCGGTGTAACAGCCTGCCAAGCACTACTGGACGTGGCAGTTGAAAAGAAAGCGGATGCTGTGATTGTTCACCATGGCTATTTTTGGAAAAATGAGCCCGCAATTATTAAAGGTATGAAAAAAAATCGCTTAAAAACATTATTAGCGAATGATATTAACCTTTATGGTTACCATCTTCCTTTAGATGCTCATCATCAATTAGGTAATAATACTCAGCTTGCGTATATCATGGGTGTGCAAGTAAATGGCCAAATTGATCCATTAATGCCATTCGGTTTCTTTGATCAACCGATTACACCACAGGAATTAACCCAGCGCTTAGAGTCCCGCCTTGGTCGCAAAGTGTTGCATTGTGGTGACAATGCTAAAGATGAAATTCGCCAAATTGCATGGTGCACAGGGGGCGGACAAGGCTTTATTTTACAAGCCGCCGAGTTTGGCGTAGATGCATTTGTGACAGGTGAAGTTTCAGAGCAAACAATCCATATAGCAAGAGAAATGGGGATCCATTTCTACAGTGCAGGGCATCATGCGACAGAGCGTTATGGGATTAAAGCGCTGACTAAGTGGCTAGTTGATCACCATGGGTTAGACGCAGAGTTTATCGATATCGATAACCCAGCCTAATTCTCGTCATATTTCGAGCTGTGGCGGTGTTGGCTACACTCGCGACCCCTAGTCACATACTTGTGTATGCTCCTAGGGAGTCGCTCATTTGCCGCCTAGCCACAACTCGAACTATTTAGAGAATTAAATTTTCAAGCTAATCTTCATTGATTTTCTAAATCTAACCTCGGCGGTGTTGGCTATGCTCTTAGGGAGTCGCTCATTTGCCGCCTAGCCACAACTCGAACTATTTAGAGAATTAAATTTTCAAGCTAATCTTCATTGATTTTCTAATTCTAACCTCGGCAGTGTTGGCTATGCTCTTAGGGAGTCGCTCATTTGCCGCCTAGCTACAACTCGAACTAGTTAGAGAATTAAATTTTCAAGCTAATCTTCATTGAGTTTCTAATTCTAACCTTGGCGGTGTTGGCTATGCTCTTAGGGAGTCGCTCATTTGCCGCCTAGCCACAACTCGAACTATTTAGAGAATTAAATTTTCAAGCTAATCTTCATTGATTTTCTAATTCTAACCTCGGCAGTGTTGGCTATGCTCTTAGGGAGTCGCTCATTTGCCGCCTAGCTACAACTCGAACTAGTTAGAGAATTAAATTTTCAAGCTAATCTTCATTGAGTTTCTAATTCTAACCTTGGCGGTGTTGGCTACACTCGCGACCCCTAGTCACATACTTGTGATGTAAAATGCGTAGAAAATTATGTGTAATTAGTAAAATAAAAAGTTAACTCGTATAAATTCGATAGCGTAATGATGAAAGAACAAGAACCAACCCTGAAATGGTTAATACCAAGCCTAAGTGTTGGCTCCAGCCTGCGACCATCAAACCAATGGCGAGTCCGATATAGTAAAACAAACCTAAAATAGCCCCAGCAGTACCTTTTCTATCACTATAGCGATTTAAAGCATGTGCAAGGATATTAGGAATAGCAATTCCATATCCAATAACTACACCAATCACCGGTAAAATGAACCAAATAGAATCCATCAGAGCAAAAACCAAGCAACCACTTATCAAAGATATGATGCTAGAGAGCTTAACAAGTTGCTCAGATGTGTGTTTTTTAGCCAATAAATGACGATTAATGATTGACCCTAAGCCCACTCCAAGTGCTAATAAAATTCCAGTTAAACCAAATTGTTGCTGAGTGAGCATTAATCGTTCAAAACTGAAAGGTGCCAGCTGATAATAGCTAAATAAATTAATGTTGAAAAATGCTATCAAGATCACATTTCTAACAATTTCTTTATCTGTGATCATTCGTAAAAATGTCGCCATAAATGGGACTTTGATCACATTTTCAGGGCGTGTTTCTGGTAAACGGCAAGTAGACCAAATAAAAAGCACGACCGCGAGAAATGCCAAGCCAGTAAAAACGGCGAGATATCCGCCAAAACTAACTAACCCCGCACCGAATAACATCCCTAATGCAGGACTAATGGCTAGGGCAATACCCATAATTGAAAAAACTTTAGCTAATTCATGCCCTTGATAGCTATCACGCATTGCGGTTTGTGTTCCAATTGAACCGACGGCGGCACCAAATGCGGCAAGCATTCTCATTAACAGTAATAAATAAAAGTGTGTGATAAACAACGCGCAGATAGAGGCGATACCGTAGATCAACAGACCTGCCAGGATAGTCGGGCGGCGGCCTAGCGTGTCACACATTCTTCCCCAAAATACGACACCTAGCGCAAAAGCAAAGAAATAGAATGATAATGTTTGTGATGCTTGTTCAGCATCGACATTAAATGCGCTAGCAATGTTGGTCAATGCTGGGCTGTATATGGTTTCCACGATTTGTGGAAACATCATTAAGGCAACAGCAAGCCATAATGAAAGAGGGTGTTTCATACCAATTATCCTGCTTATATTAATAAAAAATAGATGGTGAAGATGAATACAACTATTCAATGACAAGCAGTTTAATGGTATTTTTAGTGTCCCATTACAAAAATAAAGACTATAAATATCAAAAAAGGGACATTATGGCTTGGCTAGAACAAACAGATGAATTTCAAACTCACTGGTATACAGCGCCAGTATTGGGAATAGCAGCTCAAATGGGGCAACATGATTCTGGTTTACATAGCCATGAAATGGGGCAGCTTTTGTTTACACAACAAGGGTGTATACGAATTTCACTTGAGAACCGAATTTCTCTATTACCTCCTGGAAGGGTGGCATGGATACCTCCATTTGTTTGTCACCGAGCACAAATGCGCGCATCTGTGGGCTATCGTTCGGTGTATTTAAGTGAACAATATGCTAAAAAAATAGCGAATGAAGTCGTCATTTTGAGCATTTCACCTCTGCTAAGAGAGGTACTTGAACGGATTGCAATTGCCCCGTTTGACAGTGATTGGCAACAAGGGCGCTTAGCAAATTTATTACCAGTATTTATCGATGAACTACAAAGTGCAACGACTGAGCCAACATTACTTGCACTTCCTCAAGATAGGCGCTTTAAAGGCCTCGATATCGAGCAATTACCACCTAATTTAAACCAACTTGCTCAAACGATTGGCGCAAGTGAAAAAACCATTACACGGGTTTTCTTAAAAGAAACCGGAATGACTTATCAAACATGGCGGCAACAATGGCGGTTTATTAAAGCGATTGAGTTATTGGCACAAAATCACCCATATCACTTTATTACTCAAGAGCTTGGCTTAGCCAGTGATAGTGCTTTTATCAGTTTTTTTCGCAAAATGAGTGGGGTAACACCGCGGGAATATCAACAGTAAAAGAGAAAAAGCCTCGATAAACCGAGGCTTGAGTATTTGTAGGGGGATAGATTTAATTGAATATTATTTTTTTGCTAATCCAGAGTTGAATTTACGTTGGCTGTAACCCGTATACAGCTGACGAGGACGAGCAATTTTCAGACCGTCATCATGCATTTCATTCCAATGGGCTATCCAACCAATTGTACGTGCAATAGCAAAAATAACAGTAAACATTGAAGATGGAATTCCCATTGCCTTCAATATGATGCCTGAATAGAAGTCAACGTTTGGATACAGTTTTTTCTCAATGAAGTACGGGTCATTCAGGGCAATACGTTCTAGCTCCATAGCGACTTCGAGTAAGCTATCGTTTAAGCCCAACTCATTAAGTACTTCGTGGCAAGTTTCACGCATCACAGTTGCACGTGGGTCATGGTTTTTATAAACACGGTGACCAAAGCCCATTAAGCGGAAAGAGTCATTTTTGTCTTTCGCACGTTCGATAAATGCAGGGATATGCTCAACGGTTTGAATTTCTTCCAACATGCGTAAACAGGCTTCGTTAGCCCCACCGTGAGCTGGCCCCCACAGAGACGCAATACCCGCAGCAATACAAGCAAATGGGTTTGCACCTGATGACCCAGCAGTACGTACGGTTGATGTTGAAGCGTTCTGTTCGTGGTCAGCATGCAGGATTAAAATCCGATCCATTGCGCGTTCGAGAACTGGATTTACCACATATTCTTCACATGGTGTAGAGAACATCATATGCAAGAAGTTACCCGCGTACGACAGTTCATTACGTGGATAAACAAAAGGCTGGCCAATGGAGTATTTATAACACATTGCCGCAACAGTTGGCATTTTTGACAGCAGACGATAAGCTGTAATTTCACGGTGGCGCGGGTTGTTCACGTCCAATGCATCATGGTAGAACGCAGCCAGTGCACCTGTTACACCACATAACACTGCCATTGGGTGTGAGTCACGACGGAAGCCATTCAGCATGCGAGTGATTTGCTCGTGGATCATCGTGTGGCGAGTTACCGTATTTTTAAATGTGTCGTATTGCTCTTGAGTCGGTGCTTCGCCGTATAACAGGATATAACAAACTTCGAGGTAAGAAGCTTCGGTAGCGAGTTGATCGATCGGGAAACCACGATGCAGCAGAATGCCTTCATCACCATCGATATAGGTGATTTTTGATTCACAGGATGCAGTAGAAGTAAAACCAGGGTCATAGGTAAAGAACCCTTTTGAACCTAAAGTTCGGACATCGATAACGTCTTGACCAATGGTAGGGCTTAAAATATCGAGGTCAATATCACCCTTACTACCAGTCGTTAGCTTAGCTTTGTTATCAGCCATTTACGGTCTCCTTAGCGCTTGATAATCGACACCCAACAACCCAGAAGCTCAGCGTTATACTGTTTCTTCGTGCATTGTTCTACCGGTATGATTAGAAAATCAGCTAGCTATCACATAAAACCTGAAATCTGACGACCGACGACAATGTAATTAGGTTGTTTATGAGTGTGTAGATGTTATGTTCTTTTTGTTGTTTTACTTACAATATCATTATTTGTGGTAAGAGGAACAACTTTCATAACTTTTGTTAGTAATACCTGTCACAGTTCAAATTGGAAGGTACTTAACATTGCAACATTCATGTTTTTTATTTTTCAGTGAGGGAACGCCCACACCTTAAGATAATTCTGCTAGACCTATATGTAAGATAAATGTTGAATCATTGTCAAATAAGATAAGCACATTTATACAAAATGTTTAAATCGTGATCTTTCTCACTGTTCGGGCTAAATGTCCCCAAACATTTTGTGTGGGAATTGTAATGGCATTGTGAAGACTTTATACTAGCGGCAGGTCTCCGGATTACCCTGTAGTAGGAGTTCCCAGCGTGATCAGTATGCAACTTTATTTAAACATGATGGATTAGAGTTTGTGTTAAGTTGCATTTTGTACCCCCTGTCGCTGTCTGATTTCCACCCCAGGTCCGGAGGATGGAAAATAATAAAGAGCTGTGTGGGCAAAATTGTGAAAAAACAAAGACCTGTCAACCTTGATTTGCAGACGATTCATTTCCCGATCACTGCAATATCTTCGATCTTGCACCGTGTCTCTGGCGTCATTACTCTCATCGCAGTTGGTATTCTGCTTTGGTTGCTAGGGACATCTCTCTCCTCTCCAGAAGGTTTTCAATACGCGTCTGAAATAATGACTGGCTTTTTTGCTAAGTTCATTCTTTGGGGCATTCTAACGGCATTGGCTTACCACATTTGTGGTGGTATTCGTCATATGCTGATGGATTTTGGCTGTGTTGATGAAACCCTTGCTGCTGGTAACTCATCTGCAAAAATTACATTTGTTATCACCGTAATTCTGGCAATTCTGGCGGGGATCTTAGTATGGTAAGTAATGCTTCTGCTTTAGGCCGTACTGGTATCCAGGACTGGCTGTTAATCCGTGCTTCTGCGATTATTATCGTATTATACGTAATCTACATTGTTGGTTTTGTTGCTATCAATGATATTACTTATGAAGTATGGCGTGGTTTCTTCGCTTCTTCTGTGACGAAAGTATTTACTATCCTCACATTGTTCTCGATTCTTGTGCATGCGTGGATTGGCATGTGGCAAGTGCTAACTGACTATGTCAAGCCGCTAGCAATTCGTTTAGTGCTGCAACTGGCTATCGTTGTTGGTCTGTTGGCTTATTTAATTTACGGAACAATTGTTGTGTGGGGTGCATAAATGAATCTGCCAATCAGAGAGTTTGACGCTATCGTTATTGGTGCTGGTGGCGCAGGTATGCGTGCAGCACTTCAAATTTCACAGTTGGGCCTGTCTTGTGCTCTGCTGTCAAAAGTATTTCCAACCCGTTCTCATACAGTATCAGCGCAAGGTGGTATCACTGTTGCTTTAGGTAACACTCACCCTGATAACTGGGAATGGCATATGTATGATACCGTGAAAGGTTCCGACTATATCGGTGACCAAGATGCAATCGAATACATGTGTAAAACAGGGCCCGAGGCTATCCTAGAATTAGAGCATATGGGGTTACCTTTTTCTCGCTTAGACGATGGCAGTATTTATCAGCGTCCATTTGGTGGTCAGTCTAAGAATTTCGGTGGCGAGCAAGCGGCACGTACTGCGGCTGCGGCTGACCGGACTGGTCACGCACTGTTACATACTTTGTATCAGCAAAACTTAAAAAATCACACAACCATCTTTTCAGAGTGGTATGCCCTTGATTTAGTTAAAAATCAAGACGGCGATGTGGTGGGCTGTACTGCAATTTGTATGGAAACTGGCGAATTAGTTTACTTCAAAGCTAAAGCGACCATTTTAGCTACGGGTGGTGCAGGGCGTATTTATCAATCGACCACCAATGCGCATATCAATACCGGTGATGGTGTTGGGATGGCAGCTCGTGCTGGTGTTCCTTTACAAGATATGGAAATGTGGCAATTCCACCCGACGGGTATCGCTGGCGCAGGGGTTCTTGTGACAGAAGGTTGCCGTGGTGAAGGTGGTTATTTGCTGAATAAAGACGGTGAGCGCTTCATGGAACGTTATGCGCCAAATGCGAAAGATTTGGCAGGTCGTGATGTTGTTGCACGTTCAATCATGATTGAAATCCGTGAAGGCCGTGGTTGTGATGGTCCTTGGGGTCCGCATGCCAAACTGAAATTGGATCATTTAGGGAAAGAAGTTCTCGAGTCTCGTTTACCGGGTATCCTTGAATTATCCCGTACCTTTGCTCACGTTGACCCAATCAAAGAGCCAATCCCAGTTATTCCAACTTGTCACTATATGATGGGTGGTATTCCAACAAAAGTGACTGGCCAAGCGATTCGCTATAACGAAAAAGGCGAAGACGAAGTTATCCCAGGTCTGTTTGCTGTGGGTGAAATTGCGTGTGTATCTGTACACGGCGCTAACCGTTTAGGCGGTAACTCATTGCTCGACTTAGTCGTATTTGGTCGTTCTGCGGGTCTACACCTAAAAGAGTCCATCATGGAACAAGGTTCAATGCGTGATGCTTCTGAATCCGATATTGATGCGGCGATGACACGCTTTAACCGTTGGGAAGGGGCTCGTACTGGCGAAGATCCAACTGAGATCCGCAAGGCACTGCAAACCTGTATGCAGCATAACTTCTCGGTATTCCGTGAAGGTGATGCGATGGCGAAAGGTCTGGAAGAGCTAAAAGTGATCCGTGAACGCCTGCAAAATGCACGTCTTGATGATACCTCAACAGAGTTCAACACTCAGCGTATTGAGTGTTTAGAACTGGATAACCTGATGGAAACCGCTTATGCGACAGCACAAGCAGCGAACTTCCGTACAGAAAGTCGTGGGGCGCATAGCCGCTTTGACTATCCAGAGCGTGATGATGCGAATTGGTTATGTCACTCATTATATTTACCGCAATCTGAAACGATGACGCGTCGTGAAGTCAACATGCAGCCAAAATTGCGTGAAGCCTTCCCACCGAAAATTCGTACCTACTAATGCGTGGTGTTAATCCAGTTGCGGAGAAATAAACTATGAAACTACAATTTTCGATTTATCGTTATAATCCAGATGTGGACAACGCCCCACGCATGCAAGATTACACCCTCGAAGTGCCAGAAGGGCGTGACATGATGCTGTTGGATGCGTTGATCCAAATTAAAGAACAGGACCCAACACTGTCATTCCGTCGTTCTTGTCGTGAAGGTGTCTGTGGTTCTGATGGTGTCAATATGAACGGTAAAAACGGGCTGGCGTGTATCACACCATTGTCCGCTTTAATCCGTGGTGGGAAAAAAATTGTTATCCGTCCGTTACCAGGTTTGCCTGTTGTGCGCGACCTGATTATCGACATGACTCAGTTTTATACCCAATACGAGAAAATCCGCCCATATCTTATTAATGATAATAAGAACCCACCTGCTCGTGAGAATTTACAAACTCCTGCACAACGTGAAAAACTTGATGGTTTATACGAGTGTATCTTATGTGCTTGTTGTTCGACTTCTTGCCCATCTTTCTGGTGGAATCCAGATAAGTTTATTGGGCCTGCGGGCTTGCTGGCAGCATACCGCTTCCTGATCGATAGCCGCGATACTGAAACGGATTCAAGATTAGATGATCTGAACGACGCTTTTAGTGTTTTCCGCTGTCATAGCATCATGAATTGTGTCAATGTATGCCCTAAAGGGCTAAATCCAACAAAAGCTATCGGTCATATTAAATCTATGTTGCTAAAACATACTGCCTGATAGTGAATATTTAACCCGTAGTGCTTAAGTGCTACGGGTTAAAATGGGAATAGCACAAAATAAATACATAACTTAAAAATAGGGCGTAAAGTAAAGTAGGGTTTTTAATTTAAATAGCGCTTAAGGTCACAAAAGCGCGAAAACGAAATACCCACAACGAGCATCAGAAAGTAACATTGTCATATATAAAATGTAGCACTTAATAAAACGTTGTCATAACAAAAGCGCAAAAAAGTGAAAGCAAAGAAAGTAACAGTAAAAAGTAGAAAAAATAGCCAACTGCAAAAAAAGATGAAGACGACAGCCCAAGCATAGGGGCCTTTAAAAACCGTAGCCAGTTTTTAAAGGTTCCTTAAAAGGGAAACCCTTACTGATAAAGGGCCTCCCAAAGAGAGAACATGCATAAAGCACGTCCAAGAGAACCTTTATCGAGGCCGCTTAAATGCGGTAATTAGTTAACCACGGCGAAAACTAAAGCTTTTAAAGCTTAAGGGATCACAATGCAGAACGGCGTAATGAAGGACTGGCTGGATTCAAGCTTTCTGGCAGGCGCGAACCAGACATATATAGAACAGCTTTATGAAGATTATCTGACTGACCCTAACTCTGTAGATGCCGAGTGGAAAGCCATTTTTGAGCAACTTCCTGGTGCTACTTTAGGTACTAGTGGTGAACAATTCCACTCCCAAGCGCGCGATTACTTCCGCCGCTTAGCAAAAGACTCTACGCGTTATCACACTTCTGTTAGCGATCCAGCTATCGATGCAAAACAAGTCAAAGTTTTGCAGTTAATAAATGCATTCCGCTTCCGCGGGCACCAGAATGCGAATCTTGACCCGTTAGGGCTTTGGAAACGCGAATCTGTTCCAGATTTAGACCCAGCATTCCATAATCTGACGAAAGAAGATTTCGACGAAACCTTTAACGTGGGTTCATTTGCTATTGGCAAAGAAACCATGAAACTCAGTGAGCTATATGAGCACTTGAAACGCATTTATTGCGGTTCGATTGGTGCTGAATATATGCATATCACAAATACTGAAGAAAAACGTTGGATTCAACAACGTCTTGAGTCAGTTGATGTTGCAAAAGTTTTCTCTAAAGAAGAAAAATTACGTTTCTTAGCGGAACTCACCGCCGCTGAAGGCCTTGAGCGCTATATCGGGGCTAAATTCCCAGGGGCTAAACGTTTCTCATTGGAAGGCGGTGATGCCCTGATCCCAATGCTGAAAGATTTAATTCACCACGCAGGCAAACAGGATACTCGTGAAGTTGTTCTGGGGATGGCTCACCGTGGTCGTTTAAACGTTCTTGTGAATATCCTAGGTAAAAAACCTGGTGAATTATTCGATGAATTCGCGGGTAAACATAAAGACCATTCAAGTGCGGGTGACGTTAAATATCACCAAGGTTTCTCGTCTGACTTTGAAACCGCCGGTTCTCGTGTTCACTTAGCGTTAGCATTTAACCCATCTCACCTTGAAATTGTTAGCCCTGTGGTAATTGGTTCAGTGCGTGCTCGTCGTGATCGCTTGGACGAAGGTCGCAGCAACATGGTGTTACCAATCACTATTCATGGTGACTCCGCAGTTACCGGTCAGGGTGTTGTTCAAGAAACACTGAACATGTCTCAGGCTCGTGGTTATGAAGTTGGCGGTACTGTACGTATCGTTATTAACAACCAAATTGGTTTTACTACTTCAAATCCGAAAGATACCCGTTCAACTGAATACTGTACTGATATCGTGAAAATGGTGCAGGCGCCTATTTTCCACGTGAATGCTGATGATCCTGAAGCCGTTTCATTTGTGACTCGCTTAGCGCTAGATTTCCGTAATACATTTAAACGTGATGTGATGATCGATTTAGTGTGTTATCGCCGTCATGGTCATAACGAAGCGGATGAGCCAAGTGCAACTCAGCCTGTGATGTATCAAAAAATCAAACAGCATCCAACACCACGTAAAATTTATGCGGACCGTTTAATTGCAGAGAACGTGTTGAGTGCTAATGATGTGACTGAAATGGTCAATCTGTACCGTGATGCCTTAGATGCAGGTAATTGTGTGGTTGAAGAGTACCGTGAAATGGGACTCAATTCTTATACATGGGCTCCGTATTTGAACCATGAATGGGATGAATCATACAAATCGACCGTTGATATCAAACGTTTAACTGAATTGGCAACTAAAGTTAGCACTATTCCTGAAGGTGTTGTTGCTCAGTCTCGTGTTGAGAAAATTTATGCAGATCGCGCTGAAATGGCGAAAGGCGAAAAATTACTCGACTGGGGTGCGGCTGAAACTTTAGCTTATGCAACATTGGTTGATGAAGGTGTTCCTGTTCGTTTGTCAGGTGAAGATGCGGGTCGTGGTACATTCTTCCACCGCCATGCGGTTATTCATAACCAAACTAACGGTTCTGTCTATGTTCCATTACAAAATATTCATAACGGTCAAGGCGTATTCAACGTTTGGGACTCTGTCCTAACAGAAAACGCAGTATTGGCATTTGAATATGGTTATGCGACGACTGAACCACGTGCTCTGACGATTTGGGAAGCGCAATTTGGTGACTTCGCAAACTGTGCTCAGGTTGTTATCGACCAATTCATTAGCTCTGGTGAGCAAAAATGGGGTCGTATGTGTGGCCTTGTAATGTTACTGCCACATGGATATGAAGGTCAGGGGCCAGAACACTCATCTGCACGTTTAGAGCGTTATCTCCAACTGTGTGCTGATCAAAACATGCAAGTATGTGTTCCATCAACACCAGCTCAGGTTTACCACATGTTACGTCGTCAGGCCTTACGTGGCATGCGTCGTCCTCTGATTGTGATGTCACCGAAGTCTCTGCTCCGTCACCCATTAGCAGTATCTAGTATGGATGAACTGGCGAATGGCAAATTCGAACCAGTTATCGGTGAAATCGATGAAATCAATCCGAAAAATGTGAAACGCGTCGTTCTGTGTTCAGGGAAAGTCTATTACGATCTGTTAGAACAACGTCGTAAGAATGAACAAACTGACGTTGCTATCGTGCGTATTGAGCAGTTGTATCCGTTCCCACACGATGATATCCAAAAAGCGTTGGCGCAATTTACTGATGTTAAAGACTTTGTATGGTGTCAAGAAGAGCCATTAAACCAAGGTGCTTGGTATTGCAGTCAACATAATTTCCGTGAAGCTATCCCAGCAGGGGCTACTTTACGTTATGCAGGTCGAGCTGCTTCTTCATCACCAGCAGTTGGCTATACGTCCGTTCACCAGGAACAACAAAAAGCCCTGGTTAATGACGCTTTGAACATTGAATAATTAAAGGATAGAAAATGAGTAGCGTAGAAATTCTTGTTCCCGATCTTCCTGAGTCCGTTGCAGATGCCACGGTTGCCACATGGCATAAAAAACCAGGTGATAGTGTTCAGCGTGACGAAGTCCTGGTTGAGATCGAAACAGATAAAGTGGTGTTAGAAGTGCCTGCAAGTGAAGCAGGTGTGTTAGAAGCTATCGTTGAAGAAGAAGGCGCGACGGTATTATCTAAACAACTGTTAGGTCGTATTCGTTTAGGTGATAGCTCAGGTATTCCTGCTGAAGTTAAAGATGCACAGGAAGCAACGCCAGCACAACGCCAAACTGCAAGCCTAGAGACTGAAAGTAATGACGCTCTGAGCCCAGCTATTCGTCGCTTGATTGCAGAACATAGCCTGAACCCAGCTGACATTAAAGGGACGGGTGTTGGTGGTCGTTTGACTCGTGAAGATGTTGAAAAACATTTAGCAGCAAATAAATCAGCAGCTCCAGCAGCAACAGCACCTGCTGCACCACAAGCGCCGTTAGCACACCGTAGCGAGAAACGTGTACCAATGACACGTTTACGTAAACGTATCGCAGAGCGCCTGTTAGAAGCGAAAAACACCACTGCAATGTTGACAACATTTAATGAAGTTAACATGCAACCAATTAAAGACTTACGGAAACAATATGGCGAAGCATTCGAAAAACGCCACGGTGTACGTTTAGGCTTTATGTCCTTCTATGTTAAAGCTGCGGTAGAAGCACTGAAACGCTATCCAGAAGTTAACGCTTCTATTGATGGCAGCGATGTGGTTTATCACAACTATTTTGATATCAGCATTGCCGTCTCTACGCCTCGTGGTCTGGTAACTCCAGTTCTACGTGATGTTGATGCAATGAGCATGGCAGATATCGAGAAAAAAATTAAAGAACTGGCTGTTAAAGGTCGCGATGGTAAATTAACTGTTGAAGACCTAAGTGGTGGTAACTTCACTATCACTAACGGTGGCGTATTTGGTTCTCTGATGTCTACACCTATCATTAACCCACCACAGAGCGCAATTTTAGGCATGCATGCCATTAAAGACCGCCCTATGGCTGTAAATGGTAAGGTAGAGATTCTTCCTATGATGTATTTAGCGCTGTCTTATGACCACCGTTTAATCGATGGTAGTGAGTCAGTGGGCTTCTTAGTCGCTATCAAAGATATGCTGGAAGATCCAACTCGTTTACTGCTGGACGTATAGCAACATAACAGGGTAGGAACAACCTGCCCGGTCTGAAGTAACCGATGCAACCCGCTTGCGGGTTGCTAAATCAGTAACAATTGCAGGAGGCGAATAAACGCCTCTTCAGACTCAATTATGGATAGAACATCATGAATTTACACGAGTACCAGGCAAAACAGTTGTTTGCACGTTATGGGATGCCTGCACCAACAGGTTATGCCTGTTCATCAGTCGCTGAAACCGTAGACGCTGCTAAAAAAATTGGCAATGGCCCATGGGTAATTAAATGCCAAGTACATGCAGGCGGACGTGGTAAAGCAGGTGGCGTTAAAGTCACTAGCGATATTAACGAAGTTAAAGCATTTGCAGAAAACTGGTTAGGTAAAAACTTAGTGACTTATCAAACAGACGCTAACGGCCAACCAGTAAACCAGATTCTTGTTGAAACAGCGACTGACATTGATAAAGAGTTGTATTTAGGTGCGGTTGTTGACCGTAGCACTCGTCGTGTTGTTTTCATGGCATCGACTGAAGGTGGTGTGGAAATTGAAAAAGTTGCTGAAGAAACGCCTGAATTAATTCATAAAGCAATTATCGACCCACTGACTGGCCCAATGCCTTTCCAAGGCCGTGAATTGGCATTTAAATTAGGCTTAACAGGTAAACAAGTTAGCCAATTTGCTAAAATTTTTATGGGTCTAGCAACTTTATTCCTTGAGCGTGACTTAGCTTTAGCAGAAATTAACCCTCTGGTTATCAGTACTGCGGGTGATTTAGTTTGCTTAGATGGCAAATTAGGCATCGACAGTAATGCGCTATATCGTCAGCCAGAAATCCGTGAACTACGTGATGAATCTCAAGAAGATGCGCGCGAAGCTCAAGCAGCGCAGTGGGAACTCAACTATGTTGCATTAGATGGTAACATTGGTTGTATGGTTAACGGTGCAGGCTTAGCAATGGGAACTATGGACATTGTTAAACTTCACGGTGGCGCACCTGCAAACTTCTTAGATGTTGGTGGCGGCGCAACTAAAGAGCGTGTAACTGAAGCATTTAAAATCATTCTTTCTGATGAAAACGTGAAAGCCGTTTTTGTTAACATCTTTGGTGGTATCGTTCGTTGCGACCTGATTGCAGACGGCATCATTGGTGCAGTTGAAGAAGTTGGCGTAAATGTACCAGTAGTTGTGCGTTTAGAAGGTAACAATGCTGAATTAGGTGCTAAGAAACTGGCAGACAGCGGCTTGAACATTATCGCTGCTAACAGCTTGACTGACGCAGCTAAAAAAGCAGTAGCAGCAGCGGAGGCTAAATAATGTCTATTTTAATCGATAAAAACACCAAAGTGATTTGCCAAGGTTTTACTGGTGGTCAAGGTACATTCCATTCAGAACAAGCGATTGCTTATGGTACAAAAATGGTCGGTGGTGTTACACCAGGCAAAGGTGGTACAACACACTTAGGTCTGCCGGTGTTCAATACAGTTCGCGAAGCGGTTGAAGCGACAGGTGCAACTGCGTCTGTTATCTATGTGCCAGCGCCATTTTGTAAAGACTCTATCTTAGAAGCTATCGATGCAGGCATTAAACTGATTATCACCATCACTGAAGGTATTCCAACTCTGGACATGCTGACTGTGAAAGTGAAGCTGGATGAAGCTGGCGTTCGCATGATCGGCCCTAACTGCCCAGGCGTTATCACTCCAGGTGAATGTAAGATTGGTATCCAACCTGGTCACATTCATATGCCAGGTAAAGTCGGTATCGTTTCACGTTCAGGTACGCTGACTTATGAAGCGGTAAAACAAACTACTGATGCAGGTTTAGGGCAATCAACTTGTGTTGGTATCGGTGGTGACCCAATCCCAGGTTCAAACTTTATTGATATCCTGAAAATGTTCCAAGCTGACCCACAAACTGAAGCGATTGTCATGATCGGTGAAATTGGTGGTAACGCGGAAGAAGAAGCTGCGGCTTATATTAAAGAGCATGTAACTAAACCAGTAGTTGGTTATATCGCTGGCGTAACGGCACCGAAAGGTAAACGTATGGGCCATGCTGGCGCAATCATTGCTGGCGGTAAAGGTACTGCGGATGAGAAATTTGCTGCATTAGAAGCTGCGGGCGTGAAAACCGTTCGTAGCCTTGCAGACATCGGCGATGCCGTGAAATCATTACTGAATAAGTAAATGATCCGCTAGGTAACTAGCAGCCGTAAGAGACGAAAGCCCGTGCTTATTTGAGTACGGGTTTTTTTATGGCTTTAAAAGCCGTTAGTGTAATTTCTGGAGAGAGGATAAGGATTTCTGGCAAAGAGTGTCTATACTTAAAAATATTAAAAGATACGAGTACAGGTACGGCTATCTGTGAAAATGCTCCATAGCTTTGATGGGCTACAAAGCCCATTTTAAGCAAAAAACGAGAAAGTTGTGTCAGGTCAATTTTATAATTATTGGGGAAAGTTAATTAACCGAATATATGATTTTAGTTGAGATAAGTTCGTATATTAATAAAATTCATAATAGCTTTGAAATAAGATACTATTAGAAATTAAATATTCTTTTTTAGACTTCTTAATAAAAAGGTTATATTTTTTTGTTAATCTTTAGAAAAAATAAGAACATTTATATCAATACCAATAACAGTACATTAACAAGTGAATAACTATTAATTGACTGGTATGCAAATCAATTAACAACAGGAAAAAAATTGACGTAAATCAATTTATTACCTCTAGCTTTATTTGTCGAAATTGCTTAAATTGGTGCACGATCAAATACTCTATTTTCTATTAAAGGGTATAATTATTGATGTAAATTCAGAATTCAAATCTGAGTCACGTAAAAGAAGTTTATTGTATGTGAAGATAGGCGTACTATTATTATAGTATTGTTCTTTCTTTTGGTTTTGTTAATTATTTGTTGTTTTGAGGCATTTTTTGCTGGTAGTTAAGAGGCTTTCTTCGAAATTTAATCTGGAAGCTGGGTTGCCGCAAGTCGGTGTCTTCCTGCTAGGAGCAAGGAGTCAAGATGTTTGATATTGTCGAACTGTCACGATTACAGTTTGCCTTAACTGCAATGTATCACTTCCTGTTCGTGCCATTAACGCTCGGTATGGCGTTTTTGCTTGCGATCATGGAAACGGTATATGTGCTGTCTGGCAAGCAAATTTATAAAGATATGACTAAGTTCTGGGGTAAGTTATTTGGTATTAACTTCGCCCTAGGTGTTGCAACGGGTCTGACCATGGAATTCCAATTCGGGACTAACTGGTCTTACTATGCTCATTACGTTGGAGATATCTTCGGTGCGCCTCTGGCAATCGAAGGTTTGATGGCGTTCTTCTTAGAATCTACTTTTGTTGGTTTATTCTTCTTTGGTTGGGATCGTTTAAGCAAAACTCAACACCTTGCTGTAACATGGTTAGTTGCTTTAGGTTCTAACTTCTCTGCTTTGTGGATTTTAGTGGCGAATGGTTGGATGCAAAACCCGATCGCAGCTGACTTCAACTTTGAAACAATGCGTATGGAAATGGTTAGCTTCTCTGAGCTAGTCTTAAACCCAGTTGCGCAAGTTAAGTTTGTCCACACAGTGGCTGCAGGTTATTGTACTGGTGCAATGTTTATCTTAGGTATCAGCTCTTACTACCTACTTAAAGGTCGTGATGTTGCTTTTGCTAAGCGTTCTTTTGCAATTGCTGCGAGTTTTGGTATTGCTGCGGTTCTATCTGTTATCGTTCTTGGTGATGAATCAGGTTACGAAATGGGTGACGTTCAGAAAACTAAACTCGCTGCGGTTGAAGCTGAGTGGGAAACCCATGCGCCTCCAGCTGCATTTAACTTAATCGCTTGGCCAGATACTGAGAAGCAAGAAAACAAGTTTGCTATCTCAATTCCTTGGGCGATGGGTATCATTGCAACTCGTTCTGTTGATACGCCAGTATTAGGTCTGAAAGATCTAATGAAACAACACGAAGTTCGTATCCGTAACGGTATGGTTGCATATGGTCAATTACAAGAACTGTTAGCTGGAAATAAAGATCCTGAATTGCGTGCTGCATTTGAAGCTAGCAAAAAAGATCTCGGTTATGGTCTTCTGTTAAAACAATACGCACCAAATGTTGTTGATGCGACAGAAGCGCAAATTCAAAAAGCAGTAAAAGACAGTATTCCTAACGTAGGGCCTCTGTTCTGGGCATTCCGTATCATGGTTGGTGTTGGCTTCCTGTTGTTATTAATTATTGGCTGGGCATTCCTGTCAGTAGTCCGTAACAAAATTGGTCAAAGCAAACTGCTGTTACGTATTGCACTGTTTGGTATTCCACTACCATGGATTGCAATTGAATCAGGTTGGTTCGTTGCAGAGTATGGTCGTCAGCCTTGGGCAATTGGTGAAGTATTACCGGTGTCGGTTGCTCATTCTAATTTAACGACCCATGACCTGATCTTCTCTATGGTATTGATCTGTGGTCTGTACACACTGTTCTTAATTGCTGAAATGTTCTTAATGTTCAAATTCGCTCGTAAAGGGCCTAGTAGCCTGAAAACTGGTCGCTACCACTTTGAACAGAAAAACACTTCTGCACACGACGTTCAGTAAATAGGAGCCACTTATGTTTGATTATGAAGTTCTTCGGTTTGTGTGGTGGATCCTTATCGGTGTATTACTGATTGGGTTTGCTGTCACGGATGGCTTTGACATGGGCGTTGGCTTCTTATTACCTATTTTAGGTAAAACAGATACCGAACGCCGTATCATGATTAATGCCGTTGCACCGCACTGGGATGGTAACCAAGTTTGGTTAATCACTGCGGGTGGTGCGATGTTTGCTGCATGGCCACAAGTCTATGCGGCATCATTCTCCGGTTTCTATATCGCGATGATTTTAGTGTTAGCTGCTTTGTTCTTCCGTCCGGTGGGTTTCGACTACCGTTCAAAACTGGAGAACCCAAAATGGCGTAACATGTGGGACTGGGGTCTGTTCATCGGTGGTTTCGTTCCACCATTAGTTATCGGTGTTGCATTTGGTAACCTATTATTAGGTGTCCCACTGCAAATTGATAACCAACAGTACTTAACCTATACAGGTAACCTGTTTGGTCTGCTGAACCCATATGGTCTGTTAGCGGGTGTGGTTGGTTTAATGATGATTGTTACCCAAGGTGCAACTTATCTGCAAATGCGTACCACTGGCGAGCTGTACCTACGTGTACGTAAAGCAACCTATATCTGTGCGTTAGTCACACTGTTAGCGTTTGCGGGTGCTGGTGTTTGGTTAGTAATGGGTATCGATGGCTATGTTATCACTTCAGCGATTGATCACCATGCGGTATCAAACCCACTGAATAAAACCGTAGAGGTTGTTTCAGGGGCTTGGTTGACTAACTTCAATACTTACCCAATCCTGTGGGCTCTGCCTGCACTGGGTTTAGCGCTGCCACTACTGACTATGCTGTTCAGTAAAGCAGACAAAAATGGTTGGGCGTTTGTGAGCTCTTCATTAACTATCGCTTGTATCATTTTAACTTGTGGTGTAGCAATGTTCCCATTCATCATGCCTTCAAGCATTATGCCAAATGCAAGCTTGACCATGTGGGATGCAACATCTAGCTTGTTCACATTGCAAGTCATGACAGTTGTCGCGGCTATCTTTGTTCCAATCGTACTGGCATACACCGCATGGTGTTACTACAAAATGTTTGGTCGTCTGGACAAAAACTTCATCGAAGGCAACAAGCATTCACTGTATTAAGGAGCATAACTATGTGGTATTTCGCCTGGATTCTCGGCACGCTGTTAGCTTGTAGTTTTGCAGTGATTGCAGCACTAGCATTAGAGCACTCTGAAGACTCTAAAGCAGCTAAAGATGGTGAGTAAATAAAATGCTGGTGGATAAAACCTATCAGCTATTGGATAAGGGGCCGTTAAGGGCCCTTATCCTTATTTTAGCTTTAGTTACAGCTGGTGCAGTGATGTGGGACCCATCTCTATTTGCTGCAAAAACCAGTTCATTCCAAATTTGGCAAGGGCTGTTATTAATTTGGGCAACTTGCAGTGCGATGATTTTTGGTGTTGGTTTCAAACCCCAAAAAGTCATTTGGCGTGCGATTTTCCATCCATTACCTGCTGCCATCATTCTTATTTGGGGACTTTTACAAGTCTTTAGATAATTCTAATTGCTAATTGTGGGTCAATGGACCCATAATTATTTTTGATATCTTTACTTTCAAAGTGATTCCAAACTGGCACTGTCTTGCGTATAGTGGCACCGTTAGTTAATTTAACCTAAGACGGAGTGGTTGTTATGTTATTTCGCTGGCCAGTTCGCGTGTACTATGAAGATACAGACGCGGGCGGTGTAGTTTATCATGCACGTTATTTAGCATTTTTTGAGCGAGCAAGAACCGAAATGTTGCGAAATAAAGGAATCAACCAACAAAGTATGCTTGCTGATAACCTTGGTTTTGTTGTGCGTAGCATGACAATTGATTTTGTAAAAGGGGCAAAGCTAGATGATCTGTTGGAGGTTGAGACGCAAATTGTTGAAATGAAACGTGCCTCATTAACTTTTCATCAAAGGTTAGTTGATTCACAAGGTAACCTGCTTTGTGGGGCTAATGCCCTAATTGCTTGTGTGGACACATCAAAAATGAAGCCGATTGCGCTTCCTAAGTCTATTGTCGCGGAGTTTAAACAGTGACTGACATGAATATCCTGGATTTATTCCTTAAAGCGAGCCTTTTGGTTCAGCTCATTATGTTCGTTTTGATCGGTTTTTCTATTGCATCATGGGCCATTATTATTCAAAGAACGAAAATTTTAAATGCTGCAACCCGTGAGGCGGAGGCATTTGAGGATAAGTTTTGGTCAGGTATTGAGCTATCGCGCTTATATAAAGAAAGCCAAGCTCGCCGTGATGAATTGAGCGGAGCTGAACAAATTTTCCACTCCGGTTTTAAAGAGTTCGTTCGTTTACATCAGGCAAATATTCACGCACCAGATGCGGTGGTTACTGGTGCATCACGCGCGATGCGTATATCAATGAATCGTGAATTAGAGTCAGTAGAAGCACATATCCCATTTTTAGGTACTGTTGGTTCGATTAGCCCATACATTGGTTTATTCGGGACAGTATGGGGAATTATGCATGCGTTTATTGCTTTGGGTGCGGTAAAACAAGCAACATTACAGATGGTTGCTCCGGGGATCGCCGAAGCACTTATCGCAACCGCGATAGGTTTGTTTGCAGCGATTCCTGCGGTTATGGCTTTCAACCGCTTGAACTTACGAGTCAATAAGTTAGAGCAAACTTACGATAACTTTATGGAAGAGTTTTTAGCCATCTTGCATCGTCAAGCATTCTCTGCTGATAAGAAATAAGTTGAGGAGATAAGCGAATGGCGCGCACTAGTCGCAGACGTGAGCTGAAATCCGAAATCAACATCGTTCCACTGCTGGACGTTTTGTTGGTGCTGTTACTGATATTTATGGCAACGGCACCCATTATTTCCCAGAGTGTGGAAGTTGAATTACCGGATGCAACAGATACACAAACCGTATCATCAAGTGACAATCCACCTATAATTTTAGAGGTGTCGGGTGTTGGGCAGTATAATATGCGGCTCGATGGTGAGGTATTAGAATTGCTTCCACCAGAACAGATTGCTGCTGAAGCGAAATCACAATTAGAGAAAAACCCAAAAGCGATTTTCTTAATTGGTGGTGCAAAAGAGGTGCCTTATGAAGAAGTTATTAAGGCTCTGAATATTTTGCACAGTGCAGGGATAAAATCTGTCGGCTTGATGACTCAGCCTATCTAGGCTGGGTTGTTGTGGTTTGAATAAGTCACAATTCTTTTTTTGGATACCAGAGTGGGAAAGTCAAAAGAGAAAAAAGATAACCTAAACCGTTCATTAGTGATGTCTGTTGTATTGCACATCATATTGATTGGCTTGATTGTTATAGGCTCTTTAGTTTCCGTCGTCAAACTTGGTGGTGGCGGGGAAGAAGGGACTGTCATCGATGCGGTGATGGTCGACCCTGGCGTGGTTGTTGAGCAATATGAACAAATGCAAAAACAACAAAACATGGTCAGACAAGCAGCTAAAGAGCGTAAAGAGCAAGAACAAAAACAAGAGGCTGAGCTAAGAGAGCAGCAAGAAAAGGAACAAAAACGTCTGCAACAGCTTAAACAAGAGCGTATCAAAACTGAACGAGATACCGCTAAGCAACAAAAACAAGCTGAAGAGCAACAGAAAAAAGCATTAGAAGCCGCTAAAAAAGCCAAGGAAGAGCAAAAAATAGCGGAAGAAGCTGCCGCGAAAGCGAAAGCTGAAAAGGAAAAATTAGTTAAAGAGCAGGCAGCTGAAAAGGCGAAAGCTGAAGCTCAAGCTAAAAAAGAAGCCGAAGCGGCTAAAGCTAAAGCAGAGAAAGAAGCTCAAGAAAAAGCAGAAAAAGAAGCCAAAGAAAAGGCTGATAAAGAAGCTAAAATAAAAGCAGACAAGGAAGCTAAGGCTAAAGCGGATAAAGAAGCGAAAGAGAAAGCAGATAAAGAAGCGAAAGCTAAAGCAGCGAAAGCGAAAGCAGAGGCGGCAAAAAATGCGGCTTCTGTAGATGATTTACTCGGCGATTTAACTGCTTCAGGGCCAAGTAAACAGGGCGGCCAAGCTTCTGCTGGAACTGGTGGCGGTAAAAAATCAGGGGCCTCAAACGCAGATGTTGATAACTATGCAGGTAAGGTAAAAGCGGCAATCCAAAGTAAGTTCTATGATTCAGATACTTATCGTGGGCGGACTTGCGAATTGCAATTGGTGCTCGCACGGGATGGCGCTTTGATGGGGATTAAACCTAAAAATAACCCGACGAACGACGCTGCGTTATGTGATGCGGCAATTCGAGCTGCGAAGTTAGCTTCGATGCCAAGACCCGATTCAGATAAAATTTTTGAAAGGGTTAAGAGGGAAGGTATCGTCGTCGATTTTAAACCTTGATTTAAGTAAGTCAGAGCTATCTGTATTGAAAAATCTATCGCATTAGAATAAATAGTTTGTGTGGTATCTAGTTTTGTTATTATACCTTTGTTAAAATTCAGCGAATTATTGCGGTGGTAAACAATCCGTAGTAAGGGAGACAAGAATGAAGCAGGCTTTTAAAGTAGTTTTAGGGTTCCTAATGCTATGGGCGACAGTGGCTCAGGCTGAAATACGTATTGAGATCACTGAAGGTGTTAATTCAGCTCAACCGATTGGTGTCGTACCCTTTAAATGGACAGGTGCTGGAGCACCCCCACAGGAAGTAGGCCAAATCGTAGGTTCTGATTTACGTAATAGCGGGAAATTTAACCCTATTGAACCAAGTCGTATGCCTCAGCAACCCGGTACAGCCTCTGAAGTAACTCCAGAAGCATGGACTGCATTGGGTATTAATGCAGTGGTTGTAGGGCAAGTGCAGCCAGCCGCAGATGGTAGCTTTGTTGTCAGCTATCAACTGGTTGATGTTGCAGCTAACCCAGGTGCTGTTTTATCTCAGAACCAATATAAAGTCACTAAAGAATGGTTACGTTATGCAGCTCATACTGCAAGTGACGAAGTCTTTGAAAAACTAACCGGTATTCGTGGTGCATTCCGCACGCGTATTGCTTATATTGTGGTTAACAAAGGCGGTCAGTATCCATATGAATTACGAGTTTCTGACTACGATGGGTTTAACCAGTTTACAGTTCATCGTTCACCAGAACCTTTAATGTCGCCAGCATGGTCACCAGATGGCGAAAAACTCGCGTATGTCACTTTTGAAAGCGGTAGTTCAGCGCTTGTTATTCAAACTCTTTCTACAGGAGCAGTCCGTCAGGTTGCATCATTCCCACGTCACAATGGGGCACCTGCATTCTCTCCTGATGGGACAAAACTGGCATTCGCACTGTCTAAAACAGGCAGCTTGAATTTATATGTTATGGACTTAGCGAGTGGGCAAATTCGTCAAGTAACAGATGGTCGTAGCAACAATACTGAACCAAGCTGGATGCCGGATAGCCAAACTTTAGTCTATACTTCAGATCAGGCGGGACGTCCGCAGATTTATAAAATGAATATTAATGGTGGCAGCCCTGAACGTGTTTCTTGGGAAGGAACACAAAATCAGGACGCTGATGTTAGTCCGGATGGTACTTTCTTAGTGATGGTCAGCTCCGGCGGCGGTCAGCAACATGTCGCCAAACAAGATCTGGCAACGAACAACGTTGAATTTTTAACGAAAACGTTCCTAGATGAAACGCCGAGTATCGCACCTAACGGCACTATGGTAATTTATAGCTCCTCTCAAGGCTTGGGGACTATATTGCAGCTAGTTTCGACCGACGGGCGTTTCAAAGCGCGTCTTCCGGCTACCGATGGACAGGTAAAATTCCCTGCCTGGTCGCCGTATCTGTGATGCATAATAATAATGTGTGGCAAAAAAATATTAAGGATCAAAACGATGCAACTGAATAAAGTGCTTAAAGGGCTGATGATCGCATTACCAATCATGGCAGTCGCAGCTTGTAGCTCTAACAAAAACAATGACCAAGATGGCGTAGATACTTCTACTAACCAAACTAACACTGGTCTGTCTGCGGAAGAGCTGGCACGTCAGCAAATGGAACAGCTGCAACAAAACAACACTGTTTACTTTGGTTTCGATAAATACAACGTATCTCCAGAGTATGCGGAAATGTTAGATGCGCATGCAGCATTCCTACGTAGCAACCCATCTGTACGTGTTGTTGTTGAAGGTCATGCGGATGAGCGCGGTACTCCAGAATATAACATCGCGCTGGGCGAGCGTCGTGCTAATGCAGTTAAAATGTATCTGCAAAGCAAAGGTGTTTCTGGTGACCAAGTTTCACTGGTTTCTTACGGTAAAGAAAAACCAGCTGTGTTAGGTCACACTGAAGCAGACTACGCGAAAAACCGTCGTGCAGTCATTGCATACTAATAGATAAGAGAAATTATCTATTATGAACAGTAACTTCAGACATCTAATTGTAGGTCTGTCGTTATTGGTTGGCGTAGCGGCCCCTTGGGCCGCTATTGCCCAAGCGCCAATCAACAATGTCGGATCTGGTTCAACAACAGACCGTCTTACCCAACTTGAGACTGCGGTTAATTCTCAAGGCCAAATTATGTATCAAATCCAGCAACAGCTTGCCGATAACCAACGCGACATAGATATGTTACGTGGTCAGATTCAAGAAAGTGAATATAAATTGAATCAAGTTATTGAGCGTCAAAAAGATTTGTATATGCAATTAAATGGCTCGGGTGACGGCAATTCTGCCAATACAGGTGAAACACCTGACAGTAGTGCATCAAATGCATCTTCTTCAACTACACCTGCTGCATCAGCTAATACAGGTGGAAATGAGAAAGATGATTATAATGCGGCAGTTAAGCTTGCAATGGAAAGCAAATCAAAAGCCCAAATTGATGGGGCTATTAATGCGCTTCAAGGGTTTATCAAAACCTACCCTAAGTCTGGGTATCAATCTAACGCCAACTATTGGTTGGGGCAGTTAAACTACAATAAAGGCAGCAAAGATGACGCGGCTTTTTACTTTGCAACTGTAGTTAAGCAATATCCTAAATCTCAGAAAAGCAGTGAAGCTTTATATAAAGTTGGGCTGATCATGCAAGACAAAGGGCAAAAGGATAAAGCAAAGGCTGTTTACCAACAGGTGTTAAAGCAATATCCAAACAGTGCAGGCTCAAAATTAGCAGAAAAAAAGTTGAGTACACTTTAATTACTAACCCCGAAGCAATATTGCCGAATATTTCGGGGTTATCAGTATGATAAGTGCGCATTCAATCTATTTTAGTAAAAAAAACATTGCACCATCGTCAGAAATCAGTAATATAAGCCGCCGTTGATACGAGAATACGGTTAGCCGAAAACCTCGAGATACCAAAAAGAAATATAGTTTTAGATGGGGCGTTAGCTCAGTCGGTAGATGATTGAGTTTTATTAAGATGGTTGCAGGTTCAACCCGAAGGGTAAGAAGCTGTGATTAGTTAGAAAAGTTATATAGATGGGTCGTTAGCTCAGTCGGTAGAGCAGTTGACTTTTAATCAATTGGTCGCAGGTTCGA
>RWZE01000036.1_pt1 | contig 51782 bp, 89 predicted proteins | sample 2187721 | NCBI WGS metagenome assembly RWZE01 (sample SAMN10531867, study PRJNA481165) | viral metagenome | isolation source: viral particles purified by filtration and ultracentrifugation from about... | host: Nasonia giraulti 16.2 | place: USA:Tennessee | collected 2011-04-01
GACCGCCTGTAATGGCAGCAGTCGTATAAAAGGCTGTCAATGGAGAAAGAACCTTAGACGTTGTTTTTCCAAACGTTTTTATATCCTTCCCCCACGATTCAAGACGGGTGCTCACGCTTTGAATAGATTTCCCGATGTCTTCGAAACTTTTAGACGCACTTAGGCTCATATCACGAAGATGTCTAGAAATATTGGACGTACCCTTATTAAAGCTTTTATCCATTCCGTCAGACATTTTCTTGGTGTCTTTGGCTAAGTTACTGATTTCCTTTTTAACACTCTGAATGGTGGACTTCATCCCGTTGGCTCTTGCCACGAAGGAAGCTTGTATCTCTCTGATGGTTGCCATTGTTTACCTCCCTTCTTGTGCGTTTTTTTCTTATTTACTTTCTATCAATTCATTTGGGTCAAAATCCCATTCGTATGTCTTTTTAGGACTAACGTCTTTCTTGTCATTATTAGGCATAATTAATTTTTCAAACTCTTCCTTAGCACGCGTGAATTCTGGATCTGGTTTTTCCATTTGCGGTTGCGAAAAAATATTAGAAAGGTATTGGATGTACATTTTAGCTTTTTCTTGTTCCGCTAAGTTTCTTTCCTCTTCCAACTCCATATCCAGATATTTAAACAACTCCACCGCCGGACTTGATATGATCTCTTGCCTGCCGCCCAATTTCTTTGAAAGTTTGAAAGTAAAAGCTTCAATTAGGCTTGCTTCAGTTCCGTCGCTTTGTTCCGGTTGAAAAGATTCATAACTTTCACTTGTCCTTTCGTCAATTCGAAAGACTTTTTTGCACGGTTAACCAGCTTCTCAATGTCGTTTACTTGAATAACGGCATCGTAAATATCAAATACGTCTTCTGCTTTTTGTTGCATAAACGTGTCATAGTCAATGTTGGAAAGGATGGATAGCAATTCGAATGCTTTATCCGGTACTTCGACGAGCAGTACATCCATAGCACCAATGAGGTGTTTTCCAATATTTTGTCCAGATAAGCTTGCTTCTTGTTCAGTTTCTTCTTGTGCCTCTTCAAAGACTTCTGTTAATAATGCCTGTAAGTTTTCATCTCTCTGCGCAAGACTGAATATATCTTTAATCGTTTTAATAGCACGTGTCACTTGTAGTATGTTTAACTCCTCAACTTCGTGCTGGATTGTTTCTACCTTGTTATCTTCTTTAATTTTTAGGGTTACTTTCATTGATATTAAGCCTCCTAATGATTTTTAAGTATGAAAAAAAGAGTAGGGGAAGCCCTACTCTTCAGTAATTAATTCTTTTAACGCTGCAACTTCTTCCTCGGTAAATTGCGGTTCCGCGTCTTTGCCTGGATCGCCTTTATCCCCTTTGTCGCCCTTGTCGCCTTTTGGACCTTGTGCACCGTCTTTCCCGTTTGCACCGGGGTCACCTTTCGGTCCTTGAGGGCCTCGTGGTCCTTCTACACCATCAATCAATTCTGCGAAATCATCGCCCGTAGGCTTTTTTCCAGTGCTGAACATCTCTTTTAATTCTTCTTTTGTTGCCATAATTCATCATCTCCTATTCTATAATTAATGTCTTTCCGATAACCGCGTCCCCAATCGCCGCGGGGCTATCAGGGAGTATCGTCCCCGTCGTCACCATCATTACCACCGCTAGAATCAGCATTCGGGTCTACACCACCTCGATAAAAGAAGTTACCTGGTTTAGATGCGTCAAACCCTTCTCTCGGCATCATCGTTAGAGTGATAGATACGTTTCCTTGCTCTGCGTTATATTCACGCTCAAATCCTCCGATAGAAGCCATATTGTAAATATTCCAGTCCATATCCTTAATGCTGTCCGGTAAGATTCGAGGATGGATACGCACTTTGCGCCCTTTCACTTTCGTTCCGATAGCCGCATCCATTGCCCCGGCGTTATTTCCGCCTTCCGTATTCGTAATCGGCTCTGTGGACGCTAGGGCAAGCTCCAAGATTTCAGCGTCCTCTTGACCTGCGACGATTGTTACTTCGCCTTCCCATCCAGATAAACGTCGTTCAACGACCGTTTCACCAAAATCTTCAAATGTAAATTCTGTATATTGAGGTGTTAAACTTAAAGATCCGCCTTCTGCTTGCAGATAATCTTTACCGTCAAACTTTATTCGATCAGCACCTTCGCCGATTTCAATGTCAGCCACACCAAAAATATATTGTTTGTTTTCAGCCATTTAATTCTTCCTCCTTTAAGTCTGTTAAAGTCACGTCAAAATTGACGCTGTATTCCATGATTCCTTCGTTGTCCCCAATCCGCAATGGATCACTTGTGGCAAAAATTAAAAGGACAAGATAGTGTTTTGTTTCAACCACTTCTCCGTCCTTTTCATAATCTACAGTGACTCTGAAATTACTTTTCTTATGCAGTGCATTAAAAGTCTGTTCCGCTGCTAGTTTCGCATAATCCCAATCAGATGATCGTATCCAGACCTGATACCCCGGATAGCGATATCCTGTATCATATCTATCTGGTTGCCCACTTGCCTCGGAATAGACTGTTCCTGTGTGATCTTCTGCATAATAGTAGTCAACGGACCAGGTTAAGCCGGGAATCACTCTTTTTAATTCATTCATGAGATATTCTTGTATCATTTATCTATCTCCAATATGCGTTCTAATGCACGTGCATTCATTTTGTCGTAGTCTGGTTCAATGGCTTTGATTGCATTTTCCATGTATTTACGACCCGGTTTGTAGCCTCTCCACATGGGCTTTGCATGTGTTCCTCTCCCTCTACCGCCTACATAGTAGTTCGGAAATTTTCTTCCATTTTCGTATTTGTGATGAACACCCATACGATATGGTTCCTCGTGCCGTCGCAATGCATAAACCAAATTCGAACCGCCACGGACAATAATGTCCCTTCCTTCTTTTTTTGCTTTATCGAAGTTAATGGAATCCTCCAAATCACCATGATCGTGATGCACAAGTGCTTTCGTTCCTTCTTCTGCCAGCATACCGAACTTGGTCATTTCATCCATGATGATGTTTTCATGTTCTTTTTCCATCTTATCTAGCATGTCATGAAATTCATCAAGACCTTCCCATTCGATGCTAAATACATCATCTTTAGCCATCGACATACACCGTCCTATAGTGCACCTTTGAACCCATTAGACTGATAATGTCCTCTTTTGCTTTAATTGTGCCTTTAAATGGATTTCCGCCTGCGTCTTTTCCCTCTATTTCTGTTCCCTCTTCGGGATTAAAGTTAGGCGGTAAATCGATTTCTAAATTCACTTGGTGTTCTCGGCCGTCAGCGGTGCGAACTAATTGAGATTTGAATTGGACGCGTGCTACAGATTGTTTTTCCTCTGTTTTAGGTTTTCCGTGTTTATCCCTGCTAATTGGGTCGCCGTACTCGTCTAAAATAGGCATGTGTGCTGTAATTTCATGTGGCATAGGTGGCTTCATATTAATCGCCCTACCTTCGCACCATTGTTCGGGTTTAAAATCGCAATGACAGCAGGTGCAATCAATCCATTGAGATTATTGCTATTCACTTTGCTTTCAGAGCTTCCAAACGATACAGAAACGCCTTTAACACTGTATGATGTTACACCTTGATTTTTAAGCGAACTGAAATCAGATGCATCACTTTCGAGCATATAAAGGACCTGTAAGGCGACTGCGCGATCTGTAATAAGAGATTCTTTGAAGTTATCTTTAAGCAACTCATGCGCACTAAAGATAATTTTCTCTTTTGCTTCGTCATCATCTAATTCAACAAACAATTCACTTCCATGCATCTTGTTGAGATAATCTTTAATAGATTCAGTTGTAATCATAGGGATCACTTATCTTTCTTTGATTTAGGTTCCTTTTTAGGAGCTTCTTTAACGGGAGATACTTTATCTCCCAAACGTTCAGCTTGCTCTTTCGTCAACTCAACTTCTCCGCCAGTTTGAACTACTGATCCGTTGTGAAGCAAATAAGCATTAGCGATATACTTCGGCATGTTAATTCCTCCTCGTAAAATCAAAAGAGCGCCTACCCAGACGCTCCGGTTCACTATTTAACTACGAAATTCTTTCCGATTTCCGCCTGACCAATTGGCGGATCATCAGGGTGTCGCATCACCAACATTCACAATCACAATTGCTTTTTTACGCTTCAGTGCCGGGAATGGTGCTTCACCAACAATTACGGATTGCTCCGGTGGGTTTGTCTTTATTGTCGGCACAGAAAACTTACCAGGATTATAATTATTTTCTACTGTTGGCCCAATCATTGTATTACCAAGATTAGCACCAAGTAACACTACTTTATTGTCATCTAATAATTGCACTTCTTCATCATCGATGACAATCACATCGTCATTAATCTGATATGGAGGTAATCCTAAAGCGCTCAAAACGTTTTGAATATCTGCTTTTGTAAGCAAACGCTGACCGTTATCTTTACCGTAAATTTGCGTGCGAATCTGTTCATTTTGCAATAAATGCGCTTCTGTAGTGCTTGTCATATGCATGACAGACGGCTTTTGTTTTTGGTTTTTGTCTTGAAATTGTTTCACAGCCGCCTGAAGATCAGTTAACGGATTGGAATTTGTTTCACTCCAGGAAATGGATGCCGTTAATTTATTTTCTTCCGGGATTCCAAAATCAATATCTAAATAAATATCATTCTCTTTATCCTCGTACTTGAGAACACCATTATAAATAGCTTGTGCTCGCATGTATTCTTTGATGTCATCAACACCTTGTGTCAGTTCATCTGTAGATGTGTAAATCCCCTCAATAACAGCGTTCGCTTCACCTTCCGCACGTGGGCGGTTGTATTGTAGCAATTGTGTTTCATCTAAACGAAAGCCATGTTGCACTTTAGAAACTTGACCGAACGCTCTTTCTTGTTCTTTCGTATCACGCAATGGCGCACTAGCATCCCATCCAGTAATAGATGCAGCTGGTGCATATTTCCCATTGATAACGTTATAAGCAAAATTAATATCGTATACAGGCTGTTCTGGCATAAAGCTTGCAAGTAAATACTCCCTAGCCGGCGGAATGTTCTGTACGTATCCAGTTAGTTGTGGTTGTTGAAATTCATTTAAATGTAATGGCATTAATTATTCCTCCTTCAATTACTTACGCATCAAAGCGTAGGTATCCTTTCACTTCTTTTTTAAATCCTTCTGTAACACCTGTGCATTTACGTTCTAGGGGGTGCCCTGCAACAAGGATTCCAACGATCGGCTTAGAACCCGGGATGATTTTCACATCATGTGCAGTAAGCCCCGCGCCATCACGAGATTCCGTGCTTCCATCCTCATCTGTAGTTGGGTCACTCCACGGAACGTAAAAGCCATCATCTCCCTTGTATACTGCTGTTCCGGCTTTTACGTATCCGTTTGTCGTCACGTCAGCAAACGCGTCCGCATCTAGCGTAGCGCCGCCTGTTTTGTATTCAGTTCCCACGGTATTACGCAAAAACTCTTTTTGCCCGAAAATTACTTCTGTACGTGGTTGTAAATTCATAATTAATCTTCCTCCTTCTTATGTCGTTCAAGTGCTTTTAATCGACCTGCTTCATATGGGTCAACTTTCTTTTTCTTATTGCTCTTTTGGCGAGGGCCGGGAACAAATGCAGATTTGCGCTTTTTCTTCACCGGTTCATATTCTTCCTCATCCTCATCCGGTGCCCCGAGATATTCCGGAAATTCTTCTTCCAATTCTTCAAACAACTCATCAAGGTTTTCCGGTTCCCCATCCTCATCCAATTCAATGTCATCCACGTTGATCAAGCGTGCTAATAATTTTGGATTCACTTGGTTATCGATGGCATACTCCTTGACCATCGCCCGCTTTTCCCTACGTTCAGCACGCAGGAGCTTCTTTTCTTTAGCGCTTAATTCATCACGAAGCGTTTCAAGTTCATCGTCTGCTGTCTCGTCATCCGAGTTGTCTTTCTTCTTTCCTGCCTGTTCTTTGAGTCGGCGATACTCTTCCGGGTCAATTCCCTCATATTTTTTCATGCGCTTTCCTAATTGCTTCTTGAAACGTTTGTTGTATTGCTTTTTAAATTTAGGGTCCTTTAACAATTCATCTAAATCAAGTTCGTCATCTTCGTCAGAGTCGTCGGAATCATCGTCACTGTCATCCGTGTGGTCATCCGAATCGTCGTCATCAGTATCATCATCAGAAGCAAAGAACTGCAGCTGCATTTTTAAAGGATTGCTTTCTTCTGTTTCCTCTTTCGTTATCGTAGAAAGGTCACGCTCAAATAATGAGATAAACCATGCATATAATCGTTTTAACATTTGTATTTCCTTTCTCTGCTTAGGTGCAGGAGCCATTACTCATGTTGTTCTTTAACGCCTGCAATCATGGAAAAAAGGCATAATAAAAAGGCTTTATTCAGCCTTGAAATTTTCTTGAGTTCTTTGTTTCCTGTTTTGAATTTCTGTAATATACGTTTCTGCTAATTCGCCAATAGCTCGGCCATCCATTGTGGTGGTGATTGACTCAAAAGGTTTGTCGTTTGACGGATAAGTCAATTCCACAGTAAAATCTACCGACCCATCATCGTATTTTGTATGGTCAACGCGGACAGTTTCCAATTCATCCGGATTAACCTCCTGCAATAGTTCAATAGCTTGTTTTAATAGTAATTCGTTTTTCATAACGCTTCATTCCTTTCTGTATTTATCAATCCACTTGTAATACTTTCTATCGCTTGTTCTTCAAACATGTGATACGTTTCGTCATCATTACTAAAATGGTCATTGATAGGTGCAAAGTGAAGGTGTAACAATTCATGAACTAGGTCGTTTTCCATGTCGCGAGTCCCCATGACATCATCCGGATAATCAATATGGTCCAATATTTGTACGCTAGCCATTTTCTTGTTTAACGTCCAATTCACGCTTGCAGTTACTCCCTCTATCATTTCTTTGCTTCTGGAAATCTTGGCTTGGATGATCCAATCCTGCAATCTCAGTTTCTTCTGCCAATATAATAACTTTTTATCTAGTTGTTCTTGACTGAATATGATTTCATCTCGCAATGCCTCACCCCTTAATAGATTTCAGCGCATCTTGATAATCCTGCAACAACATCTGGTAGTTTTCCGAATTAGCGCGTTTCATACGTTTAAAAGCCCCCAAATTGGCGGGAGCATCATCACCAAGCAAGCCTTTTATGTCAGCAAATCGCTTCTTTTCGTAATTATTGATGCGGTGCAGTCGTTGTTGCTTTTCGTATGCATCTTTCTGCGATTTACTACGAGTGTCTTTTTCAGGATTAAACTTGGAAGCTTTCTTTTTGGCCATATCTAATTCACTTTGAGTTTTATACTCAATAACATACGGGCGTAAACTGCAATTACAATTCGGATGCAACGGAAATGTATCAGGTGGCAAATAAGGAAAGTCTGGATCTCCTTCCACCAAACTAAAAACTATATCCCTATATGCAGCGCATTGATGACAAGTAGGTGTACCACCTGTAACAGTTACATATCGAATGCCATTCTCTTTATAACGATTCAGAGCACCGTCAGTATTTGCTTTCTTTAGATTCGTTCTTGTTACAACTTCACTATAAAAATCTAATGGTAATTTCCTGTTATCGATTGTAATAAACGCTGTCAATCCATCCTTAGCAAACGATTCGGCAACTCTTTGCGTAATGATTCTTCTCGAATCCCCCCGAATAATACCTCGCTGTAATTCTTCCTTAACATCCGCTAGCGTTGTTTGCAACGTGAAGTATGTGTTTTGTCTCGCTGTACGAATAGCAGATTTTAAATCAAGCATAGTGTTATCGGTAATCTCTGCAATAGCTGCCATGTGCACATGATTAGAAAAATGACTTCTAACCTGCCCACTACTGGAAATGCTTGCACCAACTCCACCAATCGGGTTAACACCAGAACTTCTCAATGTTTTCGTCGCTTCGTCCACACCCCCGAAATAAGAGCGTAGAGCGTCCTCTGGGATGACTTCCTCGACTGCTATATCTAACCTATCAAACATGTTATCTATCGACAGGATGACGCGCTGTGCCTCTGTGTCATTGGATAAATCAGCATTAAGGATAAAGTTCAAGATTTCCAACTTCATGGCTTTGGTGATTTCGATTAATTGATCGCTTTTCATTATTCTTCACCTTCACTAGGTGGATCTTGTACTGGATTCCCTTGCGCATCCCGATTACCAAAGAAGTTAGTCAGCGTTTGCTTACCTCTCATAAGAGAAAAGCTATCATCCCCAGAACGCTCTGATTCAATACGATACAACTCTTCTTGTATCCACTCTTCACTAGCGTTCGGGTTATTCCTTCTAAGTGTCGTTTCAAGCGACTGCGTAGATTGACCGTTAGCGCCTTCAAACGCCAACTTGTTTTCCTCAATTAATTCCTTACGACTAATAGGAATCATGGATTTGAGAAGGATTTCTGGCTCCTCAATCACAACGGCGTCGTCATTATAATTCGCAAGCCACAGCGCACTTTCAATCAACTGTTGAAGGAAATAAATATATTCCGATTGAATCTGCTCCGCTTTAATAAGTGACGTAAATAAATCATAAAACTTAGCCACACCAGATTGAGCGCCATTATTAGAGTGGTTATCCATATAAAAATCAACAACCTTCTCGGATGTCTTTGTTTCCATAAGCATTAATTTCATCAGATCCTTAACCCACTGGATATCACCGATCTTGGTTACATCAATCTGAATAACTTCTAATGCTTTCCCCTGGTCATCGAATGTTGTTATCTCTAAATCACGATGGTCAATTTTAGATTCATCGCCATATCTTTCATGCGCTTTATCCATCAACGCCCGCATAACATCTTGTGATACTGCAATGCGCGGTTTTCCATTACGTTCAAATGTGATTGCATTCCTCGTTAGTGTCCAGTTGATTTCATCCTGCTTACCATCTTGACCCTTCAAACAGGAAGTACCCAATGGATTCATAAACGTCTTTTCATTCGCCCAATAAATAACAAAAGGTCTACCACGTCCGTGATAAACCTTTTCTAACTCTTTCATGCCGAGAAGCTCTTTCGCTTCATCTTCTAGAACTTCTTCTGTTTTACGAGTTTTGTTCAAGCGATATAGCGTGTGCTTGGTGTGTAGGTCACCATCATCCACTCGCTCGCTGTATACGTGGAGAAATTCTTCCCCGTCCATTTCAATTTCATAGGCTAAATCGACACCTAAGCCGTCATCATGCGGGTAGTAGACATCTCGTGCTTTAAACTCTAAGCGTAAGCCTAATTCATCGTTCCACGGAACACCCACAAGTCCACCGTCTAGTTGTTGCTGCAGGATATTTCCCCAGTGTTCAAATGCTAGATTGCTATTCTTTTGAATCTGGTCAATGATTTCCTGTTGCACATGGATAATCCTGCTTATTTCATCCCGTGGCTCATCCACAATTTCATCTGTATCCTCATTGATTTCTTCCGCCTGGAAATCGTCTGGGGACAAGGAAGACTGTATATTACCGATAGAACGGCTTACGAGCATCGCCGGTATCTCGGGTATCAATTTGCATATATTCGCAACTATGTACGGTGTTTGGACGTTCTGGGCACGTTGCGTACCGTACATGATATTGTCTACGATTTCGCCTTTTTCAATTAGTTCTTTTGCTCTTGGGAATATCTCTGAATGTTTCCCCTCGTATAGATCACGATAATAAAAAATATCGCCGTGTACTTTTTTGATTACATCGGCGTCAAATTTATCCCAGTTTGGCATATGTTCACTTCCCTTCTACCATGCGCTTGCGCTGCTTATCTTTACAGATGCATTTGTTCCCATTCTGTTTAATGCTTGTGTCATGCTATCCACCATATCGTCATGCTTTCCATTGGGAAATGACGAGCACTCTTCAATGAAATCATGTATCCATGGTTCGTCTTCGGGTAGAAACACGTTACCCGCTTCAATATCTGGTGTTACTGCTTGAGCACGAACTACCTTTCCACCTTCTGGGTTGACTGGAATAAGTCCACTAATTTCTCTTTTTAAAGTAGCAATAACAGCTGGACCATTCGCTTTATCCTCAATCAGTTTTGCTTTTGCTCTTGGCCACTTCCTCGACATTGTTCTAATCGCTTGAACCGTAGCGGGGAAATCCATCTTTGCTCTAACTTGATCCAGTAGATATTTATCGGCACCGTTTCTCCCCCAAACTTGACCAACTACATAGTCAGATGAGTTTGCGTCTTTAAAAGTTAAGTCCCACGATTGCATGATTTCTTGAAAACGGCTTGGTGGTTGTTTGTAATATTTCCACCAATTACGGTTGAATATGTTTCCATCCGATGGTGACGGTCTCTGTTGGTACAGTGAAGCCCAAGTATTAGAACCAACTTCAACTTTCTTAATCTCTGCCCATTCCTCGTCATAACCTAGTTCAGGACACAACGGCTCTCCTTCCTCTCGTTGGAGTAAGTCGTCTTCACTTTCTGCAATTGCTGGAAGCCTTAACCTTTCCCACTTGTGCGGACTACGTTCTAATAAACGACCGATTAAATCATCCTCATGCCATCTAGTCATAATTACAATGACACTGCCGCCTTTATGAAGTCGTGTTGATAGCGTTGTTTCCCATTCATCCCATACTTTGTCACGTATCGTTTGTGACTGTGCTTCTTCGTTGTTTTTCAATGGGTCATCAATAATAAGTAAATCGGCACCTTCACCAGTAATAGAACCACCAATACCAGTTGCAATCATTCCACCTCTTGTATCTTCGATGCCCCAGTTATTGCTTGCACTTTTCTCTTGAGAAATTGCAATATCAAACAGGTCTTCCGAAAACTCAATTAGCTTATTTCTGTTTAAACGTCCAAACTTTCTAGCAAGATTATCGGAATAAGCAGATGCAATAACTCTTTTACTAGGGTTTTTGCCAATAAAAAAAGACGGGAACGTTTCTGTGACCGTCATCGACTTTCCATGCCTTGGTGGCATTTCTATTAAGATGTATTTTTGTTCTCCTTCTGCAATCGGTTGTAATGCTTCACAAACTAATTCAGTGTGTCTAAAGTGTTTATATTCGCCACGATGAACATGCACGACATAATCTTTATAATATCTTCTGGCTAGTTCTTTCCTAGCATTAATTTCAATTAATTCAATCTGTTCCGGAGTTAAGTTTTGCAAGTCTTCTCAACTCCTCTTCAGATAGATTTGTCATATTGATTGTTGTTTCAGTCTTTCCTGAATGCTCAATATCTTGCTTATCTCTCCAAGCATGCGGTTTGCGGTTCTTCAACCAAAATATTTGAGCAGTTGTATCTGGTTGCACTTCTTTTACTACTCGTTTAGTTTCTTCACCAAACTCATATGTCACTTCTTCGTATTGATAACCTAACGCTCGTTTTAGCAATGCATTCTCTACTTCTATGTCAACAACCGCCTTGCCTTTTTTTAAGGCAGCCGATAAAGCCGGAAACTTATTGATATATGTTTTGAAAGTGGAGTAAGCAACTCCTAAGTTTTTCGCTATTTGTTCGTCAATGAGTCCATCTCTCGCCCAACCTTCAACCTCAATTAACCTAGGTTCGACATGTGTATGGTACTTACTCTTTCTTCCACCTTTCTTCTTTGCCATCTACATCACACCACTTCCTTATGTTAATTACTTATTTTTTGTATTAAAAAAAGCACCGCAGTGGGTGCTAGAATTCAAAACTCGTAATTTCATGTGGGTAGTTCATAGTGACAGTTCTTTCTTTATTGCATGCCTCACAAGACAAATCGACTTTAGTCCAACTACGGTTAGAAAAATAAATCTTTTTAGGTCTCATTCCTGTGAACCCACAATAGCAAACATATTCCTTCGCCTCTTTACGAATGAATAGCGTTATCATCCGTTGCCTTTCTATTTCTTGGTACTCCATTTCAATTATCCCCTCCTAATTACATTCTATTACATTTAAGAGGATATACCCAGGGGAATTTTACCTCGCCGACCTCCCTTCCAGTTTACACGCAATGTTTTTCAGTTGTCACTTCCTGGGAATCATGTGCAAAGTGTGAAATCCTGTGCACTACGGAAGCTTTGATGTTATATATGTGCCTTCTTGATAATCCCATATGCTGCCCGATAGCGCTCATGCTCATACCATCAAGCATGCATTCTAATACGGCTTTTTCTCGTTCGTCCGTAATGATTGACATCCTTTTTTGGATGAATAGTACCTTTTCTTCTAGCTTTTGAACCCAGCGACTAGCCTTGTCACGCCTTACAACTTCTAGAGCTACAGGGTCACTCGTACCTCCCTGTGCTTTGGGCATAGCTGATTCGATACCGCTTTGAGCAACTAAATTACCGCCTTGGTAATCCATTAAATCACGCTGTCTTTTAATCTCATTGATCATCCAGTTGTAGTCTCTCAATGTCTGCTCTATCTGTTGTTCATTCATGTGTACCAACCCCTCAGTATGGTATAATAAACTTAGTCAAATAGAGTTGGTTTGCCGGGGAGGATGGTCCCCGGCTTTTTTGCTAGATTGTTAAATTTGTACTTATAACTTGAATATCTTATTGAAGTTAATTTTCGTTCTAAAGTCTAGATCCATTAGCCGATCAATACCCAAGAAACCCATAAACATTATCGGAGCGATTGTATTAATTACTGGAAAAAACATAATCACAACAAATATCAAATTCGCTTCCATGTTACCAAATTTTAACCATGCTCTAATTAAAAACCATGAGGTTATAACGGATATTAAATAAAGCGTTACACCAATGACTATTTCCACTCAACTCCCCACCTCCCCATAAACATCTATCTCCTGAACCCGAACCTCAACCCTTGGATCATCGCTATAATATTTTTGTATTTGCAAATCCACAATTTGGCTGTCATCCTTATAAATAATCCCGTTCAATGCGTCTTCGATACCTTTTGCATAATTCGTATTATCGGGTTTAGTGACAGGGCGCTTAATCCCCTCAGATATGAGCGCTCTGTCCTTTTTCGTGGTGCTCTTCGGTATATTCCTATAAATCTTCATTCGCATGCTCAACGGACCTTCTAGTGGTATTTTTGGAGCGTGTTGTCTAGCGATTAAAGATACATAGCGTTTATAATCCTTGGATTCTTTTGGATCATACATGACGATTTTCCCTCGGTTTTTGCCTGCTCTGGGACGACCTTGGGGAACTGGTTCGCCCGGTATTGTAAATTCAATCATTCAAATTCCTCCAAATGATATTTTTCTATTTCTTCCTGTGTTGCATACCTAAACCTCCTTTCAATAGCCTGCATTGCATTCAACATGAATGCTTGATGTTCTTTCTGTACGCGGAGTACCGAACCTTCTTCATTCACGACATAATCCCCTATTTTGAACACTCAATCACCCCTCACGATAATTTCTTGCGATAAACAGCTTCCCAGTAACTATCGCCACTATCTCCAATAAACTCCACGAACTGCCCATCACGCTTGAAGTGTTTATGGTAGCGTGTCACCCGGCGAATCGGAACAATACACTCAAATCCTTCATCCTCTTTTTCGATGCATTGCAACACACACTGATATTTATCCGGATGGCGTACTCTGCTGATTGCTTGCATGGATTATTCCTCCCCATATGCACGTGCAGCATCACACTTAACTGATATATAAGTCCACATAAGCGTATATAAGCTAACATCTTCTATATTTCTACCGTCGATAGTGTGATAGATTTTCATGCCGTGAAGCTTGCGGATTAGATTCTCTCTGTCTAGTGTTTGCATGGTTAGACCTCCTAATATCCATTTTCTTGTCTAGCATGATTGATTTCATTCTTTTGCATGTATGCATCCTCTATTTGTTCCCAGGTGAAACCTAGCATTTCGCCTAATTGCGTAAATACACCAAGAAGCACTTCGTAATTATTTACAGCAACCTTGATTCCGTGGGCAGTAAGGTGTCGATTTTTAGTTGAATATCTAACTTCTGCAGCAATCTCAAATAAGGAATTAAACACATCAGTTAAAGTGGTAGGATTTTCACGACCTCTCGTTGTTGCATATAATCGTTCCCCTTCCAACTCCAACCCAATACTCAATATAAAATGCAGGCAATCAACGTATTCTTCTAGGAGTGGGTTTTTACCCGATTTTCCATCACCTTCACATACTGGACACATATCTTGCTCCATTTCTTCAAAATCAGGAAACGCAGGAACCACTGTTTCTCCATGACCTTGACAAACGTGGCATTTTTCATAAGTCCTCGGCTCCTGGTCCTTACTCCAAAACTTAAACCCGCGCCAATTTTGTGCAAGCTCACCCAACTCAACTTGCAAAGCGAGAATCTTTTTATCCAGCAAATCCTGTCCTTCCAGACCTTTTTCTTTAACAATGTGTTTATCTAGCTTGTCTTGTATTTCAAATAAGTTATTTTGATTCATGCTCTACCACTCCCAATCTCTGCTAATGCATGAAAAGTATTTTGTTTAGCCGCATTTAGTAAATCAAACACTTCATGCGGTGAATGTCCTTCATCTTCAACCAGCCCGACCATGCCAGCTATAATTAATTGCAATCCCATGCTTGTTCTCATTTTATTTTCAAATTCTTGTGTATTCATTTTCATTGATTAGTCTCCTTTTTCCAATATATTATTTGGGTCTATTCCATGTAGATCACAAACGTCATTCAACTCAATGCAAATCGTCCCATCATGTACTAGATGTACTGGATAGCCACCATCCTCAACAATGCAGTCGCCCTCCACTTCGGAAAAATCCTTCAAATCATAGCCATCTAGCCATAGCAGCAACTTATCTCCATGCCATTCAATTTCCTTATGCTGAACAAATTTATACAAATCTAATTCAGTCATCGCTCATTCTCCTTTTACTAGTTAGTATTTTATTCGAATTATGCAGTAACTTCTTTCAGTTCATCAATCGGAAAACCACGTTTTATAAAGTCTTTAAAATCATCTAGTTTATCTGTGTAGCATAATTGAGCATACATTTGGCGCATATCTTCACGACTCAAATTGACTTTGAAATATTTATTTATTCGGCGCAATAATCTGTTTGCATCTTTTTTATCTAACCCTTTACCAATAGGGCGACAAAGGGCAAATACTACATATGTCTTAACGTCTTCAATATCTTTACATGGATTGATGTATACATAAGTGTTAGTTGGTTCATCAATAATTAATTCACCATATCTATTTAGCAAATCAACGCCAAACTCTCTCATGAATTTAACCACTTCATTAAAATCTAAGGACAACATTCTTCATCTCCTTACATCGCTTTTTTAGTCAATTCTCCACCAACAATAATTCCCTCTCATACGTCCACTGCTTATTCTCTTCTCTCACCAACTCCTTGTTTTCACCTGGAGCATAAATTTCAATGACCATTAAATCTTCCCGTTCAAAGTTTGTTGCTTTCCGTTCGATCATCCAGCGTGGAGTCATGGGTTAGTCCTCCTCGATGGTCCATTTGCCAGCAACAATCCACGCTATTTTTATTGCAGCACCACCACCGGACTCGCAATGCCTGTCAAAACAAATAGAGCCGATTCTATTGTCATAGCTTTTTATTGTAATAGCTTCGTCATTGTATTGACAATGCACATCTTTTCCTTCTTCAATAGCTTTCATGGCTTCTGCAAAAGATACATAGTTTGGGAGGATGCGCCATTTAGCATCGTCAATATGAATAACACCATTTAATCCAACAATGCTGAATCCGGATGTATCCCCATCTTCGCCGCAATAACTAAACACACTCGCCGATTCACGCGTAACGTGCATATCACTATTTTCTTTCTTCGCAATCTCCCCAACCTTCAATCTATCTATCATTTCGCCGGTTGTTAATAATTCACTCATAGCTAGTCCTCCTCGTATTCGCCTTCTTCTAAAATTTCAAATGCCATTTGACCGTCTTCATTATCCGTCTCTCCCAATAGTTCTTCATCTATGAATGCATAATATCCTGTCGGGTAAAGCGTTACACAATCCTTATGATATAGTTCTTCATCCACAACCACGATATCATCATCCCAATTGAATCCATCTTTACAAGCAAGGCACTTTTCTTTTTCCGCCATCTTTTTACCTCCATATCTCAATTTAGAGAGCGTTTCTACTCATTATGTATAAATCCATCTAGTTGTCTGCAAAACGCTCCCAGTATCGTTATTTTCGCTAAAACCAAGTGTTATGACTCGACTCTGCTTTTATCTGATGTAACGCTAATCTAGTAGACAATTCTTTGAGCGATTTCCCCGCCGTATCGTAATAACCCAGTGCATTTAACTCATCAATGACATGCTCTATATCACTTTTAACTTCCACAGACTGACTTCTAGGCTTTGCTTTTATCGGTTCGTTGATTGCTCTGTCAATATCCCAATCATGCTGTTTAACTCTGGTGTTAACAGTCTTGTAATCAATGCCATTTTGTGCGGCTCGGTAAATGTGTTCGGGTTTGAGTTTCATTGGGATTCTCCTTTTAGGGCTTGGCGGGATTCAAGGAGCATATCCCAAGCTAGGTTGTCATTAAATTCTCTGTTTGCCCAAAGTTCTTCGATATTTTTCAAAGCCTGTTTGTAGCGATTTTTCTCAGAGTTTAAAGTTGCATAATCTCGATTGCAAATCTTGTACATTTGTTTATATCCATATCTGTGTTCCGCGCCGTTTAATTCTTCTTCCAATTCCTCCACACGATTGATAAGATAGCCTAGCGCTTCCGTTCGCTTTTTCGCGTACTCATAGTCCTCTTTTGTCTTTTGGCGGGAAACAATTTTGCTTAAATCCCCTAGCCAGTCTTTGGCTGTTTGTAATTGGTCATTCATTTGTTTTCACGTCCAATCTTTGCTCTGCGAAATACAGGACTTCAAATAATTCCTTCATATTTTCTTTCTTCTGGATTGAACCGTCACTTAGCTTATAGCTAGTAGTATTTTTTAGATAATCGCGGCTTATTTCTACCACAAACAAAGGGATTTTTGTTGTTGTTCTTTTTACAGCGTCATATAACCTTAATTCCCAAGGCTCCCTACCATGCCCAACAAAGAATCTCCGCTCTTTTTCTTCTGCTATTTCGGATGGTGTGGCAAGGCGGGTATTTTCATGACCGGAAGCATTAGGAACACCATCAAGAGTTTCTATTTGGATAGAACCCCAAGGGTCTATTGAAATCACTCGATAAAACTCTTCTTTCTCCCTGTTCTTCCATTTAACCATCACATAGTCACCTTTTTTAAACTCCGACTCTACTTCATAGCCATCCTCCGAATAATAAGCTTGTGCAAACTCATCTACAGTCAAATCATTTAACGACTCCAAACCAAGTGACCATCTGTCATTTAGGTGGGTTTTAACTACTTCCCCCGTAAGATGTTCGCTTTTTAATTCTTCCATCGCTTTCGCCTGTTCCTTCGTCAAAATAACCTTGTTCACCCTAACCCCTCCTAATCAAATGTTTTTCATACTCTTTCGCATTCAAGCAACTTACCGGAAACTCCACATTATCAATACCTTTCCAGCGCATAAACACGCCCATATCCCCGTAATCGATAAGTTGTTCGACTTCGTACTCATTTCCGTTTATCTTGAGGACATCGCCTGTTGTGATTTCCATCGCTATCCCTCCATATTTTTAAATCGCTCAATCCGTCTCCTAAGCTTTTTGTTCTGACGTCTTAGGTCTTTGTTGCTTTGTGTTAATTTGTCAAAATCTAGCGTTTCTAGCAATCTTTTAAGCTTCTGAATACTAATGGTCTCGTTATCCCTTAAACAACGTTGTAATTCCTTATATGCTTGTTTTTCGGTCATGTTTAATCAACCCTATACACCAATATCGCTTTGTCTAAATCAACTGACCTTCTCCGGTGTGCAGGTGTTGTGTAAAAATATATGGTGTTTAATGACAGACCTGTTTGCTCTGCGCACTCTTCGGCGGTTCCGGTGGCAAGCACCTCGTATCCTCTCACTACCTCATAGATCTTCTTGTTTTTAAAGCTTTTAATGCCTCGTCTGACCTTACACATAGCAACTGATCCCTCGGTTCGGTTTAGTTCAGCAGCAATTTCTTTGTTTGACATAAATTCGTGATTATCTTCGAGAAATTGTAGTTCTTTAATCGTCCAGTCTCTTCTTGTGTTTTTTCGATCCACATTCACCACCCCTTAAACAAATCGTAATACTGCCTCTGCCAATACCCAGACAACCTGCCATCAAAATTACTAGACACACACCTGTTTTTCCGATATGGCGATATTTTGAATTTTATTTTAGTTATCATGATGTTGCTCCAAAAGTTCTGGGTTTTCGTAGATGTTGCCGATGATTTCTATCCTGTTTTTCCAGTGACTTAAACCGACAAAACTACTGGCACCATTCTGCTTCCCCATGAATCCAGTATCATGCCAAACAACTGTATAAGTGATTCTAGGGTCTCCAAGATGAAATTCATCCCCCTCATAGATTCCCTTGCCGTTCTTGTCTTTTAGGCCTGTGTACTGCATTACAGTGACGTCCATATTATCTTTAGGGTCTAACATTCCCGATGCATAATATCCCTTTATTAAAGCTAGGAATGGATACTCATTGCTACAATCCATCCTGAACAACATGTCGTGGCTCCACATTTTACTTTTGTTTTTATCCCACGCTCTAAACTTTATCTCTCTCATTCAGATTCACGCTCCCTACGTTTTTTTATCCTAGCTTCCGCAAAAGGCTTGCCTGTCCAGTGAGTTAATTCTTCCAAATAAAATGGCTCTGAACACGCTGGACAATTCGGCAGCATCTTTCTTCCACGGTATTTCTTTTCTAAGTTCCTAATTGTGACCAGCCAAGGTTTATAGTTCGCTATCTGTTTGCGTTGTTCCAACAAATTATCGACTTGTTGCTTTAATTTTTCGCCATACATAGCCAATTCGTACATCGCATCGTAGCCATCTACAACAGCTCCACAATCCCCACAAGTAACTCTCCTATTTTGAGTATCAACGACAAATCTTCTGTCATCGCACTTGCATATTTTTTCAATGCCTCGGTTTATCCGAATCTGGTCTATGTCTACGACTTTATCTGGTAAGTTCCTCATTCAGATTCACTCTCCAATGCTTTAATGATTTTACGTGTTTCGCCTTCCTTCAACTCTTGACCATTCAGGTTGATTATTTGATCCCAACTAATATCCACTACCTTTTTTCCGTGATTGTATATAGTCAATATTTTCCCCTTGAACATCGACGGATTCCGCACAACGAATGCAAACATCTTAGTGAGCCATTTGTAATGCCTTACCACTCTGGGCTTTTCATCTTTTCGGGCAATGTGCCAATTGTATTTACTCATTCATATTCACCCAATCAATGATCCTAATTATCCTGGCAGCGTGTTCGTGCAAGCTGTCTGATGTTTCGTTTGAGTGCTTTATTCTGTCAAATGCTTCACGGTAAATCTCATTTTTTCGTTTCAATTCATCCCATTCTGCACTTTTATCAATCAACACTGTATCTAGTTTTAAACCGTCAACAAAGATATGTCCTGTTTCCTCGTCAACTCCCATATAATCGCGCACATTACACTTTCCGTTAGTTACATCCCATACAGTTACTTTCATTTCAAATCACCCTCCCCTTTTCCGATAAGCAAACGCCCTCGTAACCTTGTTCTCCATCGCTTGATGGAAGAGTGCAAGAAACACTTCTTCTGGCTTTCTTTTATGCCATTTTGCAATGTCCTCTAGCTCCATCCCGGCATTCCACTGATTTGTGATTAATTCCAATTGTTCAACGGGAAATGCCAGCTCCAAATCTTCCAGGATAAAGACATAATCCCGGGACCTGCTTTGCTTGAGTAACGGGACGTGTGATGCTGCTGTGTTCATTTCGCCACATCCTCAATTGTCATTTGGTTTTCCTCGAATCCAATCTCCTCAAGTTCTTTTTGCCATTTTTGGAAGCACTTCGGACCGAGTTTCCGGTTAATGCTTCGCTGGTCCTTGAGCTTTCTTCCGCATCGGATGCATGTTGACATTTAGACCGCCCCTTCCTGAAATTGTCTAGCGTAGATTTCAGCCCTAAATCGATTGATTGTCTTTTCCGTTTCACGAATTGCTTGCTGTCTGTCGTAATCACATTCGGAACTTGGGCAGGGGAAGAATTGTGCTCCCCAGCTATGTTTGATTGTTAGGCCGCCTGTTCCGTTGCATGTTGTGCACATTTAAATTCATCCTTTCCGCAGTCTGTAATCGTCACCTTCAACCTGATACAATCTATCTCCGCACATTCCTGTTAATCTGCTGGATGCTGCATATCCAATCTTTTCACTCAATGTCCCAGCATCCTCGTTGGAACTGAATATGATTGGTCTTTTATGCAGATAACGCTCGTTTATGATTTGGTAGTACAAGCCCTCTTTTGATTCCGACCATTTGGCTTTACCTAAATCATCCCAGACAAGCACGTCCGCATTGATCGCACTATCCAGTAGCTTGTTAATTGTTTCTCCGCCGTCGCCAGCCATCCGAGCGTTGGTCAAGTCATCCATAAAGGTGATATCTGACACACACAGCACCCGGCAACCCCTGTCGAATTTGGAGTATTGATTCGGTGCGATTTCATCCCGGACCCTGATTCGGTTTAAAATCCATTTGGCGGCCGCCATTTGCAAGTGAGTCTTTCCAACCCCAAAGTTATTGTGCTTTTCTTTAGCTATATAACGGTCCTCTCCAGACATGGCACGGATTCGACTCTCACCAAATACCGCCATGAATCCTAAGCTGTTATGTTCTGGCTTGTCCTTGATGATTGACGGGAATTCTTTTAAATACTCCTGTGTAGCGTTGAATAGCGTTTGCTGCACTTCACTTTCTTGAACATAGTTATCAAATCTAGCATTCTTGAATTCATCAGGAATAAGTGCATTTTTAAAGCGATTTTTCAAATGCTTTTGCTTCTGACAATGACAAGGACGCCCGACGTCTTTTAAGTATTTCTTAGGTTCGTGGCCTTGCATCGTGATCTTGGTTTCGACTTTTTCAATCAAGAATCCGGTGTCTTCGCAAGCTTCACACTCGACGTCCAAAGGCTCGGTTTGCAAGTTCGAGGTTTCGCATTTCTTGCTCATAGCTTGTGCTCGCTCCATAACCTGTTGCATTGCGTCCCCTATACTGATAAATCCTGCCGCCATTATCTACACCAGCCTTCCTATCGTGATAGCGATCTAATATATAACCCACGCAGTAACTCAATCCGTTTATCCGATCTCTGCTGTGGCGTTTGTTTTTCTCATAGTCTCGGAATTTTTCTTCTAGATATTTTATTGCCTCTTCACTAGATATTCCTGATAAGGAAATCTCTTTAGAAGCCATTTCATCTTTTGGACTAAAATTGTGTTGCATTTTCAATTCCATATATCGCTCCAAAATTTTTTGAGAAACAACTTCCGGCGATTCCTCAGTAGTAGTAGAATCATTATTCAAATCATTATTAAGATCATTATTAACATTATTATTTATTGCCCTTGCTTTGCCCTCGCTCTGCCCTTGCTTTGCCCCTTCATTGCCCGCATCACCGCCCGTTACTTTGCCCTTGTAGTTTTCAGGAGTTTGGTAAACATCATAATTGACAATGGTTAAGAGCAATCCTTTCTTTGCCCTAGCCTTCTCCTCATCCTTTGCCAAGAAACCGCTGTTTACTAATTTGTTAATTGCGTTACGCACAACCTTTACTGTTATATCCCGATCGCCAATATCGTCCACTAATTGCTTGTAAGAGGTTGCGATTTGCCCCCTTTTAAGGCGGAGAACCTCGCCATTTCTGACGACATCCCCATCCTTAAATTGAGCCTGTAGAATAAGTTCTATCATGACAATTCGATGTGTTGCTTTTAACGATTGCCATAAAGTTGATTTCCTGATTTTCCTAGCCAACAACACGTATCCTTCTGGTATTTGTTCAATAGTCAATGTTCTCATCCTCGAATAAGTTTTCTAACCCAGTCCTGAATGCAGTCCAGTGTTTTACTGTCTTCGCATAATCCTTTAATGACTCAATGGAAATATCAGCTTCAACGTGTGCTAGTTTTAAATATTGAATTGCTTTATTTTGATCCACGTAGTTCAACCTGTTTCTTAGGATTCCCCTGATGTAATAGAGATCCTTCATATAGGGCTCGTCATTCCCCTTTAATTTATTGGCTGCGATTCTCGGAATCATTTTGAATGCTTTTTCTACACTTTGCTGTGTAGCTTCACCATCTTCGTATTTCAGGTATTGATTAACTGATATGTCCAAACAATCCAGGAGTAAATTCAAGCTGTATTTTTTAATCCACTTCCTAACGTCTCTTAGTCCGTTTTCATTCACCGAATAATTGGTAGTGTTAGCCCAATGCTCTTTAAAAGCGTCAATTTTATCTTCATCCAATGACATTAAACCTTCACGCCACTCCATCATCATTTCTAACTGCAAGCGTCTTTCGTTGATTTCTTCCAATTGCTTTCTTTGCTTTTCAAGTACTGCATTATCATCGAGCAAAACATTACTCTTACCTCTGTTACAGTCAAAACATGCCGTAATCAGATTAGTCATATCGTTAGTTCCGCCCTCAGATACCGGTTTGATATGGTCCACTTCCAAGATCACGTCCGGCGATGCTTTACCGCAGTATTGACACTTGAATGAATCCCTCTTAAAAACTTCGAAACGAATCTTCTTTGATAAACTTTTCCTTTCCGACATGCTTTCACCTCGTCTGTTTTTTATCTCCCAATATCACAAATCGCAATTCTGCCCTCTACTCTTAAAACGGTATATTCAGGGTACCTGCGCATATAATGTAGGATGCGCTGTTTTAATTCTTGTTCGTTTTTTGATAGCTCCCAGATCCAGTCCGGGAGCCTTACTTTCGATTGACTATGCATAGCTATCACTCAATTGGAAAATCATCTTGTCCACCTTCTGTTGCTTCCGCATTGATGAAATCATTCTCCGGAGCTTCTAGGAAAATATCATCATTAGGAGTGATATCCTTGATATTTCTTGCCGTCCCCTCGTCATGTTCCACTTGTTGCTGAACTTCCACGCTAATCGGCAAGTACTTCCACATATGGCGAATAACCGTTTTATTAGCCATTTCTTCGTAGTAATTATTCCATGGGCTAAATTTTGAATTAGCTCCCCGACTTGCTGATTTGCGCTTTTCGATCTCTGCTTTAGGCATAAACTCCATCTGATAACCGCCGTCTTTGAAGTGCGCCACTGCGTAAGAACCAATGTACGCGCCCTTGTCCTGGCTCATCGTAGGAACATGTCTCAGTGTTGGATTAAGACCTAGTTCATATTCAAACTCATCATTCTCGTAAACAGCGTGAGCGTAAATTGATTCGATGTGCCCTGAACGTCTTGCGAGGTCAATCATGCCTTTGTATCCAATAATGAATTGGACCTCTGTAATGCCCTTTTTGTTGTTTTTAAACGGAAGTAAGTAGCACTGACCTAATAGTCCTGGTTCTAGTCCGAGCTGTGCTGCTTGCATCACTCCGCCCAATAAACTACCTACATCAGCTTGTCTTAGTTCCGGAGTTGTCCGAATGGTTGTCATGGTTAATCTCATTAAGCGATCAACATCCATGTGCTTAGGTAGAGCTTCTTGCATTTGCGGTGCCATTTGTTTTAGGTAATCTTCAATCGTTTTTGGCTTGTCCTTTGTTGGAGCACCACCATTATTTTTCTTTGCCGCCATTTGGTTTTTCATTTCATCTACTTGATTTGTCATTTAGTTTTCCTCCTCGATTTTGACTAATTGATTTTCTCCAAAAAATAGAACATCTTCTGTAAAACCATCTATATCAACTGCATATTTGTGAATAGGTTCTCGGAAGTCATTTATATTAATAATGGTTCCTTCCGCTAACGGACTTCCTCCAGCATCGATGATTATGACTCTATCTCGTACTTGTAGGCCCATTTACATAGCCCCCTGATCTATTTGTTTGATATTTAACCTTCTGTACGACGATATCTTAGTGTATTTCTCAGCAATGTCCGGAAGCTCTTTTCTAAGCATTTTGCTGTCCAGTCTGTTTTGTTCGACTTTTTTCAGATTCACTTCAAATCGAGGTGTAACACCAGTTGTCGCTTCACCAATCATCAGTTTTAATTTGTTCTCGTATTCCTTTTGGAGCGATTGCTTTTCCTTAACTTCTGATTTAATCGAATCAATTGCTTCAATAAGTGCTTCCACATCATCTGACTGAAGCATGATTGTTTCCCCGTTATCTTCTGGATACATTTTGTTTAACAACTCACTGGCGGAAGGAGAACCATCAATAGCCGGAGGTACCTCTTTTAATACATGCTCGTTCCAGAATTGTTTTTCTTGTTCAATCATTAGCTCGATGAATTCATCATCACGTTCAATTTCCTTCCAGACGAACTTTTGTCCTCCGATAAGAACTGCAATATATGCTTTCTCGTAGTCTAGGACAGCCATATAATGTTGAACTTGACACATATAAGCTGGTGGGATCTGTTCCCCTTCCCAAGCATCAGAATTGAAAGCGTTAGTCGTCTTGCATTCAAGCAAAGCATCCTCTCCAACAACATCCCGATCGATATTAGCAATCATGAATGGATGCTCTGGGTGCTTAAATGTCTGATTCCTACGACGTACCTTCTTACCGGTACGCCGAGTGAATTCTTGCGCTACTACATCTTCTAAGACGTTCCCCCAGTGGATGGCTTCATTGTCGATTTCTTCAACGTAATCACTTGTTTTATCGATATAAAGTTCAAACGCTGATTTCCAAGGATTAAAACCTAATATTGCACTTGCATCCGAGCCGCCTAAGCCTTTTTTCCTGTTCCAGAGCCATTCTTGTCGGGTCATTTCGAGAGTGTTTTTGACCATTCAATTTCCTCCTATGCGCCTTTATCATTTTTGTGATATAATAAAAGCACGTGATAAATTTTGAAAAAGATATTTCCAAACGTCCGCTGCTACGGGCGTTTTTTATTTTGCGATTTTATGAACGCCACCGTGTTGTTCCATGATTTCAATTGCATCCGTCGACAGTTCTTCTACTAGATAAAAGTCATCAAAGAACTCGATAATTTCATCCCCTGTAAAGACTTCATTTCCTAAGCCATCTACACCGTAATCATTGCGCCTGTCGCTGAATGGATAGCCTGTACGCTCAATTTGTGCGACCATTGGATGGTCCATGTTAATCCTCCTTTCAGTCATCTAAAAATTCGATGATTTCTTCTAGTTGCTCCCTGGATAGTAAGTAATACCTTGTGCCGTCATTTCCGATTTTATGGATACCGTCTTCTAACATTTCTTCCAAGACTCTAGCTAAAAGTTTTTTCAACAGGAGACCTCCTTTCTATGTATTAGGGTTAATCATCCCTATATCGGCTACGAACGTATAGATGCATCAGGAGGGAGGAATGCACGTTCATAACCGATATAGGAAGGACTAGCCTTCCATTATTTAATTGAGTTTGATATAATGTAATTAGGTTTTGAAATTTATCCGGTTCGATAACTCACGTTTGCAGACGTGGGTTATTTTTTTATCGTTTTCCTAACGTCCTCAAATACTTGTTCAATTTCGCTGATTTCCATTACCTTCTTACCTCGTGTAAGGTAGACTTCGGCCAATCCTTGAATCGCCCCAACTACCATTGGATAAAACTGTTCAAGTTCATGGCGGCTTAGTCCGTCGGTGTATTTATTCCAATCCATTTAAACCCTCCTAACCAATAGGCTTTTTATGTTTCCGTTGTGTCGCAACATAAGCGCGCTGGATTTCCATGTATCTTTCTACAGGTCTCATTGCTAACCATTCGCTTACTTTGATTTTCATAATTCACCCCTCCTACACTAAAATCATAATGATGATAAAAATTATTACTGGTGTTGCCTGGGTTAAGTAAAACAGCAATTCTTGTGGCAATGTGACTTCTTCCGGTTCTCCTATGAAGTAATCGATGATCCAGTTTCTCATTCGAACCACACGTCCATATCTCCGGTTATATTAGCCATAAATACTCGGGATTCTTCTGTTATTTCTTTTTCTATGTTTAGGTCAATTAATCGCTTTATCGAGTGAAGAATGTCCTCTGCTCTTCGGTAAGCTTGATCTAACTTCCCTGCATCGAGATTCAATTCTGTGAGTACGAATAAATCATTAATGCATTTAACTTCTGCTTTCGCGATTTGGATATCTTCTTGTTTAAAGTGATTGTGGTAGTTCATAAAAACCCTCCTAAGATTGAAATAAATCCTGTTATAAGTTGCGTTACTGGTTGTAACTGATGAATGACTTCCACTCCGGCATATAATGCCATTAACACATCCGGGTTGTTGGTGATACGACACCATTTGATTAAATCAATGGCTTTTAACTCCATCCGATTGTTTTCCAATCTTGAAACATTGCTACGAGACATATGAAGTTCTTCCGCCATTTCTTCCTGGCTGATGTCAGCAACAACCCGCATCTTCTTTAAAATTGAGCCAAATTCCACGTATTCACCCCCTATGTGCAGAATCCGCACATCGATTACAGGAGTTGGGCAGTATTCTATTCGTGTCTTTCGTATAATGTAAGTACCAACTCCCTCAGTTGGTTATTTTGCTAGATTGCTAGATTAATTTGTTGATCGATCCAGTTCATCAGAGCGTTGTATGGTATACGGATTTTCTGACCATCTTTAATGACAGGAAATCCGTTATGCTCTGATTGTCTGCAAAGTTCGTATGCGGATGTTCTTCCAATTCTTAGGATTTCCGCTGCTTCCGGTACGGTCAAGAACCTGGGAGTTTGTCTATAACCGTGTGATTCGAGCAAACGCTCTATTTCCTGTAAATGCTTCTCGTTTTCTTCACGGACGATTTGGCGGATGGATTCTTCCATAGACATCTAAATCACCTCCTGTATGGTTTGTTGACGATTAGCATTATCAATTTCTATTTTCAAACTAGTTGAAGGTTGCCACATTCCAATGAAACGCAAGCCTTCTTCATATTTCTTTTTAGGTAAATCACCGTATCTTGGTATTTCAAAGTGGTTTTTGAAGTCTCTCCAAAAAGCTGAAAATACTTTGAATGCCATGTTTTTGTACGCTGGTGAAGCTTTTCCGCCTAGCGATTCGACAACTACTTGTCTGCCTTTTTTATTTAGTGCATGTTCCTGGGCGCCATCGATGCGCATGGTTTCTTCTAAATTTGTGATTCGTTCGTCGTGCTGTTCTAATGTTTCGGTTGCTTCTAACGACAATCTCATAGAGGCTTTTAATTGCTCTTTGTCTGTTAGGACTCTTGGTTGTTGCAGTTGTTTTTCCATTTCATTAAAAGCATTCATGTAATCTAGTTTGAATTTCATAGCCGTTTTCCCAGTGAAACCCATAACTAACAAAGTGAAACCGTCTCGGTTGATCAGATACTGCCTGTACTGCTGTTTGTTCTGCTCATGGATGTATGTTGTTTCGGAAAATAGGGTTGCCCAATTTTGCACCACCCCATCAGAAGCCATATTGTCTATAGCTCTTAAGACTTCTCTGTGACTTTTGCCAAAATCTCTGGCAACGTTTCTGGAAGTAGTAACTACCTGATCATTACTTTTAAAAACTAATTGGTTCATTAAAATCACTCCTTGTTTTTATTTCCAACCTTTTCTAGTAAACTTGTACTAGAAAGGAGGGATACGCTATGAATGAAAAATCAGCAGATGAGATCGCTGCAGAATTGACAATCGCTTTAATGGAATATAACTCTAAGGTTGTAAGAGCGAATGGCCAGTCCGTCAACGGCACCGACACCGCTACGGGTGTTGCAAAAGATTTTTACTATCTTCGCGAAGTTGTTCGCGGTAATCAGAACCCGTTCCAAGAGAAGAAGCAGAAATCAGAGTAGAAAGTGATTCAACTAGCTCTGGCAAGAGGTGCAACTCTTCGCCAGAGTCACTTTCAATAATTTCTTGTATACGTTTCGCTAACTTTTCGATCGTTTCATTGATTACTAGATTCATTAGATCACCTCCTGTTCTTGTTCTGATTTCAATCGGTTTAAAATCTGCAGTTGTCCCTTAGTTGTAACTTTTGTAGTTCTTGTTAACTTGGAACCATCTGGTGTTTGAATATTTCTTTGTAATATTTCGAAGTAACCTGCCTCTATTGCTCTTTGAGTAGGTTGGGTATTGCGCTTCTGGATATAGCCCCAATCCCTCAATTTGTTGTAAAGTCTGTTTTGTCCTATCTTGACACCTTGATTGCTGGCTAACTTAGCCACGTCTTTCACTAAAACGGAATCTTGAGAAGCTAGACAGGATTCTGCAAATACCACTTTCGGTTTTTGTTGCTGAAGTACTCTTTCAGCTCGCTCACGCTTGAGACGTTCATCTTTTAGATTTGTTGCTAGCCTGATGATTGTGTCTGGGTCTGTTAAAACTTGTTCTATTGTTTCCGGCGTCATGTAGGCTCCGTGTTTTCGGATTGACGGGATAACTTCATGAGTGATCCAACGTTTAAATTGTTTTGCTTCCGGTTTACGGCTAGAAAGAACTAAATTGTATAGACCAAATTCATTTACAGCTTGCATATGCCTGTTTTGGCTACCGTCATTTAAAGTGACACCAGCTTTTTCATCACTATCCAAACGAGTTAAAGCTTGTCTACTGTTGTTAATTTCCAAAATGCGGCATACATCTTTTGCTACAAACCACGGTTCGTTATTTTGTTCAATAATTCTAAGTTGTTGCCCGTCAAACATTTTTGTTAATTGATTCATTAGATCACCTCCTCGTCTCTCCCTTTCTGATAAACTGATTGTTGAAAGGGGGTGTAATTAATGGAAAAGAAAGATTTTCCTTATTCACACATTCAACATTTTCAAATCAGCGAGAATCCTAAAGATGTAGAACGGAAAGTAATGGACTTTCTTGAATGTGGGTGGCTGTATGTCGGGCAAGTAACGATTGCCGGAATGCTGTTTGAATGCGTCGTTTGGGAACGCTCAAAAGGCGAACCTATTTATCCTGCTGACTATCTCGAACTAAAATAAAGTAGTCAGAGTAATTTGGTAAAGTCACATCACCAGCTTTTAATCCGGGTTCCCATATAGGAATCCAACCTTTGGAAATCATCATTTCAGCCTCTTCACGTTCTCCTACAAACGTGATTTGGTTGAATGATTTTCCGAGATCGATGGTCTGTTGCATTAGATAGCCTCCTGATCAGAATTCTTAAAATCTAAGAAAAAATCTTTAAAAAAATATTCAGGATGCAAGCCTAGCCCTCGGCAAATAACCTCGTATTCTTCTGTTGTTAAAGGGGCATCGCCGTTAATAAGTCTGTAAAATCTTCCTTCTTTAATACCGACCTTCTTAGCGACGAAGTTAATATTCCATCCGTTACTTTCTATATATTGACGGATTCTTTTGTGCATTTTCATAATTAGCTTCTCCTTTCTTAATTTCTAAGAACCGTTAACTACATAATAAGTCTTATTTTCTAAGAAGTCAAGGGTTTATTTCAAAGTTTTTAAGAAAAACGTTCTTATTTTTTGAGAAAGTGTTATTATTTTTCTTAGAAAGTAGGTGTTCCTATGAGTACACTAGGCGATAGATTACGTATAGCGAGGGATAGAAAAGGGCTTACTCAAGTACAAGTTAGGGATAGAACAAACATAAATAATAAAACATTAAGTGGCTATGAAAAGAATGTCAGTGAGCCGGATTCCAAAACGTTAGGAGTTTTGGCTGATTTATACGGCGTTTCCTATAAGTGGTTACTTACTGGTAAAGGTAATATAGAAGAACATTTCCCATTGAATGAAAAAGAAGAAAGAGATGTCGCTAAGAGAATGGAAAGATTAAGAAAAGATTTAATGGAAGGTAGTGCCGAAGGAGATGGTCTGAACTTTAGAGGAGAACCAATGAGTCCGGAAGCTATAGAATCTTTATTAGCGGCATTAGAGCATGCTGAACGCATGGCCACTTTAGCTAATAGAAAGTTTATACCTAAAAAACACAGAAAAGAGGAGTAAGTCTAGGGGAGGATTGTTACTTGTATGTGGATCAAAGAGATTGTGCAACAATTAATCAAAAAGCAAGGCACCAATGATCCTTTTGAGATTGCCGCTGCAATGAACATTCATGTGGTTGAATGGGAAATGCATGATGAAATTCTCGGCTTCTATAAATATATAAGAAGGAACAAGTTTATTTACCTTAATTCCAAACTAGACGAAAGAGGAAAAATCTACACCGTTGCCCATGAACTTGGGCACTCTCAATTACACCCTAGACTTAACACACCTTTTTTAAATAGAAAAACTTTGTATTCCATCAATAAAATAGAAAATGAAGCTAATCGATTTGCTGTTGAATTACTACTACCAGATAAAGCCATCCATGAACATAGCAACGAGAACATGACGATTAAAGAGATTGGTAGCATTTATAACATTCCCAATGAGGTGATTCACCTCAAAAAAATTTGACACTTTAATAGGTAATGTGATTTACAAACAAAGGTTCTCTAGTGTTTTCATTTTAAAGGATTGGGAGGAACTTTTAGGGATAGAAGTTTATGAGGAGGGTTTATGTGTTCACAACAATAAAGAAATCATTTGTTTTTATTAGCACTTTAGTAATTTTGTTTGTTATATCGGCTCCCCCTTTTACCATCGCAAATGCCGAAGAAGAAAATGAAGATACTCAACAAATAAAAGAGTTCAACTCTACAATCGAAGACCTCCTTGCAGACTTTAAGAAGACAGTAGAATCGAATTGGACCGCCAATTTATCAGATTACACTACAGGGGGTGATGACGAGAAAACAATTGAACTCCTTGAAAGTCTACAAAATGATATAGAAATATTGAACGAGGAGATAGAAGAAACGGAAATTAATGACGATTTGGGTTGGGGCCAGAAAAGAAATGTAAAGAAGATTAAAAAGAGCTTCTCGAAAAGTTTTAAGAAAGTAGATAAACAATCGGACAAGTTAATAAAAAAAATTAAAAAAGGAAAAGAGATCAAAGTCCCCTCTTTAAAGTATGTAGAAAGACAAATCAATAAGGCTGATAAAGCTTACTCAAAGTTAAATGATAACTATGATACCGAAATCAAAGAATTAAAATTTGATGCCCCAGAGAAGATAGAAAAGAAGATAGATAAAACGGAAAAGCATAGCGAGGATGCAAAGGAAAATGATAACGAAAAAGTAGAGTCGGACAAAAAGGAAGAGGATAATTCTAACGAAAAGGAAAGTCTAACAATCGAAGAAATAATAGTCGCAGATAATCCATCCATAAAAAAAGCGACATTCGAAGACGGATATTTACGATTGGAACTTGATGGTGATGGGTCATTTTCGGTAAATACAATGTTTTCTTATCCTGCTAACGACGCTCTGAATGCAATGGGTATAGCATTTAAAGATGATCAAGTGGAGACGGTTGGCGCTATTGTGACTGGCACACTAATGGATAAAAAAGGAAATGAGTCAAAAGAAGATCTAATCAGCATTTATTATAACAGAAGTAATTTCGAGGAATTTGATTTCGATAACTTCAAAATAATGTCTCTGTCAGAACCATGGAGAATATATAACGAATCGGACTCTTATTTCATTCATCCGGCTATTTACAAAGATTTAAAGGAAAAATATATCTCGAATCTAATAAACGGCAATTCGAAAGTAGAGTTTCCAGATTAAATTTTAATTATAATTAAAGGGGTGTTAGTTTGAGAAAATATTTAATGTTAATCTTTTTAACTTTATTAGTTTTTATCGCTGCATGCGGTCAAGAGGAAGCCAAACCGGTGTCAACCGATGAAACACCAGAGGTAGAGAAAACCGATAGCAAACCTGCAGATAGTGAGTCAGAGGATGATAAGAGTTCATCCCAAAAACAATCCGAGTGGATGGAAGGACAAACAGGCCTAGAAGCTCAAGCAGAGGTTACTTCTATCAAGTTTTACAAATGGCTTGACGAATCTGTGGGCACCGAAACTATAACTGTGTATGCCGAAATTAAGAATACAAGCGATACAAGCATTGATGCTGGAAGAGTTAATATAACCTATTTAGACTCCGGTGGCGGCGTGATAGCTGTCAATGACGCTCAAGTTTCACCTAGATTTATAAACGCAGGAAGCACTGGATATGTTTCAACCGAAATTGAAGGCAGCATTAATGATTACGAGGATTTAGTCGACATTCAAATTGAAGTTTCTCCTGAACCTTTTCAAGATGCGGAAATTGTAGACTTTTCTACTAGAGATGAAAATTTAAAGATTGATACATGGGGAGAAGAAAGTGCGAAGATTAGTGTAACAGGTTTTTTTGAGAATGATAGCGATGCAAACTTTACCGAAGATGACGTCTCAGCGGTGATTGTCTTATATGATGCAGAAGATAATTTCCTCGCTTCACAAACAAGTCATTCAGATCAATCATTCTCTATAGATGCTAACGATGAAACAAGCTTCGAAGTTGGTGGCGGGTGGCCACTTCCTCCAGAAGTTGGCGAAAAAGTTGACCACACAGAAGTAAGGGCGATTGGAATTGAAAATATGGATGATTATTGGTGGTAATTCTCAATCTATAATATAAGAAAGCTTGCCCCACTATAAAGCAATTTATAGTCGCAAACCGGATGAATTCATGGGAACCCTAAGTCGAGAGATATGGCAACCATGAGCCAAGCCAGATGAATATCCCCTACTGTAGTCTGGAAGGTGCAACGCATAGTTAGTGAGGATGGATAACCAATAAGCTAACCACGAGCGTCCGGCATCCCTAGTGGATGATGAGATATGCTGGACTTTATGGAAACATAAAGAGGCCCCGGATAAAAAGCCGGGGCGATAACAGATCGAACATCAATGCTCTCGATAATCTGGACTTAACCGATGAACGAACAACTCTATCAACTATTGACGAAACCCATTCGTTAATTGAAGAGTCGCTACGCAACCCAAGAATTCACGAAAACATCGAATTAGGAGTTGATGCAACTATCGGAAACCGAATTGAAGCAATGGGTGAACTCTCTTTCTTATATTATAGCACGAAAAAATAAACTTAAACAAAGATAGCTTAATATATTCGCCTTGAGGGCGTGCATTCATTTGTACGCCTTCTCTTATACACTTCAAAAGAACATACATTCTGTTTAGGGGGTTTTTGCTTGTACACACACTTAGAGGACTATATCAGGGATTTTTTTAAATCCATTAGCGTTCATAGTCCACCAGACTTAACTATCGAAAATATATCGAACAAATTGCAACTAAAAATAACTTACAAGAAAAAAGCATTTAGACATAATGATGAGATTATTTTGCAACCTGGAACAAAACAACAAGAATGGCAGCTATTCGCACACGAGTTATGTCATTACCTTAGACATACAGGGATGCAATTAATGATGCATAAGCTTTTTATAGATTTGCAGGAATATCAAGCTAACTATTTCGCTTATCATTTTTGCGTACCTACATTTATGTTGGAACAACTTGAGGAGGTGAGTGTTAATGTAATCATGGAACTGTTTAACGTGGAGTATGCATTTGCACTAAGAAGAATGGAAATGTACCACAGCAAAGTTTTAGAAAGGATGGTTTTAAAATGAGAGGTCATATAATAAAACGCGGCAACAAATATTCAATTGTGGTGGATATCGGCCGGGACCACAAAAACAGGCGCAAGCAAAAATGGTTCTCAGGCTATGAACGCAAAAAAGATGCTGAAAACGATTTACCTCGAATCTTAAATGAAATCAGAAAAGGATATACGGAACCCGAAAATATGACACTAGAAGAGTATTTCGATCAATGGCTAGATAGAAAGAAAAGAAACGTCCAGCCAGGGACTTATGAGCATTATGAGTCATATATGCGTACTCATATCATTCCGGGCCTAGGACACCTTAAAATAAGCCAATTGGAGCCACATCATGTTGAGTCATTCATGGATGAAGTACATGAAAAAGATTTATCGCAACGTAGTAAAAAACACATATTCCGTATTTTATCGTCCTCCCTAATTAATGGTAAACGATCCGGTATAAAAGAAGGTATCATGGAAGGAATTGAATCACCAAAGGTGGATAGACAACAAATCGAATTTTGGACTCAAGAAGAGGTTAATAAATTCATGGGGAGCCTCAAAAGTAAAAATCATGCTATACCGATCATTTTAGCTTTAGCTACAGGAATGCGCCGTGGTGAAATACTCGGACTTAAATGGTCTCAAGTAGACTTCGAAAATAAAAAAATATCCGTCTTTAATCAACTTAAGAAGGACGATGGTGGTAAATGGATCATATCTCCGCAACTGAAGACTTCCACGAGCTACCGGACGATTGATATTGACCATAATACTGTCGAGCTTTTAAAAGAACATTTGCGCCAGCAGGATAAGGATAAAATGAAATGCGGTCCAGATTATCATAACTTAGGTTTAGTATGTGCCACATCGACAGGAGACAGCATTAAGCCGACTTATCTAAGAACCGTATTTAACCGTACTATAAAAAAGAGTGGAGTAAAAAAAATCAGCTTTCATGGGTTACGGCACACTCATGCCACCCTTTTGTTGAGAGATGGAGTTCATCCTAAAGTGGTTCAAGAAAGATTAGGGCACCGTTCTATCCAAACGACCTTGGATACTTATTCGCATATTATACCTGGTATTCAGGAAATCGCCGCAACTTCTATTCAACAAACTTTATATGGTAATATAAAAAAAGAAGATCAAAATAATGTTATTAATATGCCGTGAAAAATTTAATTCGAGACCCGAAGGTTTGCAATCGGTTTGCAGTTTGGTTTTTTACAAAGAAAAAGACAAGGGTAGAAGTTCACTCTAGCCCTTGCCATCATTGAGTTTAACTAGCGCGCCCAGGAGGATTCGAACCCCCGACAAACCTGGTACCGGAAACCAACGGAGCGTATTTCAAGGCATTTTAAAGTCTATCAATCTATAAATCTAGCTCTATTTAACCTATTAAATATACTAGATTGTTCGGATGGTGTTAGCTGGTTTGTTTGCATTTCTGTTTGCAATAGAACCAAATGACTTTCGGCTTTATATAAACGCATGAATTAGATTCTACTATTATATGTGTGCAAAAAAGAAAGACCGCCACAATTGGCGGTCTTTTCTAATCTATCCCCTATACTCCGCATCCACAATAATACTGGCATCAATCTTGAGTTGATCTAGTTCCCCTACAGCATCAAACGCTATTTTCCTTGTGTTCGCATTCATCCCTCTTATTATCCCTGTGTATTTTTCATGCATCCTATTGCGATACACAGTAAGTGTAATTTCTTGCTCATAGTTGTATGATTCCTCTAGCACTTCGCTAATTTCCAGATATTTAGCTTCTGAAATCTTTGGTCTGCTACTACTATTCTTTTTAGTTTTCTTTGCAGGTTTTGGTATGGCTTGCATGTTCATTATCCTCCTTACAGAACTATTGTTCCTATTTACTTAAGATTATATAGGAACATCTATTCTATTTCAAGGGGGTATAAGCAAAAGATTATTTTTTTAGAGATATTTTAAACATTCCATTCTTTATGATATGATAAGAACAAATGTTTCTGTGTCAGGAGGACTTAAAGTGTTGGACTTGGTACTTCGATTTATAACCATGCCTATGGCCATACAAGTTTTTAAGCAAGACAAAGAACAATTCAGAAAATCTAAAGCACAAGCGGTATATTTGGATTTAATCGATTCTATCCTGGAGAAACTCCAGGAGGACTTTAACCAATTAAAATCTGATATGTACACCAAGTATCATTTAGATGTAAAAAGCTTAGGTAAATCAGAGGGCAAAGTTAAGTACTCTGTTAATAAACAAGTCATTGAATTTACGCCTGATGAATTGCGGGATAAAACCGAGGAATTAATGAGGGAATATCTAGTTAATGTGGAATTAAAGAGTTGGGAGCGAGTTTGGGACAATTAACATGTCCCTTTTTTATTCCTCTATCCTGCATTACGCTATCCCCTTTCTAGGACCGCACGAAAGGATATTATCAAGCTTTAGCGTTCGGACCTTTTTGCGATAGTAACAGTAAACCAAGATATGGCTGTCATTCATTTCGAGCACACGCACATACCTTTCAGTTACTTTTCCATTGCTATCTATATAAAAGATAACGATCTTTTCTTTGTTCTCCATGGACCTGATAAATAATCCTTTCATGCTATCCCTCCGAACTATTGTTCTTATTTGTGTTTATTATATACGAACGTTTATTCTATATCAAGAGGTAAAAATTTCTTGAAAAAACTTCTTGAAAAGTGTTGACTTATTAACCCTATAAGGTTATAATGTAATTAAGAGGTCAGGGAGATAACCAAACAAAAACAAATCGGAAGGGGAAATTAAAATGAACGTTATGAAAAGAGCTTGGGAAATCGCAAAAGAAGGTCAAAACAAATTCGGTGGTAAAGTTAGTGAGTATTTAAGCGAATCTTTGAAAATGGCATGGGCAGAAGCTAAAGCACCTAAAAAGGCTGAAATCAATACGACATTTGGTAGCAAGCGTAACAAGTCTTGGGTTGCGGAAATCACTGGCACTCATCCAAAATGGAAATTAAACCGCGAATTTGTAAGTGCGGTAGAAGAAAACGAGTGGTCCGGCAAAGTTTTTGTATTGAATAACGGAATCTACGAAATCTGCGACGCCGGCGATCGTGAATTTGTAAAAGTTGAAAATGGAGAAATTGAATACTTGGAGTATGCAGAAGTTACTGCAATGGTTGCATAGTGACGAACAAGCGTATTGACATAGCTGGACAGACATTTGGGGAGTTAAACGTCATCCGATTAAGTAATAAACGCGGCAAAGACGGAACCAGACTGTGGGAATGCCAATGCAGTTGCAAGAACATCATTTATTTGCACGGATATAGTCTATTGCACGGACATTATAAATCGTGTGGCTGTAAAAGGATCGCAAAACGTGATGCAGGACTTAAAAAACATATTAAATCAGACCGTATTGACGGCACAAGAAAAAGCTCCTTGAAATCAAAATTACACAAAGGTAATAAGTCTGGCTATAAAGGCGTAACTTGGGTAGAATCAAGAAATAAATGGCGCGCTTACATCGGACATAAAGGCAAACAAGTATCTTTGGGTTATTTTGATAATAAAGAGGACGCAGTTGCAGCTCGTCAAAATGCAGAAGAAAAATACCATAAACCATATTTGGAGGACGAATGAATGAAAGAAATAGACAAATACATGACAGTTAATGAAGCTGCAGAACGATATTCTATAAGCGCCGATACTATTAAAAGTCGATTGAAGCCTTCACTCCCAAAGTACTGGGAGGAAACTGTATCAATGATCAATCAAGGTTTATTAAAATACTATCAAAAAGGGCAAAGAAAAGAGTGGATAATTTCCACGGATGCCATGGAAAAGTGGTTTGGAAAATAAATCAAAAAACTTCACAAAAGGTATTGACTTATTAACCTTGTAGGGTTATAATATAATTAGAAGGTAAGAGATCAGCAAGAAACACATCAAACATAACGGGTAGCGACCTAACCGCTAAGGAGGATTTTAAAATGGAAAAGTACATCATCAATTATCACACAGGCGCAGGAAATCAAGAAATAGAGGTTAACGACTTAAGCGAAGCGAAGGAGATAGCAAAGGAAGGCATCAACTACACGCAACAAAACGTAAGCATCGAGGATGCAGAAGGAAATACAGTCACAACTGCCAGGTGGTACGGGGTAGAGCCTAGCGAAGAAGATGAAGATTATGTATTAGAAACCATCGGCGGCTTTTATCAAATTTGGGACGACGAATTAGAAAACATGTAATAAATGAGGGGCTCGTCCCCTCTTCTAAAAATAGGAGGGAATTAAATTGACGAAGGAAAAGGTAATGGAAATCATTAAAAAAGTGGAGGATTTCGAAATTGAATTGGATAACACGCTTGACCCAGACTATTACGAAGTTGAATTTATCGATGGACCGAAAAACACTTATTTCGTGCAACAAGTTGAAGGTTATCCGGAATTAGAATTATTTTTTGCTGAATTTGATCACGTAAAAGAAGTTAACAGAAAGGTATATACGGGAGAAATGACACCGGAAGAAGCCGATGATTTTTACCAGGGACTAAATGAACTCGCTGACCAATTTGATTTTGATAACGTCGTTGCTTATAGATCGCCATATATCGCTGATATCCAGTGGTTAAAATAAAATGAAAGAGAAACGGAACCAACCTCTCGTAAATGTCATTGGCAATCGTTACGGAAGACTTTTGGTTGTCGAAGAAATAGAGAATGTTAGACCGAGAAAAGTCATTGCTGTATGTGATTGTGGTGCAAAAAAAGAATATTATTTGAATAATCTTCGTTCCGGGATGACGCAATCTTGTGGTTGTCTTCAAAAAGAGCAAGTTGGAAAAAGATTGATTAATTTAACTGGACAGAGATTTGGGAAACTGACAGTTATTAAACGTGTAGAAAATTCTAAGTCCAGCGCTGTTCCGAGGTGGTTATGCCGTTGCGATTGCGGGCGGGAGAGTATAGTATATGCGAACAGTTTGAGGGAAGGAACTACCAAGTCTTGCGGTTGCAAACAAGGCGGTGGTTCATGGGCTCATTGGACAAAAGATGTTGAAAAGGAAATTATCCGTTTAAAAAATGAAGGAAAAGACTTGGAAGAAATATCAGAATTGGTAGATAGAAGTCCGTCTGCCTTGATAAGGCGACTTACCGAGATACGGAAATCCAAAGGTGAAAAAATATGCGCTGCATCTGATTGTGGAAAGAAGTTTATTCCACTTGCCCCAACTGCCAAGTATTGCTCTGGAAGATGTAGATATCGCGCTAGTAAACAGAAAGTGTATGTAAAAAGGAAAGAAAAAGGCTTATGTCCTCAATGCGGTAACGAAAAGGACGAAACAACCGCTACTTATTGCAGTAAGTGTCGGAAGTATTTCAAGGATAGATATTACACTAATAAAAAATAGACCGGAGTTTTCCAGGCTCCGGTCTTAGTGCGTCACATATTATAACAGCATCGTAACTTTATTATATCATTAAAACGTACCTGCGTTAAGTCTGCGTTGCATTTCTTTGACAACTGTACTTGGCTTCCAGAGTTCTCCATCTGCAGGTGTACCAAGGTAAGATTGTAGTTTCCTAACAGTCTCTTTACCAAGAACACCATCTTGTTTAGCTCCCACATGTTTTTGCAGAGCTTTAATAACTGGGCTTCCACCTTTTCCGAACTTTACCCCACTCGTGATAGCCTTTGCAGCCTGGTTGCCAGCATATTGCCCCCAAATTTCACCGTCAGCAACTGTTCCTAATGCCCTTTGCAATGCCTTAGTGGTTGCCTTGCCCCAATAGCCATCGACTGTTAGGTTTGCCTTTGGTGTGCTTGTATTAGGCTTGCTTGGTTTAGATGGTTTAGGCTTGCTAGGCTTAGGCGCGGACGGCTTATCACCTTTAAAACTCTGCCCAAAATAGCGTTGAATACCTTTAACATCAGCTACCGCCATATCCTCTATATACTGTTCCTGTTTACTACCAAAAATTAATTCGAAGTCTTTGGCATTTGTCATAAACCCATGCTCGATTAAAATAGCCGGCATATTTGTTTCTCGGGTGATGTGCAAGTTGGTCCAGTCACCAATTTTTCCGGCATGCAGACCGTTACCATGAGTAGAGTATCCAGCTTTTTTTATTTCATCCCGAACCAATGTAGCTAGTTTTTTACCTTCCGCGGACGTACCCCAATAAAATACGCAACGTCCCTCTGCGCTGGAAGCTCCCGCATTAGCATGCAATGATACAACAATATCGACCTTTTCGCGATTGTAAAGGTTTGTCCTAGTGGTTAATGGCACATCCTTTTTATTTGGCTGCTGCCCCATGATTACTGTGTGCCCGTTTGCTTCCAACAATTCTTTTATACGCTTGCCTAGTTGAGCGTTAAAGCTATGCTCTGCGTAGCCTTTACCGCCACGATAAACACCTTTATTAGGCGGGAACGTATTTACTCCATGACCTATATCTAAACCGATTTTAGCCATTAATAATTCCTCCTTAATATTTTATGCAAAAGAAAAGACACCTCGTAGTTGAGATGTCTTACTTCATTCCTCTGTCTTTTAAAAATTTCTCATTATGCTGCGCCTTTTTAGTGACGTTATTATTTTTCCACCAAGCCCACACAGCGACTGCTACAGTGGCGACTGCGGACACACCTTCATAAACCTGTTCTTCCGAAAATGGCAATGGGTTCCACCCGAATGTAATTAGTGTCTGGTTAACCAATAAAATCACTAACACTGCTAACCTTGTGATTGCTGCTTGCATATAAATCATCCTCCTAAAATATATTTGCTATTGCAATACCAATAACTCCGGCAACGACAGCTGTAATTGTGGCAGTGATAATGGCTCCTGTTATTTTTCTACGTATCCAGCCAGTATCGTCTTTAATTTCTTTAATCGTATCTTTAATGGTGCGGATTTCCTGGTCTTGCAGCTTGTCATTTATTTGTAAAGACGAAATGTCGTTTTTCATACTTGCTTGTTCATTCGCCAATTGTTTCTGATCACTCTTTAAGCTATTTATATCCTGCTGTATGCTTTCGCGCCAAACGTCCATGTTGGTCACGTCCTTTTCATCCATTTTCAACCCCCTAAAAAATAAGATTCCTCGTATTTCCCCAAAAGAAAAGCACCCCAAACGGGATGCTCATCCACTATTACATATTCATTTTTTCTGTTTGTACGGCGCATAAATCGCAAATTGGTTCTTCGCCATCTTCCATCATCATAATTTCGTCGGGGCTAAAATCTACCCCGCATTTTACGCATTGCATAGTTTATCCCCTCCCATCTACCTATTCGACAAAAGGGGATAAAGTCCTGCTTTATTCTTCCGGCTTACCTTCCACAATCTTCTCTGCAATTTGACTCCGCACAAGCACTTCTAACGCCGGAACAGCTTCGTTACCCTTATATTCTTCCGCTGTTAACGGAATATAGCCATTAATGCTATACGTCCTCGGTTCGTTTCTGCCTTCAAAGTGCACTTGCACACTTTCCAGCTGACCGTCCGAATATTGCATGCTCACCCGTGAAATATTTATGTTCATTTATTTCTCCTCCTCAATAATTTTTTCGATTAATCCCAATGTCCGTGGCTTAATATACTCGCCTAGGTCCGACAATTTAATCGGATTTAATTCAATTTCGACTGTTTGGTCGTACAATTCGTTTAATTCTTTGTTGTATTCAGCTTTCTTTTTATCGTCCTTGAAATAGCCATCTTCATCGGTATATTTCTTGTATTTGTCTGCAAGCTTATTTCTCACTTCACTTGCGGTTTGGACCTCTTCCCCGACCTTCTTATAGTTGCGTTGAATAGAAAGAGCCACCGATGTCGGTAGCTCCTTGTCTAGTAACGTATTTAATCCTTGCGAGATATTAAAGATTTCTTTTACTGTTAGTTTCATGCTATCAATTCCTCCTAAGAAGTTTTTGTTTCTAGTTGCCTTACTCTTTCTTTTAGCATTTGATTCTCTACTTCTAAATCGGTGATGCGTTTGTTAGTGATTTGATCTAATTCCTGTATCCCTTTTGCAGCTAAACTTCCCAGCGTGTACGTGTTAATTGATTCTTCGTCATACTTTAACACTTCCGGTGTTTCTCGCTCGATGATAAATCCTAATTCACGTTTACCGGTTGCAATACGTTCGTAGTCATAAACCACGCTCTCGCGGAGTAATTCAAGCGCGCTTTCCTTATAAGGTGCAATATTCGTTTTGTATAATTCGCTAGACATAGCTGGGAAACTATCAGCTTTTACTGGTCTCCAAGTACCATTAACGTCCGCCACACGTAATTCATACCCCGGTCGAGGGCGAATGTAGGCATGGTTATTAACCGTATACTCCAATGTGGATACGGTTGTAAGTCGGTCGGCTGAAAATGGTTTCGTTGTTCTAACCTCATTATGATTGACCTCAAGATAGGTGCTGGGTCTTCCACCGTGCAGTCTAATTCTCTCGATATCGCCCGAACCAAAGTGTTTCAGACCTGTGTCAGCGCCTCCGCCAAATAACAATTGAGATCCTGTAACTCTTAGACCTAACGCGGATTCAATGGTGTAATTAAGACCGGCTCGCGTAGTTACTTTATTTCGAGAATATGTCGCTTCAACAACTTTGCTTCCGTCGTAATATCCAAGATTTAATTCCCCGTCCCGTAGTTCGGAAAAATCATAATGATTAGCGGGATGATACGTGGAACTGTATTCAACAGTGACGCCATCGACATCTACCTTTGTCTTCCGTCTAGTCAAACCTAGTTCCTCTTCAGAAATAAACTCCGAACCTTCAATGAGGGCCCCTCGCAACTTACCTGTAAACGTACCATCTACACCTTCTAATCGTCCGGTAAACGTACCTCCTACTGAATTTAACGAGCCGGTAATCGTAGCATTTTGAATATCTGCATCAATAATGTCAGCTTCTTCGATTTTTGCTTTGATAAGGTGCGCCTCTTCGAATTTCCCCTTTTGAAATAAAGCTTCATTGGCGTCGAGTTTTCCGGTGATTTTGCTATCTTTAATTTCTGCGTCTATAGCGTACATTTCTTCGGTAGAAATTTTTATAAACGTTGCATCGGGGGCAAGTAATCGACCGTAAATAGCTGTATCACCAGTAATCTCCACGTTTGCCCCGTTGATTGGGTTCGGGTCTCCTATTCGGATACCTGCAATAAGGTCGTCGTCTTTGATGTATTCTAGCGCGATTTTATCGGCTAGTTGTTCGATTCGGGTTTCGGTGTAGGTAATGGAATCTTCGGGTGCTGGTTGCCAATTTCCCGCTTTATTTCCTTCTACAATCATAGGGTAATGCCAAGCTACTTCTGGTAAGTTTCCATTTGCGGTTAAAAATCTAACAATTGCATTAGGTTCATTCTCTGTTGCTGTAAAATTAAGAACGGCTTTCATTTCAGTATTAGGTGGTATTGTTCTGTACATATTTCCGCGGTGTCCTACATAAATTCTTGCTTGAGTTTCATTATCGCTAGGATTATAAACAGGAACAATTACCGTATATTCTTGCCCTGCTTTTAAATCCATATGAAAAAGAAATCCCCAAGCGTAACCATAAATACTATAAGTAGTTCCGTTATAAGTTATCTTATCCGGTAGATTATCGACCATTTCTTTTGTACCGATTAAAAGATTCCTAACACCAATCTCCAAATTATCAAAATCAGTCTGCAACCGACTAACCGATTGCATAAACCCATCCGCAGTGCGTTCCCATTCTGTCAAACGCTCTTCTAATCTCCCTTGGTCGGCGTTATAATCTATCTGCTTGACCATTCCACCTATAGCTTGCTCATTTTGATAGATTCGAGATTCTGCGCTTTCAAAACGCTCTACAATCCCTTCTTGGTCGGTTTCGTACTTGGCTTTAGATACAGTGTTATTAATCATCCCGTCAATGTCATCCTTGACGTAGATTAATTCGGATTCTCCGTCAATCTCAACCCGTAACCGTCCGTCAACCCACTCACCATCAACCTTTGACGCCATATCCCGCGTAATATCCGTGATTCTCTCATTGTAATCAACTAAATCAACTTTATCACGCAAGCTATTTTCCGCTTCACGCAGGTCACTTTCTAATTTGCTTAAATCGTCGCGAGTCTCGCGGAGATTATCCTCCGTCCCCCTCAACCTATTCCGGGAATCTTCGAGGTCTATTTTCGTCTGGTCGAGTTCTTCCTGGGCGGTGTCAAGGTCACTACGAGCACGGTTAATGTCGTCTCGAGCTTCATCTATCCGCCTGCTAGCTTCGTCCAGCTCACGGTTAACTTCATCGATGTGGTCATCCGTGTAGTTCTTAGAAATGGATTCCGTTGCTTTTTCGAGCAATTCCGCAACGTTATCAAGTTCGGATTCATACGAGCTTAATAGCCCATAGACTTCCTGAACATCGGATTCTGTCGGATTGTCTAGTTTACCCTTGGCTTCTACGGCAGTCATTAGCGTGTCGTATGAAACGTCGTAGCTTACTTTTGCCACCGTCAATTGACCGCGGATAGTACTGCTTAAATCGGGATTGTCGATGATTTCTTTATACTGACTGTCAATTCCGGATTTTTGGGAGCTCAACGGCATGATAGCTACGATTTTGGAGCCGTGACTTGCTCGCCATTTTGCGCGTTCTTCCGCTTCTCGGATTTTCTTTTCGAGTTCGTCGCGGAGTTTTTCCCAGTTTTCAAATACTTCTTCTTCGGTAAACTCGATGAAGTGCCCTAGCTGTACGCTTTTCTTAGACTTATCAATAATATCTCGGTCCTGCGTATGAATGCGTGCTTCTAAATAAAGTGGGGGCACAAAATATTCATCTTTAATTCGGATTGTGTCGCCAAATCGAATAGCATGATTTTCAAGCCCCGGAACATTCTCAAGGTCTACAATATCCGCCTCATATTCGATAATGGCGTCAATTCGCTTATTTAGTTCAGTGCGCCCAAGCTGGATCAAACGGGCTCTAGTCATGTCTTGATCTTCGGTTTCCGGCTCATACACTTCGATAAGGTGCTCTCCGTTTCGCCCCCACCTCGCAAGGGCATCTTTATCTTCTACAATCTCAACTAAGCGGCTGCCATCTTCCCGCTCTGGTCCAATCACTTTTAGTGCAGTGACGATATCCCCTGCTTTTTCCGTACGGCGGATTCCTAACAAATCTTTTCCGAATGTAACTTCCCGTCCGCTCCATATACCGACACGGTCTAATATGTCCACATAACGCCCAGTCACTACGTTACCATCTGTTTCGATGTAGAAGCGCAACTCCATATCGAATGTGGTAGCAATACGCTTTAAATAAGCAAACGGGTTGGTATGGTTTTCGAACGTCATTTTACGTATGCCGGTATGGTCTACATGACCAATTTTCCACTCTGTACCCGCCAACGCCTCGTTTCCGTGACGTTCGGCTGTCCACGATTCCGTTTCGTGCGGATCAATCACTTTCGCTTTGGCTAATTCCAGGTGACTGGCATAAGAATAGATTTCCGCTTCTACCCGCTTGTTTTTTCGACGCTTAATTGAATCAAAAATAATAAATTCGCGAAATTCGCCGTCTTCTCCATCGATAAGCAATTTATTACGTTCCCCTAAGAACTCCGCATATGGTTGATCGGCTGGTGCCAGAAACTCAAAAGTTTCCAAATTATCCTGTAACGATCTGCTGTGCTTGTTTCTTAGGATATTACGCGGGGTAATATCCGTTATTAATTCGTCTGTTTGCCCATGTAAAATATGAATCATTTCATCACCTACTTAAATCGTTCACGGTAATAGACGGATGTATGAAAAATGTCTGGATAGGTTACAAGTCTGTTTTCGCCTTTTTCAATATCGAAATAAGTCGCTCCGAAGTCTTTTAAATCCTTCCGCGATATTCCGTTTAAATAAATATCTTCATTCACATGATCAAACTCGATCACATCGCCCGGGTAAACAATATACGGGATGCCTTGTTCTTGGTTTATTTTTTCTAAAATAATACTGGAAACGCCCGAATTAGCATGTATCGGGGTGTGTTTTCCAACAGTTCCCAAATGGACAACAATCTGCGTCACTGGTCGGGTGGATATTTCGTGTGTATCCGGCCATGCCCGGACAATTCGGCGGGCATGGTGTCGTCGGGTTGCAGTATCAACCAACGCTACATACGCACTCCAAACATTCCCTTCACGGGCTATTTGTAATTGACCAGAAAAGTTATTCCATGCTCCAACCCGACTGCCGTGATCATTAATAATCATTTGTCCGGTGTCCCTGTCACCCGCTCGCATTTCCGCGAATACGTTAGCCCGCGCCGCACTTGTATCTTTTAGAGCCATTTTTGCCACGGCATTGTTATTGACATCTAGCAAGTATATTTCTATCCGTCCAACCATTGCCGCTTGTTGTAAGTTCAGGAAACCCACAAACGCACTTAATCTAAAATCTTGCAAAGGCTCGGATATACTCGTTTTAATTGCTGGACCGTGCCAATTATTCCCGCTTCCGTATGATTCGGCGATAAAGCGATTGTTACGGGGAACGATGTTCCCGTCCACTATTCCGCCGTCAATATCCCCGTTGCTTGCTTTCGCCCAACCGTTCGTGGTGTTTGCGTCCGTGTAAAAGACCCGTTCATAACGTTGAAACGTATGACTTTCTACGTCATAGGGACGTCCGATCATCATATACCGGTTGTCTTGATTCTGTACCATGGCGAATGTACTTGCTTCTTTCACTTCCATACGGAATCCGGGGCGTGTTGGTTCGGTTCCTTTGTAATCAAGCCACAACAAGCCATCAGATGAAAAATTATCAAGCTTTTCATCCCCGTGTTTTACGCCGTCCGGGCAGATAAACTCTAATTCCACGGTTGAAAAACGCACCATGTCCTCAGGGGTAATCTGTGAGTTTAAAAGGGCATAATAGGTCCGATTTGGCATAACATCGAATTCTAACTCTTTCGGTTCGTCCGTTGTTAACCAATCCGCGATCTCTTCCGCCCGTTCATTGAGTTGTTCTTGCGAATTAGCTTCAACCCGTATCGTTAAAGGTATAATAATGGGGTCAATGTCTATATAATCGACGTGACCCCCTTTCATTCCATCCACTTTCAATATGCTTACATTCCGGGGAGCTGAATATGGCTTCCCGTGGCTTAAAATTCGGATATAGTCTTTCTTCTCTCGGTTAAATGTAAAGTTATGAATAATCACCACCTCCCGTATTTTCCTTTGACATAACCACCGCGGTCTTGCCGTTCCGTCACATATGGCTCAACAGCTCGCCCTACTTCTTCTTCATCCATGACAATAATCATATCCTTACCATTCTCAACAGCTTTCGCAATCCTTCTAAGCTCCGCTAATATTTCCTTATTGCTCTTATCGCTTGTAAAACCTAATCGGTCACCAGTTTCTTGCCAAATGCGCTGCTGTCTCACTCGCTTAGATGGATCATGACTAATGATAGATTCAGCCCAACCACCCTCTGCAATCCAGGCAAGTTGTTTCGTGTTCACGATTCCGCCATCAGCATAGCCAACACCACGGTATGCTCTTGCTAAACTACCGTAACGAGATACCGCATAACGAATAGATGCAAGGATGTTGTCCAATGGATTCCAGATGTTGTTAAATCCGGGCATTCTGTAAGCTCTAAACGTCGGATCAATGACCTGCATTAAACCTTTAGATGGAGTCCCTCGCTTAGCATTAGAATCCCATAAGTTAATAGCGCGCGGATTACCGCCGGATTCGGTTTGCATTTGATATAGCAGGCGATCTAGGTTCGCTTTAGTGTACTGACCAGTCATCCGTAATGCGTTTGTTGCTACACCTGCCCAGCGTTGCACTCCACTACCTGCACCTGGGGCACTGCTTGTAAAGAGGTTTAGTTTTTCTTTGACGAAATCGACGGCTTTGTCTTTGACCATTTTAAATCCGGCTTTGGCCGTGTTTCCGATGAAGCTACCACCTTTTGGTATTTCAACACCTAGTGTTTTAAGTGCGATGTCAAGAAGTTTTCCGGGCTCTTTCACGTAGTCCCAGACATTGCCTGCCCATTCGCCGACTTTTTTCACCCCAGACACAACGCCGTCCTTGATTTTTCCGCCTAAATCCTTAGCACCTTCCCATATATTCCCGATTCCGCTTGCGTACATCGGAATATTGGAAAGAAACTCTTTTGTTTTCTTACCAGAAAGCACCGAAGTTCCTCTTGGTAGATCAACTAAAGTATCTTTATCGGGAGATAGCGACAACTCTCCATCTGGTGTTTGAATTAACTCATGTTCACCACCGTCACCGACGATAGCCAATCCTCCCGGATGCCCTTTGGTCCCTTTAGCGTATTCCGGCACTGGCCACTTACTAATGAAGTCACCTTCTCCAACACCAATCTTCTCTAGGACCCAGTTAATACCGCCAATGACACCATTTATACCCTTTCCGAGTGTTTCAGCTAGTTTATTTGTTACTTTTTTTACACCATTTGTGACTTTGCTTGCCATCTCTCCAATACCGTCGCCAATCCGTTTAGGGAGCTTTTTAGCAGCATCAACAATATCGTCGAATTTTTCCTTAACAGAATCATAGATACCGGTGAAAATCTCGGTTGTGCGTGTCTTTAAGTCATTCCAGGTATCTCTCACTCTCGTAAAAATATTAGAAACAGTGTCGAATAGATATTTCTTTATTTTATCCCAGACGTCTTTAATGAAAGTCCACACAGCATTAAAGATATCAGTTGTTGTGTTTTTCACAGCTGTGAATCGATCTTTCACATAGTTGTAAATCGTCGATAATACAGACTTAAATAATTTTGTAATAGTCGACCAGATTGAACTAAAAAAGTTAGAAATAGCCGTAAATGTAGTCTTAATAAATAAGGCGATTAGATCAAAAACGCCTTTTATAACAGACCACACAATATCAAGCGCGCCTTTAAGGATTCGCTTAACGGCTTCCCACATTCCAGACCAATTACCGGTGAACAAGGATATGAAGAACTCTAAAATACCAATTACGATATTTAGCGCGCCCTCGATTACCTTGGTAATGACCGGGAAAATAGTCTGAACGACTTTCAAGATAAATTCAATCGCCGGAACAACCACGTTCTGAATGACTGCTACAAGAGCCTCTAATACCGTTGTAACAATTTTCATCGCCGTTTCGATGATTTTTTGGATGATAGGAAATGCCATCTGCACCACTTGTAAAATAAGTGGTATCACTTGTTTAGCTAATTCCAGAATAATATTTACGACCGACGTTATTAGGTTAATGACAATCGGTAATACCGTTTTTATGATCTTTAAAATCATAGGAAAAACGGATTGCACGATAGAAAGAATCATTGGCAGAACCGCTCGCACTAATTCCAATACAACATCGATCAATGAGGTGAATATGGATATCACCATCGGTAGTACCGATTTAATGATTTTTAGTACCATGGGCAATACAGCTTGAACTACCGATAAAATCATTGGTAGTATAGTTTTAACAAGCTCGAGCACCACATCGATTACTGCAGAGAATGCTTCTACAATGATTGGGGTAACTGTACTAATGACATCAAGAATCACTGGAAATACAGACTGTACGACAGACAGCAACATCGGTAAAACTGTCTTAACGATATCTAGCACAACGCCAATCACGGCTGAAAATAACTCAATATATATGGATGCAAAGCTTTTTACGATATCGATTATCATTGGGATAACAGTTTTAAAAATATCTAACAATGAAGGAATAACAATCTTCACGATTTCGCCAATTGTGCTTATGATAGTTAACTGAAATTCAATCCAAATCGGAACGATTTCCCTTATTAAGTCGCCTACAACTTGACCAATTTCCTTGAATAGATCAAAGAGGGTTGTTCCTAGTTCGGAAAAAGTTACTCCTAACTCTTGGAACGTCGGCTTCAGTTCATTGATACTGTCCGAAATAACTTCTTTCGTTTTAGCAAATTCAGGCCCGAGTTCCTTGGCTATTTCACTAAAGGCTTGATTAAATTCATCGAATAAAGGTTGTAAGGCTTGAAGAACATCAGAAAAAACACTCTGGATAGCTTCCCAGGTGTTTTGGATAAAGTTCCGAAATCCTTCATTGGTCTGATATAAATCCATCAATGTATTGATTAAGGTAACAATAATACTGATAATCAAACCAATCGGACCCGTTAAACCCAGCATTCTAGAACCTATTCCAATAATCGATGGACCAATCATTGTTGCAATGCCACCAACGCTTTGGAATGATTCTTTTACTGAATCGATATAGTCTGTCACCAAGTCGCCAGCCTTACTGATCAGACCACCGGCTATTGATTCAGAGATTCTTTCTCCAATAGCTGAAAAGTAATTCAGTGAATTAGAAATCGACGTATCAATAGCTTCTGAAATTCTGTTCCCGACGTTATTAAATTTAGAAGAAGTGCTTTCTAAACCTTGCGAAATCCCTTCGGTTAGCCCTTCCGCTATTCTTACGCCAGTGTTTTTGATGGATTCCAAAATTGAAGCGAACCCATCACGGAACCACATGCCTATATCAGTAAAGAAGCCCTTTATGGGATCGACACTTAACGAATCTGTTAAACTGGAAAACGCATCTTTCACTTTATGGAATAATGAGATAAGAGTATTCCAAACTCTATCAGCAAGGCTTTCTAACTTGTCCCAACCGCCGAATAAACTTTCTAACTGTACTAATAAAGTTGTAATGATGCCTTCAAAGAAACCATAAAATGCATCCCATAAATTTTTAAAAACATCTATCACAGATTGGAATGCAGTTTTAAAATGATCCATAGCTTTTGAGAAATCTAGAATGAATACAGAAAGTATTGCCATTCCTAGGTTTACAACAACTGATATTAAATTCCCGAGTGCCTTCACTAGCGGCCCGATTGCTCGAGCCACTCCACTTAAAAGTGGTAGGATTAGAGAAAGTGCGAAAGCCAGTCCACTTAAGATAGTTTTAGCAAGTAAACCTACAATGTCCAATAACGGAGCAAATGCAGCGCCAAGGTTATCTAAACCGCCACCAGTTCCTTTAAAAGATTTCACGAGTATTTTAAAGCTATCTATAACAGTGTCTATCGCAGGCTTCATCATGTCATAAATTCGCTTACCAAAATCAATGACCGACTTTATCACATCATGTAACGCTTTCCTAAACGTCTCCGATGCGGTATACAATAAGGTGAATAATCCAACTACAATGGTGATAGGGTTTGTAAGGAAAGCAAACCTTTTCGCTACGGCTTTTAAAACACCAGCCAATCCTTTTTCGCCAAACAATTTAAACAGCCTGGATAGTCTCGTGAATAGAGTGCCTAATGGTTTCAGAGCTTTCCCGACAGCTTCAACAAATGCTCCAAACATAAAAATGGCAGGCCCTAATACTGCACCAAGTACAGATAGCCCTGCTATTAAAGCTTGCGTTTTAGGTCTTAGGTTTATAAAGGCTGTCATCAACTTTTGGACCCAATCAACCATTGTCGCTAATATGCTGGATATGATTCTAGCCACTGGATCCAACGCCGGTGCCAACTCTTGTAAAAAGTCGTAGATGTTGTTCATTGCTTCTTTTAAAGTATCCCAGGCACCGCTCTTCCACATTCTTTCACCCAATTGAGCGACGGCGGCGCCCATGTTTACAAGCGCACCAGTAAATGTCTCCCCGCCCGCTTGTGCAGAACCAGCCATTCCAGCAAAATATCCCCCAGCACCTTCTGAACCGACTTGCACAGCATCAACAAAGTAATCGAGGGAATCCGTCATGCTGATCGTTCCGTCTTTTAACATCTCTTGCGCACTTTCAGTAGTGATGCCTAACACGTTAGCTACGTGCCCCGCTAAGTTTAATCCTCGTTGCGCAAGCATATCCAATGTCATCTGGTCCCATCCGCCTGCACGAACAGCTTTCATGATGATGTCGTGGATTTCTCCTTCAATTCCTAATTGCCCAGAACCGACAGAGAAGTCTAAAATCGACTTCATGACGTCCTCGGACCTTTCTAGTTCAACGTTAGATTGCACAAGTTGGGAGAGCCATTGACCGACATCAGCGTTCATGAAAGCTGTTCCTTTTGTAAGACCATTAACGGCATCCCAGGCCGCTTCATAGGCTTCTTCTGTCCGGAAAACATTACGCATTAGGATGTCCAACTGTT
>RWZE01000038.1_pt1 | contig 48525 bp, 63 predicted proteins | sample 2187721 | NCBI WGS metagenome assembly RWZE01 (sample SAMN10531867, study PRJNA481165) | viral metagenome | isolation source: viral particles purified by filtration and ultracentrifugation from about... | host: Nasonia giraulti 16.2 | place: USA:Tennessee | collected 2011-04-01
TATAATGTAGTTGGTTAGTTATTCAACGCTCGTGATTGGTTTGCAGACCGTCACGAGTTTTTTCTGTAGATAATTAATACTTCAGACGTCCACTCGTCATATGTTGCAGCAGATGCCAATTTAATGTCTATAACTTGAACATGTGTATGTTCTTCCAACCAATTATTTATTAAAGTAGACATATGCCCATCGCAAATAATGTGTTCAACACCAATCGATCTTGCTACACCTAATTCCAACTACTTCACCCCTTTCTATTCACAATCTTCACAATTTCTTGGATACCCAGGTTCTTCGAAATCAATATGTGATCCACATTGTTGACATAAGAAACCATTAATCATCATTTCTGCTATTTCACCCACTTTCTTCACCTCCTTTCAAATGCATTCAATGTTTTTTGGATTGTTAAAATTCTCTTTAAAATCAATTAATTTATTCGCTCCTGATTCCAATCCATTAAATGCTTGTTTCGCTTCTTCTTCGTTGTCAAAATTAAATGATGCTCTAAATTTCTTATTTCTTTTTGGAAAAAATTCTCCATTAATGTCTACCTTTGATATTGGATAAGCGGCTAATGTAGATGCAAATGGCATGAAATCATATTCACCATTCCAATCTTCAATTTGTATTTTTGTGCCACATGGCATTTCGCTCACTTCCATAACAGTCATCTACTCCACACACCTTTCAATTAAAAGTTTTAACTACTTCAACGATCATTAAGATAATTAAAATAAATGTCATTAGTGATAATGCGCCAAATGTAAACAACAATGCTGGTAACTTATCTTTATGGTTCATGCAATTCACTTCCTTTCAATTAGCTACAGCTTCCATAGCTGCCAAATACATTCGAAAAGCGTATTTATCATTGTTAATATCAAAGTTTCTATCAATGTCATCCATGAAAGTTTCTAAGCGTTTTGTTTTAAATGTCTGGCCAGCTCCGATAATCTGATTAAAACGTTGTGTAAGTTCGTTCATTTCACCTGTTGTTATTTCTTTTGTCATTTAAAGTTCCTCCCATAACACGTCTACCCACGCATTTTTATTTTGTTACCATTCATCAATAATGTTTTTAATAGCTTCAATTGTCGGCTCATATAGCCACCAACGTTTTCTGCTTTTTCTTCTTTCATGGATTTTGACACGTGGATCGGATAATATTTCATCCTCCAAGTACCTGGCAGACATACATGTGATCTCAACAAGTTTGTTTATATCCACCAATAAAAGTTGCTGATTTATTTGTTTTTTAAGTTGCTCTTCAATAAATTCCTGAACTTGCTTTTGATCGATTGCAACATTAATTTCCGCTGGTATCATTTCACCACACTCCTATGTCTAAAATTTCGACCATTCTGTCAATGTAGTATTGTGCTTTCGGATAGGTTTTCTTACCGTTTAATATTTCGCCTAAATAAGCACTTGATATGCCAAGCATTCTTGCCATATCTGCTTGTTTAATTTTACGTACATGCATTTCCCCAACAATTTGTGCTATTGTATCTTTTGACATAATCACTCCTCCGTTCATTCTCACACCTCGCTACGTCTTTTTTAATTTATAAGCTAGAAAGTTAGCTAAAAGCATTGACCTAGATTAGCGTGTATGCTATTATAAACGCATAGCTAAATAAGACATACGAAAGCCTTAACCAATACATTTACCCGTTCCCCAACGAAAAACTGTATTTTGATAGGTCGTATTTTTTGTACTCATTTTTAGCTAACAAACTAGCTTATGAACATAGTATATTAGCATGTGCGCTATTTGTCAATATAAATTAGCGCAAATATTAATATTTATTTTCCATAAGCCCACGAAAGGTTGATTTAAGTGAGTTTATCGAAAAAAATAAAACAACTTTGTGATGAGAGAAAAGTTTCTTTTGCAGAGGTTGAACGAAAAACAGGGATTTCGAATGGTCAAATACGTCGATGGGATAATTCATCACCTAAAATAGAAAACATTCAAAAGGTAGCTGACTTTTTCGATGTATCTGTAGATTACCTACTTGGCCGCACAGACAAGAAACGCTACTACGATCTGACTGAAAAAGATGAACGTGATATTGAAAAACAACTAGAAGATATGATTAATAATGTGGAAAGCGATTCAGGATTTGCTGCATTTGACGGAAGTACATTAGATGAATTAGATGAAGAAAACAGAGAAATTATGATTGCATCTTTAAAGAACGCATTAAGAATGCATAAACGTTTAGCTAAAAAGAAATTCACTCCTAAAAAATATAGATAAAGGAATGGTTCCGTGACAATAAAAAAGAAGGTGGGTCAATTAGTCAAAAAACATGGCACAAACAATCCTTTCGAACTCGCTAAGGCAATGGACATTCCGGTAGTGTTCGAAACCCTGGGCGATTCACTAGGCTATTTCAGCAGGTTCAATCGAACATCCATTATCCATATAAATGAATCATTACCTTATGCAAAACAATTGTCTACCTGTGCCCATGAGTTAGGACACGTAGTACTTCATCCATACACAAATTCGGCTTTTTTAAAGAAAAACACTTATTTCCCTTTAAGTGAAATCGAGAAAGAGGCTAATGAATTTATGTTAGAACTTTTATTCAATGGAAGTTGTGAAATAATTACTCTTAATGAAACAACTGAACAATACGGTATATCTGAACAATTAATAATGAAAAATTTTTACCCATAAAAAGAACATTTGTACCCCTTGAAGGAGGTGATACCGAATATTGTTCGTCCCAAGAGTGTCTACCCACGTAATAAAAGGGATGGATAAAATTGAAATTACACAAGACAAAAGCTGATGACGAGTTATATTATTATTTTCTGAAGAATGGCGAAAAGCGTTATATGTATCGGCACAGGTATAAGGATAGTTTAGGCAAAAGAAAAGAGAAAAAAAAGAGTGGATTTAAAACGGAAAAAACAGCCCTCAAATCATTATTAGACGTAAAGGCTGCTATATTAAATGATGGTAGTAACTATGTGGAAAAGGATAATATAACCGTATCTCAATGGGTTGATACATGGTATGATACCCAAAGTCATTCATTGGAAGTGTCTTCTCTTGAACAAAGAAAACGTGTTATCGATCAACAGATAAAACCACTTATAGGTAAACATAAATTGAGCAAATTAGACCGTGCTACTTATATAAGGGAATATATCAATAAACTTCATGAGAAGTTTCAAACTAGCACTGTTCAGCTTCATCATCGTATATTTAATATTGCTATAAATGCTGCTGTCGATGATGAAATTATACCACGGAATAGATTTACAAATATACCTTTTGAAAAAAGCGAAAGACTAGAAAACTTTCTCACTCCTGGTGAATTGAATGTCTTCATAGCTACAGCTAAAAGGTATCTAAATATAACAAGATATACAATTGTTCTGTTATTGGCATATTCCGGAATTCGCCACGGCGAGTTATTAGGTTTAAAATGGGGTAATATCAATTTTGAGGATAACACGTTAACCGTTAACGCTACCCGTGACCATCATGGTTACAGGAAGCCTAAAACAGCTAATAGCTACCGTACTATACGAATAGATGAAGTATTAATCAAACAATTGTTAAAGTATCAAAAGTGGTGTATTGCTACAAAAATGGAATACGGTATGCAACTAGACAAAGAAAAAGACTTCGTTTTTATAACTGAAGATAATGAACCATGTAGCCAAGAAGTTTTAAGACTGACGTTTAACAATGTTTATAGAAAATTAAAAGCTGATGATGTTAAAATTAAGCGTATTACACCGCATGGAATGAGACATACTCATGCGACTAGTCTAATAAACAATGGTATTCCACCTAGAACAGTTGCCGATCGTCTAGGAAATTCTGTAGAGATGGTATATACGATATATGCTCATTCCTTCAAAGAAATGGAAGACAAGGCTGTCAGTGTCTTTGGTGAAATCATTCAAGCTGGGGCTAAATTTGGGGCTAAATAGAAATATATAGCCCCTATGCCTTGATACATCTATCTATATTTCTTCTTACCAAAGTACTGGTAATAGTTTTAGTGCGATGCAGTATGTGAAGATTAAATCCGGTAACTATTGATAAAATAGTGTTTCTAGAAAATAGTGCATTTTTAGTATTCGCAGGATAAAGCAAGAAAAAGAATACATTTGGGGCTAAATTTGGGGCTAAATGGGGCTAAAAAACACGTGGGTAGACACTTAATATATTTTAATTAAGATCGCTTAACGGCGGTCTTTTTTATTAAAAAAATACCCCCTAAAATAAGGGGTTTAAAAACTCTACTTCTATTAGATCGTGAAAACAAATTATCAATTTTATTTCGGGAAAGGAATTAAACTTATGATTTCAACAATCGCGCCCGATAGCTGAAGATCCATTATGAGTAGTTATGCTACTGTCTTATTCTAGATTGTAGAAAATATTATAAAGTACTTCTTTCTATTCTTTTTTGAAATATAGTAAAAAGTATTTTATTAAAAATGTAAAAACAAACAGCATTTATCAAGGATGCAATGATAATACTCGCCACCCAAAATAAAGTATTTAAAAAACCTATGCTTAATAAATTCGGCCGAATTAATATTGTTAGAATACTAACAAAAATCCCCCCTATAAGAAAATAGAGCAAATTTATAAAAAATAACCCTTTTGTTTTTTGGTGTAATTTGGGAAGAAATCTTTTTAGATAGAAAAATTGTGCAACATCTAATAATGCGACTAAGAGAACAATCCAAAGAAAACCTATTGGTGGTGGCTTGTCGGCACCAGCAAAAAAAATTATTATCCAAAAAAAGAAAAATGTTGTTACATTGGTGATGATTATTTCTTTTAGTGCTTTGTCATTCATAAAATACCTCTTTTTATATTTTTTAAAGTCAGCTTCTTCAACTATTCTGCCCTTTAACCACATAACAATTATTTTAAATTTACATCATTCTCACGTTACTCCACAATATGGTCCGTTTGTTGAATGCTTAATTTATAAATAATCAAATTTATATAGCAAGTATAACATTTTAAATTCCTAAATCTACAGGAGGTAAAAACTTCTTATCTTGTTCCCTTAACATTAATGATGTCCATTTCTTTGTACTACGTTCATGTATCACTACACAACCGCCCTTTCATTATTTACGGAAACAACTGCTAATAAATTATTTATCTTAAAGGTACGACGTGATCCACGCAAATAACAGAAAGCTTTAAATGTACTGCTGTTCATATTAAGCACTTTAACAGTCCTTTTCGTGACATTTCCACTATCATCCATATACATGATCCTAATTGTTGAGCTACGTCTGACACACTTTATTAATTCATTACGCACATTTGTTCCCCTCCTTAAGTTTATTATAAGGGAACGAGCGTTCTGTATCAAGCTAAATTTTATATGTAATTTTTGTAAATTAAAGAGGACTTTTGAACTACAATGTCGAATAGTGTATAAAAAGGAGGATACGCCATGAAAGCATTGAAAAATAAAGATGAGATTATAGAGATTATAAACACGCTTTTAAACGTAGATGTAACCGAGCAATTTGACGCTAAATTTGAAGAATCAGATTTTGGATTTTTTGTTTTTGAAAACCAAAAAGGAGTTAAGGTTGAAGTGCAGGCCTGTTACTATAAGTGGGATTATCATTTCGTAATAGTAAATTAAAATATGATGTGTTAGTGATAAAAGAGCGCGAGTGAGCGCTTTTTCTTTTGAAAAAAACTTAAAATATACTATAAAAGGGTTGACTACTACGGTTATTCGTAGTATAATATAAGTAACAAGTCAAGGAGGTGATACATTTGGATGGAATGGCAAAAATAATAGAGGCGGTAAGCGCATTGATCACAGCTACCGCCTCTCTAATAACAGCCATTGTAGCTTATAAATTATCTAAAAAAGATAAAAAATAAGCAAACAAAAGCAGTAAGGAGTTACAGCTCCTTACTGTTACTATAACAGTTCAGAGAGGGGTTTTCAATATGATATTTTGGATTTCGTTAGCTTCTTTTATTGTATCCCTATCCATTTTAATAATCGTTATACAACATAGAAATAAATAAATTAAAGGATGATAATTGATGAACATTAAAGAAAATATCAGAACATTATTGGAAAGTGAAGAAATAAGTAATTACAAAATTAGTAAGGAAACAGGTATTGCCCAAACAACATTAAGTGATTATGCCACTGGTAAATCAAAAATTGACAACATGAAGCTGGGACATGCTCTAATATTAAATGAGTATTATTTGAAGATTAAGGAGGGCAATTAAGCCCTCTATTTTATTTTCAACCTTCTATTTACCTCTGCTCGTACTTTTTCATAAGTTGCTTTGCTTACTCCTAGCCATTTGCGACGTGCTTCATGACCTGTTGGTGCATTCTTATCATTAATGATACGACTAGCCATTTGACTAACTGATTGTGCAGTCTTAAAGGATGAGCCACCACCAAGTCGTTTATTCACTTCTGCCCTTACTTTATTATATTGCGATTGACTGATTCCTAGTGATTTACGTCTTGTATCATTACCATTACCGTGCTTACCATCAATGACTTCTTGCGCCATCTGTTCAATTGATTTTCCGCTTGGTTTAGGAGTAGAAGCTCCTGAACGCTTATTTACCTCTGCACGTACCTTTTGATATTGTGCATCACTAATTCCTAGGGACTTTTTACGATTAGCGTGACCACTGCCATGTTTACCAGCGATAACCTCTGTTGCCATTTGTGAGATAGTCTTTTTAGTGGTGGTAGGCTTAACTGTTGGTGTATTAGGTTTAATAGTAGTTGTACCACCCAATGACTTTCTAAAATCATTCATATTTAAGCCAGGACAATTAGTTGATTGACCACTAAATTCACGATGCCCTTTTACAGCATTAGCAGATAAACCAAATCGATTACGGTTATAGTCGACACGTTCTTTTAATGTTTTCATTTGTGCTGAATTAGGTACACCATCACCCACATAACAGATGTTATACATACGGGTATTTTGACCGCCTACACCATTAGAGATGACATTTGCATCATAATTAAGTTCTACATCACCATTGGTTAAAATAACTTCATGATAGCCACCTGTATCCCAACCATGTGTATTCTTCCAAAAGTTTTCAAATGAAGTTGTGTTCCCTGTTGCGGTAGCGCTATAGTGGACAGCTATATTTGTAATCTGATTAACTGATCGCTTACTATTACCACCCATTGACTTGTTACGTCTATCAATGATTTTAGCCATTATTTATCACCTTTTTCATTTAATAATCTTGATATAAATGTCCTGAACAGTTCGCCCTTTTTGCCGTCTTCCGTCAACTCTAAATGTGATAAAATCGAATTTATCTCACTTACCAGGTAACCAACAAATAAAGTAATCAATGCTGGAACTGCAATTTTTTCTGGAATTATCAATAATGCTATTGCCATAAAAAACACTAGCACTACAAAATACATCATCTTCTTAATAATGCCGTACAATGCAATTCCGCTCTCAAATTTCACATTGCTATTAAACCTAGCGTTAATCCACCCAAAACTAAAATCAATTGTACTTGCTATGATACTTGCCGTAAGTAATGCTACTAAATAAAAATCTATTGACTCTGATAAACTTTGCAACCATGCTACCATTTCCATTCATCTCACCCTTCTTTGTAATTTATTTTTTCTCGTATTTCCCCATAAAAATAACACCTATTTTTTAGGTGTTGGTACTCTTTCTAGTTCAGATACCTCTGCTGCAAGCTCTCTCATAAGCATAGCTGTAATGGATACAGGTAAGCCACTTTCGTTAATTGTTTTAACTATATTCTCTTTGAGATCATAAACTAATTCATCTAATGTTTTTTCAACTTGTTTAGGTTTAACCTTCTTCTCAGCCATTGTTGTTTTCCTCCCATTTTTCTTTATCAAAATTCCATACTGGTGATGATATTTCACCAGGTAAAGGTTGAGTAATTACCATGTATGGGGTTTCTCCCCTGAATACAACTTGCGATTGAATTATCCCGTTCTCGTCAACTTCATAACCTGTCTTAGAGTCCTCCTGTTTGAACCACGCCATCTTCTTCCTCCTTTGGTACTTCTGGAATGATTTCTTCTGTTAATTCATCTCGGTTTTCCATGTCTGCCCAAAAGTCCGATTCACTTCCACGTCTTTTTCCAACTATGCGAACATCTGCAATTCCTTCTCCTTCAATTACAAAATATTTTTCTCCTTTACTAGTTATCTCTCCGTTATTAGGGAATACCGCAAAACCATTAACTGCTTTTGTAAACTTATCATCAACAAAAACCTTTGTTCCGAAAGGAGATAAAACTATATCGAATTCAATATACTCTAACAGTATCTGAGGGCTGTCAATTGGAGACATCCCATAATTAACCCTATCAATTTTAATTGAACCTCCAGCTTTTCTACCATCTGCATAAAGAGAATGTACCCAACTTCCACCCATTCTAAAATCTACCTGGCCGCTTGGTCCCATTTGAATATAATTACTAGCATTATATTGCCACCTTACAGCATCTGCAAAAGGTACTACTCTTATGTTTTCCTCGCCAATCATCAACATTTGAGACACTCTGGTGCCACCTGAATTGACTCTAAGCCTACGAACAGATGAAGTCGCACTCTGGTTATATCTTATTTCCCAAACTGCTCCGGATCGTCTGTTATATCCCCCAAAATATTGTAAGTTATCATTAGAGTCTGAGCCTTGATTTAATATGATAGTAGGCTGGTCAATATCCCGGCTAGGTGTATCATCCCAAACTAACCGAGAGTTAGCATATAAAGCTAATCTAGATCCTGCTGTTAATATGTTATAAGCTCCAGCTACCATAGTGACACCGTCATTATAAAGGCTTCTAAATGTTGGTCTATTAAAGCCGTCTCTAAATGAACTAATTGAAATGTAATCTTTTTGGGTTACTATTGCTAAACCTTGTACGCTTGGATTATCATCAATATTATTTGGTCCAAAATAACCTATTTCAGAACCATCACGAGCGTAAAACTCTTGTCTATAACCACCCCAAGACATGGCAAGTTGGCCATTATAATAGGAGTAGACTCTTCCACCTCTAATATCAACTCTACGACTACCACTCTCAGTAATCGTTCCAGCAACTAACTGTTCTGCTTCAACCTTTCCAGTGTAAATTCCATCTTGGTCAATGTATGTTCCTTGTCGATTCCATTTAGATGAACCTTCTATTTGATCATCTGGTAGCCCCCCATCAATTTGAATAGCCCCACCAGCAATATACAATCCTCTGTAGTCAAGACGTGCATATCTGTTAGCTACTGATGTATTTGCAGTTATCCCATAATTATCTAGTGAAATTGAAGTTGGTAAAGGTGCAGCTAAATTTAAGTTTTCTCTTAACGTTGTGTCAGCTTCATTAACTTTATTGCTTGTTATCTCATCATTAGCAGAAGCTATAGCTTCTGTTAAACTAATTAAATCGATTCGATATTGTTCAAACAATAAATCAATTTCTGCTTTTTCTTCTGGAGATACTTTACCATTTTCAATAGCGGCTTCTATAGAACTGTAAAGTCTCTGAGTTGCATGAAGGTAATCCGCATATTGAGTCCTAATATCTCCTTGGTAGTAAGAGCTACTTAATACAGAATTAACTTGTGCTTGTAAAGAGTCATGTTCAGCATCCAAAGTATTCAAATATTTCTCAATTGCTTTAGCTTCTGATTCTTCAATAATACCGTCTTTAAAAGATTCATTTACGTAATCCTCAAATTCATCTAAATCAGCTGATATTAATGACGGATCATATCCTGGCAAATATTCTGTGTCTGGTCCGATTTGAATGTGATTAGCACTTAATCGACCAATAGCCCCAGCTGATAAAACAAAGCCGTCAGCAGTAATGGCTTCTGTAAAGGTGTTTCCCCCATCTTTCGTTATACCAAGACCACTGGAAACTAAAGCAACAAATCTATTAGGATCAGTCTTTTCAACAGCATGTATTCCTCCACTGTCTGGAAACTGAAGTTCCGTCTGTGCATTTTGAATGGCTTTTGTAGCGATTTTAACAGCTTCATCAAGCGCATTATACTTTATTACTCCATCATCAGTAACGATGTCTGATAGCTGTTTTTGTACGTTTTCAAGCATAGAACCAGCAAATGTTTTCTTATGATTGGATAAGGTGACTTCTGTTTTAATTGGTTTTAAATCAGCATCAAGCTCTTCTGTGATCTCCATGATACGAGTTTCGATTATTAAATCATTCATAGGCTCGTAGATAACAAATACTCTGTCACCTTCGTTCGGTACTGTGTAAGGATAACCAGCTGCCCTTAAATCGACAAAATCAATTGTTAAAGTTAATTCTGGAGTGTCTTGTAAACGAGCTAACATTTCTTCTAGTAAAGCTTCATTGGATTTAAAACGTTCATCTCTTACAGGTGGGGCATCAATTTCACCGAAAATAGCGACATTTGGACTTGTGTATGATTCCTTTATATCTAGTTCTGGATCACCTGTACCCTCTATTTTGGTAGCTAGGTTTTTCGTATCAATATCAACTGATATAGCCTTTATATTGTGGCCATATCTGAATTGAAAATCTGAATCTCTACCAATTTGTTTCTTAAAGCGTACTTGATTTCCTACTAGTTCAAATTCAGCCTGGAAACGCTCCACACCTTTTGATAAAAGCGCTAAACGGTTATCGTCTCCTAGATTTTCGAATGACCTGGCATGGAATTGGTCAATAGCTATGAATGTATAGCCTGTACCTTCGAAAACCATTTCCATGTAGTTCTGAAATGTAATGGATCCATTGTGTATTTTAGGTTGCTGTTTGTTGATTAAATTGACGTAAAAGTCATGAATTGCGGTAGCTTGCTTAATAGATGATTTACCTATCGACTTTTCATTTAATACTTTAATAATGTAGTTCTTATCAAAAGCATTAACGGATGCTTCCTCAACGATTAAATCAAATTCATCATTGTTAGTTCCAGTAGGAAATGTTATAAACTCTATTGTATCTTCACCGTTTACTTTTCGAGATCGTCTGAGAGTCTTAAATTCAAAGTCTTGTATATTTATCAATTTATCACCCCATTTCGTGCAAAATAAAAAGCACCTCGTAAAGAGATGCTTACAAAACTATTAATGTATTGTATTTAATATACGAATTTCTTCTTGGAGCACTTCTATTGCTATAGTTTCTGCCGATAAAGCTTTATCAGTTAAAATGGATAACTGATCTAAATCAATTAGATTTGAAATTCCATCCTTAGGTCTTTCGAGATTATAAATCTTTTCAATTCTGTCGATAATTTTATAATTCATTTTCATTAATTTATCTAATTCAACTAATACCGCTTCAAGCTCCTTATCTATTTCGGGAATATAAACCTTTAAGAACGTTAAGCTTGATTTGAATATAATAAACTCATTATTAAACGATTCTATCCTTTTGATAATTGTTAATGATTTATTATAATAATCTTTCTTTGCCTCAAAGAAGTTTTCATCGGTTTTAAACATCTCTTCCGAATAAATAATTGAATCGTATCCAATCGTGCCGTCTAATGGTATCAAATACTCTATTAATAAATATGTTCTACTTTCCAATTTAATGAAAGTACTAATAATCTCATTAATTTTTTCTATTTTCAACTGTTGGAAATAACTTCTTTTTTGTCTATCCATAGAAAGTTTGTCTTGGTCCCTTATGCTTCTAAGCTGAATTTTGTTCTGTTCATTAATTTGATATCTTGATACAAAATAAACAACACTAGCACCAATGATCGCACCTAAATAACTGCCCCAAAATGGTATCCAAGAGCTCTCATCACCTTTAGAAAACTTCATATAAGGAATATACAATCCAGCTGACATAATAATTGGTATAACAGAAGTAATGATCAACACTATCAAACCATAAACTATGCTCTTTTTATATTTATTAAAAACCTTCATGGCTTTCCCCCTCTATCGCTATAATACGACAAAGAAAGAATATAAACTACTAAACATACGACAACAGTTAGTCGAGTATCTTGTGCCCCATCTTGACCAGTTAAAGCCTTAAAATTACCTTCTACTATATCCCAATATTGCGGTATTAAATCGCCATTGGCATCCCTCAACATTTGCTTGTCGCTAGGTTCTGCCATAACATCACTTCCTTAAAATTTATACTTAAATTCGAATGTAATAGGATTCTTTTTATCCTCTTCATTTTGTTTCTTACGTGGCAAGTTAGCCTGTACAGCAAACTCTCTTGCATCAGGAGCACCGCTTATTTCAAATTCATTCCATCCTGGGGCAAGAGTAATGAGCCTTTTATTCGTCTGTCTAAAAATACTTAGGCCATTTTTGGTTGACCTTATGCCCTCTAAGATAATTGTGTCATTTAATAGAGATGTGCCCATATACTGCCACACATCTCCAGTAGTTTTATTTTCGATGCGTAGATTCTCTGAGTTGCCTTTATATATGATTTTCAAATAGTCATGAATTGATCGTGGATCTATCTTTTTACCAGCGTTATATACTTTAAATTTTACTGCATGGATATTTTCGTAGTCTGTGTAAGTGACTGGCATATCCTTTAAATTTTCAAATGTCGCTGATTGAAGTGTGGTTCCGATTGACTCAGCGTGTCCGCTAAATGCAATTAATTCTACATCAATCAATCCATATTTCCGTATTTGTTCTGGACTATAAGGTTGCTCAATTCTAACTAGCCACTTTTGACCAGGCTTTCTTTTTTCAATTACATAAAAAGGTTCTATTGATTCAAACAAAGAATATACTTCATCTCTTTTATACGCATATTGCATATCATCATCAGCTTCAAAATATAATGATAGCATTATGTTTCTAGGCGCTACAGTTGTACCTAAAACAATTAAACCATCAGCACCTTCGACATCTTCTGCTACTATTCGATATTCTGGAGAGGATACGATAAAATCAAGAGTGTGTATGGCTAAATCATCTAATACATATCTGCTACCGTCTAAACGTTCAATTATCGTACCCATTCATCTTACCCCCATCATATACTCAGTTAAATCTACAGATTCGCCAAACATTTCATCTAAATGAGGTTTTTGTATTCTGGCCAACTCATATCCATCTATCATAAATACAACATCCCCTTGACTACCTCGATCGTTAGATGTACTATCAGTTGAAGCAGCTTGATTCGAGTAAATCCCTTGCTGTCTACCAGCTTCGTGAGCATAATTCATACTTACATTATGTGGATTGCCTTGGTCTGGTAGTTCTAATAATACTCCTAATTTACGTTGGATTGTTGGTACTGCATCATCAATTGAATCTCCAATAGGCCCGTCAAAGTTCAATCTGTGAATGTCCATTAACGGTCCTACTTTAGCAGGAGAAAATGGCAAGTAATCTCTTACTTTACTGACTAAATCTTTAACAGCTCCAGTAACTTTACTAGCAGCACCCCGAATTCCATTAGCAATACTAGTTACAATGTTTCTACCAGCATTTAAGAAGCTTGAACCCATATTTGTAATGGCATTTAATGCCCCTCGAATTCCGTTTTGTACAGCATTCCGAACAGAATTCATAGCGTTCGATACGACACCCCTCAGTGAATTAAATACGTTCGAAATAGTACTACGAATAGAACTAGTTACTGAAGAAACGACGCTTCTAATGCCATTCCATACACTAGAAATGGTTGATCGCACAGAACTCATAACACTTGAAATTGTAGAACGTACTGCGTTAAAAACACTCGAAATTGTACTTCTAATGCCATTTACTACCGACGAAATTGTAGATCGTATTCCATTCCATATATTGGAAATTGTAGAACGCACAGAATTCATTACGTTTGAAATGACCGTACGCACAGTATTAAATACTTTAGTAATAGTACTTTTTACATTATTTACAGCAGTTGAAATAACGGTTTTAATGGTATTCCAAACTTTTGATATAGTGTTAGAGGTGTTATCGAGAATATTACCTATCGTTTTAAAAATGCTAGAAAAAATTCTTTTAATAGTATCCCAAATACCTCCAAGGGTGCTAGATAAAAACTTATCTATTGCATTCCAGATGTTTTTCAATAAATTTTGAGCATTTAGCATCTGTTTTTGAATAGCATTTTTCATTCCCTCAAAATCACCAGTGACTAAAGCAACCAAGAACGCTAAAGCATTTTCGAATGTGCCTTTAATGTATGTCCATACTGATTCAATTATTTCGCCAATCATTTCAAAGTAGCTAGTAACTGTTTCGTAAATCGTGGTGAATGCTTCAACAATTCCATCGACTATATTCTTTACAATGTCGATAAGCCACTGAAACATGTTCTGGAACCACTCAACAATCGCTTCAACCATATCTGGTATGATTGAGTTACCTACAAGAGTCATATACAATCCATAGAAAAAATCAATAATTGTTTCTACAAATGTTGAAATGAAGTTTACAATACCTTCCCATAAGCTCTTAAATACTTGAACAGCTGATTCTGTGGCCATGTTCCAGTATTCGATAGCTGCATCCCATTCTCCAAATAGTAAATGTACTGCTGCAAGAACGACATTAATCAACATATCTGCTAAATTAATAAACGCATTTACAACAGGACCAACTGCAGATATTACTGCTGCTAGTACTGATACAACCACTCCAAATACAGTTACAAATATTGCGCCTAACGCTTGCAATATAGGAACAGTAGATTGAAATAGATTTTTAAGACTATCCCAAATGGGGCCAACTGATCCAATCAAATCCATAAATGCCCCTTTAACTGTTTCGAGTAAAGGGCTAAAACTAGAGAAAACGTTTTGTGCTACAGATTTAACTGTATCCCAATTTTGATATAAGGCTACTCCTGCAGCTACCAGTCCAGCAAATATTGCAATGACTAATCCAACTGGACCCATTAATGCTGCAATCGCAATCTTTAAAGTTCCAAAACCCGATATTATACCACCTATAATTTTTAATGCAGGTCCTATTCCTACTAAAAAGGCAGCACCAATAGCAGCGCCTTTTACGATGACATTTTGAATTGCTGGTGACAAGTTATCAAACCATTGTTTAGCAGTTCTCACACTACCAATCACACTTGTAAATGCGCTATTGATTTTAGTTCCAAATTCATTTGCCCAATTTAGTACGGCATCAGATTTTAAAACCTCTATAAATCCAGCTATTTCTTCTTTTGACGTTTGGAAAACACCTTCTAGTAAGTTTTCACCAATGATCCCAACATAAGCAAGAGTATTCTTAACCATACCTTCCCAAGATTGAGAATAAGCTGCCGCCATTCCTCCGGCAAAATCGTCCATGACATTTAGGAATTCTTTTGAACCAACTTCTCCATTGGTAACCATTTTTCTAAATGTTTCGAGTGATCCCCCAGCTAACTCATCAGCCATTGCTTGGGCAAATCCAGGCAATCCCATTTCAATCATATTTAATTCTTGAGTCATAAGTTTACCTTGACCTTGAACACGGTTGAATATTTGGGCCATTTCATCTACTGGCCTATTAGCACCAACTGCAGCATCTCCAACTAGTTTTATATATCGTTCAAGTGCTTTTCCTTCTTTTACTCCTGCTGCCAAACCTCCGGCCGCTATTGCAGTACCTTCAGCCATAGTAGTCATTCCACCATCAATAGCACGAGTAACTTGATCTGATATTCGCCCTACTTCTTCGGTGTTATATCCTAACCCCTTTAGTTGAGCTTGTGCAGTGTCCAAACCTGTTAATCTCTTCCAACCAAGCGCTGCCGTTACTCCAGCCACTGCACTAGTTGCAACAAAAGCTGGTACTGTAAGTTTTTTCGTTAGACTATTTCCAACTCCACTGATACGTTTACCTAAATCTTGAAATTTCTTTCCGGAAGTAGCAACCTTACCTTGCAAGTTAGCTACAGTTCCTTCTGCTCGTTTAAACCCAGCGACAAACTCCTGGGCATTTGCTGTAAGTCTTGCCGTTAGAGTATAATCTGCCAAAATATCACCCCGTCTCTCGTTTTGACCTTTTCTTCATACCATTGGCCCGATACAACTTATCGACCCATGACTTACCGTCACGCTTCTCCATTTCTGTAATAGTAGCAATGGCATTTTGGTTATATTCTTTATCAGCTTTTTCTTGAGCCTTCTTAAACAACTCGACGAATCTGCTGTTTTTCTTTCTATTCGCATTTGTATAAGCATTTAAATAAGCATTCCTTCGATGAGTGTTTTCAGAGACAGTTTTCATCTCGTACTCTTTTCGAATAAATGCTTTTTCTAGTTCAGTAAACTTTAGATATTCTTTTCTTGATGTGCCAAAATTGACATGAAAAAAAGCAAAGTCTTGTTCATCTCTGTAAGACTCTGCTCTCATTGCTAACGCTTTTTGACGTGTTGTAATAGGTTCTTTTTTCTCGCCTGGTACGAGATATTCGTATTTTATTAGTTCCCTTGGAACAAAAAACCGAGATCCTCTTCAAGTTTTGCATACGTAACAGCTATAACATCAGCTATTCCTACATCTCTTATTAAGGTTTCATAAATACCGGATGCTTTTTTACCTTTAATAGCCTTTTCTTCAACAGTGTCATATAAACCGACAGCGAATAATGCTTCTAAAAGAATAAAAGAAAGAGTACCTCTCTGCATCTCATTCATAAATGAAATACCTAGCGCTCTTTCTACAGTTTTAATTTTGTTCATATTAAATTTTAGTGTATAAAAATTACCGTCTAATTCGAATAAACCTTCTTCATTTTCCATGTTTACTTTATTTTCCATTCAAAACATCCTCTCTTATTAACCTTCTACCCCATTGTTTTCATCTTCTTCGCCATTTTCTGGCATTTGGGTAGCATCTTCATCAGATAAATCAACTAAAGGCCCGTTACCCATTAACTCAATCGAATATGTCACAGCATCATCGTAAGGAGCTTCTATTGGATAATCCGATACAATCGTAATCCCTCCAAATAATGCTTCTTTTGTTTTTTGGTTAATAACCTTAATACATACAAACTCATCATCATGGAATGCCTTAGTAAGAGCCTTGTGAGAATCATGATTACCCACATACAGACCATCGTTATCGATTGACCACTCTTTTAATCCTCCAAGAAACGATTTCCAACCACCTCCTGCAGTTTTAGAGTTAACTTCAAACGTATCTTTACTACGATTGATCGTTAATCCCTGTTGCCCTGCAACCGCTAATAAATTTTCACCTTTTGAATCAAACAGCGCTAGTAAAATATCTTTACCAGCAACAGCTTGTACAGCGCTAGCATCAAAATCACAGTATAAATTATTTTCAAAATCTGCCATTATTTATTCCTCCTATATTTTCACTTTAAAACCATATGAAACCCAAAAAGTAAACGCAAGAACAGCGTGCCGTTCTCCCGTTTCCTCTGTAAAGCTTGTAACTAGCCCCTCATTTGATTGTCTAAACAAATCAAATGGTTCTGGTAATTGCATTTGCTTTGTAAATACTTCTTCAATTGCTTGGATATTTCCATAATGAGGGATGCTGGAATCGTTCTCTTCTGCTTTTGATATAATGTGGACATGGATAGTAAACTTGTCTACAAACATCGTTTTGGTATTATCTGGACGTTTTTCGAATATCTCCAAATAAGTGAATGGGCTAGGTTCATTTAGACCTATTCCATCTAAACATCGTAAGTCTGAATATCGCTCTATCAAACTTTTAACTGCAGCGTGCATATCTAAAATAGATAATCTTTTAAGCATCATCTGGCCCTCATTTCATTAATCAAATCTTGCCTATAAATTGGATTTTGGATATTGACGTTTGCACCCAAGAAGTTTTGACCAGGAACATATCCGCCACCACGTTTTCTATGTCCATAATTGACGTGAGGGGCATAATCCTTTGTATATCCCATATAACCTCTGTTTGTATCTACCCCAGCACTCAATCTAAGTTCTCCAGTGTCTCTTGGTGTTCCACCCCTCGATGGATCTCTTGAAGATACAGCCCTGTTTCTCATTTCTAGTAAACTTTTATTCCTCACTTTTTCAAAATCTGTTCTACCCTTTGTCTGTAGTGCTGAAGCTAACACATCAGCTCCCATTAATTCGTATCTAATCATGCTTTAAACTCCTTTACATGACATAAGCGCCATCGTCTGAAGTCACTTTTAACGTCAATGTTGGTGTATTTAACCCCATTGATGTAAACATGAGTAGTTTGCTTTAAAACATCAACAGGCGCATGTGTGAGTAGTTTTCTATTGTTTTGAGTAACAGTCCTATCAAGCAGGGCAATTTCTTCTGTTGTCCACTGAGTAAGAGTGGTAGGAAATGTGCCAATGACTTCTTCCTCATAAATTGCGTTTCCGAGTGCATCTTCGTCAACTTTTACATTTCCATAAAAGTCTACATCTTTAAAGATCATAGGAAACGCACCTTTCCGCGCGCTTCATCATCTTCATTGTTAAGCATGTTTTTATAGGCATTTAATTCATGTTCATACTGATCTAATAAATCATTTACAAAATTAATAGAAAAGACATCAACACGTTCTGTGTCAATGCCTTCATTTTTCATCATGTGCTTGTTGTACATTGCAGTAACAACTTCTACACAGATAGATTCTAGTTCAGTTGGAAACAATGTTTGTTTTGATTCGATTCTTAATAAAATTCTATCTTTTGCTGTTTTGATCAATTCTTTTGCAATGTCATCTTTAATGTCTGGAATTCTAATTTTAAGTCGATCTAGCATTTTTATGCACCTTCTTCAGGTTCTTTTGGTTCTTCTCCCTCGATCAACTTATTCAATTCAGATGCCCAATTACCGTTAATCTGGAAGTTACGTACAACTTGTACTAGTTCACCAGCACTTGCACGATTGGCGGCATAACCCACCAAATCAGCCGGTCGTTCATCTCCCTTACGTCTAGCAAATACCTTTCCAGCTTCACCACTGTAAACAGCTTCGCCCACTTCGATCTTTTCACCAGCTTCAATTTCCCAAACAGGTTTGTTTGTGATAGAAATGGTCACTTCTTGTTTATCTTCTAATTCTGCCGTGCTATGCAGATGAGGGAATCCATCTGATGCATAACGTACAACAGGATCATCATCTTTTCTCACTGTGAATTTCAAAAACCTATTAGGTTTAATGTTACCTTGAACTTGAGCATTAATTTTAACCATTACCCCTCAACACCTCCGTCATCTCCGCCGCCATTAGTTGGCTCAGTAATAGTAGTTTCTACCACACCTTCTGGAATCTCTGCAAATAGTGTAGAACCTTCAAAAGCTACAGTTTCAAGTGTCGCATTACGCAATGTAGGGCCATGAGTAACACCAATTAATCCGGACTGATCAGTTGTTAAATTGAATGCTTGTGCTAAATCATTTCCGCTTACGTTCTGATTAGCAAACACAATATTTTCCTCTGCTGTCGTATAGATTTTACCTTCTGGAATATCATCAAACACAAATACGTTTTGATTCAAGAAGTCTTTTAACAAAGTAAAACCGTATGCAGTAGATGGGCCACTGTTGATATTTCCATCCCCTACCCATTTAGCTACATCCATAGCATTAACAAATGAAATAATACCAGGATTACCTGGGAACATTCCTTTTGCTTTACCCCATCCTAGCGCTAACGCTTTTTGCAATCCTGCCGCTTCTTGAGTTGTTGGAGCAGATGCAAGAAATGAAAAGAATGAGCCTTTAATATTTTCTTGAATCTCCCCGAGAATCTGATCATCTGTTTGGTTTACAGCGTAGTTATACCCATGACGGTGAATTGATTCAGCAGATGCTACCTTACGATATTTGTTAAAAGGAACCGTAAATGTTTTATCCTTCACTTTACGAGCACGAGATAAGTTAATATCTTCGCCTTCACCAACTTGTTCAGTGTTTAGCTCCTTTTCCCATTTGTATGTTTGGATAATTGCATCTTGCGATAATGGTAAACGACGGGTAACCCCTAGCACTCGTAATAATTCATCAATAGAAGTCCCGAATCGATTAACAAAATCGATTGAACGAACCTCTCCTAAATAGTCTGATGTTGTTAAATTGTCCTCTGCGAAAAATTGAATATTTAATTTTAATGGATGTACTTCTTTTGTCATATTAAATTCCTCCTAGTTTTATTGGAACAAATGAATGTTCTCTTTGATTAATTTTTGTCTTTCCTGTGTATCTTGAATTTTCATAATTTCAGCTTTAGTCATTGTTGATTGCTGGATTGTTTGTTTCTTAGGTGATGTACCTTTTAACTTTTCCTTCATACGATCATCAGATATACGATCAACAAGATCAGAAAAAGCTTTTACTGCTTCACTTGTTTTGTCCGCATCTTCTCGAACGACAAAATCTAAAATTTCATCTGTAGCAGTGATGTTAGATTCAGCTAAAATTTTGGTAGCTTCTTGCCCTAACTCATACCGGTTAATTCTAGCTTTTAATGCTTCATTTTCCTTTTGAGTTTTTTCATGCTCATACTCTTTCTTTTGATCAGCATTCATTTTCGCAAGCTTTTTAGCTTCCTCGATAGCTTCATCTTTATCTTTAAGCGCACGCTTTTCACGATCAGACATCATTTTATCGAGTTCTTTTTGAGTTAAAGTGATGGTCTTTTCATCTTTCTTGTCATCTTGCTTATCGTCCTTTTTATCGTCTGGTGGAGTTGTTTCATCTTTCTTATCATCAGTATTCGTACTTTCTCCACCAGGATTAGAACTGCCTGTATCATCTTGACTAAAAAACTGTAAATTAAGTTTCAATAAATTCATTAAATCCATTGTGAAATCTCCCTTTTTTATAGACTTTGTTGTCTGTATATTCCTTGCACCTTTTAAAGCCATAAGCATGTTTTGGGCATATTAAATTTGCATCGGCTGAACCCTGTCACAACGACGCTCCCCCTACCCACCATTACGAGATGTAGGTTTCCTTTTAGATATAAAAAATAAGCCTGTTTATATCGTCTATTGCTTAAAGACGAGTGTTACTTTTGGTTTGTTCCCAATACATTTCTTTTAATACGATTTTCAACGCGTTTATTCATGTGGTATAGGGCTTGTTCGACGTGATGCAAAACTTGTTTATTCTCCTCTGATGAAAACGGGCCATTCTGAAAAGAACTAATTCTATCTTTAACAATTTCCAGTAAATCATTATCTAATATGCCATGATCGGAACTAGGTTCATGTCTTGCTCCATTTTGAAATCGTATTAACGTTTTCTCTGGTACTTGGAATCCCTCATCGGCTACAATTAAATATGAGTGGTTTGCCCCACCATTGCCTTTTTCATCTACAGCAAACACACAGTTTAACTTCTGTTGTTTTTGAATAGTTTCTAATTCCCTCACAAATATCACTCCTATTTATTATTTACAGCTAACGGTCGCTGTCACCGAGATAGGATCACTACTCCTTTCTTAGATGCTACTTCTAGCAAATTGTAATTTGTGATTTTTAACAAATGGTGCATCTGGTAAATTTACTTTAATCGGAACGTGCCAATTATAAAAATCACGTTTTTTAATGTCATACGTCATTACTTCTGTATTTTTTACAGTCCCCCAAATTTCGGATACTGTGTTTTTAATTTCATAAAACAAATCAGTTAACGCTTCATGGATTGTTTTTAAAGCTTGAATAGCATTTTTCATCGTTTTCTTCTCCTGGACAACAACTAATTCACTTGCTAATTCTCTAGCCATGGATAGCTCTTTCTCATTCAACATAAAACCACTCCTATTCCAGTATTTTATTTAACCCAACACCAATAAATGTAGTTCTACAATAAGCATGAAATGGTGGGAAATTTACTCCTACTTCTAATTCAGCAAAACGGAACTTTTCCCCGTCTAACTTTCTGCATATTTCACTTGTGCGGCTATCAATCATTGCATTTAACTCATATTCCAATACACCTACATCGATATATGGGTGTGTATGTGCTTGATTCAATACAAATGATGATTCAGTCCATACTAACCGCTTTGCATCAGATGCTCCTACGTCCATTCGCTTTACAAGTTGTGCTGTCATCTTATCGTAGTTATCTCCACGAATAAGGCCATTCTTTAAGTCCTCTTGCATGTATTTCATGAGTTTTTCTTTGTTATCCCATATACGATCACTGAAGTTTTTTCCATCTACCCATTTATTAAATGCTGTTTGGGCAGCAACTCTTTCAAGTGTGCTATTGAACGTGAAACCTATGCCCAATTCCTTCATAAGCGCTTCATAATTCTTACCGTAAGTAGCAATTAAATGCTTTTCAAACACTTCTTGCTCAATTGCACCCATTTCTAGCAACTTCAATTCAGTTGAATAGTGAAGCCCCTGTAATCTATTAAGCTTGTACACTGATTCTCTCACTGGCATCAGATGCCCATAATCTGGGTACTTTTTAGCGAATGCTTCCATATCTTGATACAGCAAATCCCTATCTTTTTTGCTTAAATCTTTCAACATTTCACGGTATTGAATTACCTCATCTTTACCATATCGATTGAAGTATCCTGCAATCTCATTTTCAAGTTCCCTAGCTGTCTTTTTATATTGCTTTTCTAGCTGTTTTACAACTAGTGCATCAGATTTATCTTGATTTTTGATCCACTGTTCTTGTCTTTTTTGCCAATAGGTTTTACTTTTAGCCATCAAGTCACCTTCTTAGTCCCCTGAATATTGACTGACCAAGACTTCCTTCTTGTGTTTTTTTATTTATTTCATTACTCAAGGCAGCCATTATATCTTGGAACTCTGTCTTTGTTAGTAATTCAGGTTCTTTTGCATTTATTGTCTTATGTGCTTGCATAGCAAACTTTCGACATCTAACACAAAACTTATCAAGTGTACCATCTTCCATATTAATCCACTTATGATTACAATTATCCATCTCCGATAGCCCCCATTTCTCATTTGATGATTCTCCATGCTGCTTCCTCATCAATTTGTAAACCATCAATTAATATAGCTCTACCTTGATCAGGAGTAAGTAATCCATTTTTAATTTCTTCAATTATCTTTAAAACTGAAGTAATTTGAGCGCCGTTTAAAGCTTTTGTATCCATTTCATCTGTTTCATCTTCATCACTGCTGTCGTTAGATTCATTATCTGGTGTATTTTCGACATTCTGATTACTGTTAAAATCATCTGAAGTATTAGTTTCATCTTCACCGCTAGGTACTAATGGAGTGTTCATATCTCTTTGATAAGAACTCATTTTCTCATCTGCTTCGGTCTCTTCTTTCTCTATTTGATCCAATTCATCCTGGACATTGTCCACAACAGAAAGAATAGACAATTGCGTACGATGTGATGTAGTTCCAGCAAGTTTTTCAACTGCTGTCGCTTCATCCAATAAATCATTAGGTACATTACGACTAAACATATAATCAATGTGTAAATATTCCTCGACATCTACCCCGAAATTTGTAGGAATGGTAAACATCATCTTGAAACGTTGCATCATTCCCTTGGTAAATTTACGCTCTTTCATGAGAGTTACGTTTTCCATTGCAAGAAGCTTATATTTCAAAGCTATTCCAGCAGAAGTACCAAAGTTTTCATCACTGATATTTGCAACCATTGATATTTGGAAGATAAGTTTTTCAAGTCTTTCGATTAGATTTTCCTGTGTAGTATCAGCATTAGGTTTGTCGAGAAATTCAACTACTAGCTTATTCACATCACCGTCTTTTAAGTTGATAATTCGGTGATCTCTAATTTCCTTGATGGTATCTTCATCAAGTTCAACTCCTAGAATAGCTAGATAAGCATCTGCAAAATAATCAACATCATTAGCCTTTTCAGATAGTGCCTTATTGTAAGCATTTATAAGTGTTTCGACGTTTTCAAATGCAGATTGCCTTTCTTCATTCTCGATATATTCGATTAAAGGTACATCTCCAAAATAATTATCTTCTCCAGTAGCATCTATTACCAATTCACCATCGTCATTTGTATGGAATTTGGTTTCGTTGTGAATTGAATATATAGTACCGTTAATTTTACCTTCATCATCCGTTAATACTCGAACCCCGTATAAAGGATTTTGCGTTATTGAGTCATCGTAAATAACGAACGCATCCTGAGGCTGTAAATAAGTTACTCGTGTATTCGCATCCTCATCTTGATACATAAACTCATAAGCATGGCCATAAATAGAACACATCTTAGAAAGCTCTGCATTGTTATCATTTTGACTATTACGTTTAGCTATCATTTTCATATCATCAGATACATCACCATCAGGATGTATAGTTTTAACTGGATTACCAATAAAATAACCGTTCAGCGTATCAACAATGTATTTCGCAAAGTTGACTACTAAACGGTTATCAGGCTTTCCCATTTCCTTATCTTCCAATTGTTTTATTTCATGTTCACCTTTATACATATCCATTAATTTTGTATATCTGGGAATTCGAGTTTGATATTTCTCTATATATTCTCTCAATAGTTCCCCGGTTAATTCTAGTTCTGGATCCATTGTAAATACTTCCAATTACAGCCCTCCTTTGAATAGTTTTACTGTTGTATGGTCTTGCACAGTTTCAGCTACACCTGTTAAAGCATCTGGTGCATCATCGTGCTTATTTTTACCTTCTTTTTGATAAGTAGTTAATGCTTCATGCAAATCTGGCCATTTATGTCTCCAATTTGGGGGGAAATAGATATGATCCATAACCCAAGTAGCATTGGATAGAATCCTGGCTTCCTTGTTTTTAGATTGATGTAGATAGTCAAATTTGGTCTTATTTGAGTTATATTTATCTCTCAATATTCGCTCCACACTTCGACCATATCCTCGACCACCGCTATTTGATTCAACGATTGATAGATTAACTTTATGTTCATGAAGCTTTTTAGCAAGAAGCGGCTCAGTAATTTCCATCGAATCTTTTGTATAAATAACATCAAGAATATAGGCTTCTTTACCCTTCGTTTCAGCGTAAATAAAAGATGCTAAATAATCTTTACCAGTATCAGCTGTATCTGTGTATGAACCAATTCTAACCACATTTGAAGGCAATTCATCATACGTTTTAAATGATCTGTATAATCGACCTTTAATATCGATCGGTTTCTGTTGATAGTTAGCAGCTGCAATCTCTGGACTCATTGCGCCTGTTCGTTTTTCGTATTCTTTCTTACTTAAAATCCCATCACAAAGCATAGTTCCATCTTTTTGAACGGCTTTCATATTAATGTGCCTTAATTTAAACCCTAGTTCTGGAAGTTCCCTTAATGCTCTTCCTGCTAAATCGTCGGAATGCCACCTTGTCATTATGATGATTACTTTCCCGTTTTTTTCCAATCTGGAAAGCATAGTATCTACAAACCATCTCCAATGACCTTCAAGTACATTTGCATTAAAAGCTTCTTCTGACCTTTTAATTAAATCATCTATTATCAATAAACTTGCACCAAAGCCCGTTGCTGTTCCTGTTGGACTCGTAGCAAGATAGTTATTATATTGACCTTCCAAACTCCACAAATTCATAGCTCCATCACCATGTTGAATCCTCGTATTGGGGAATATGTCACTATAAACAACCCTATTCTCATCTGCCTTAATTTCTTGAATGGAGTTTCGCACCTGTTTACTAAAAACAGTCGATAGCGTTTCGTTATATGAGCCTGTCATGATCTTTTCGTCTGGATTAATACCAAACAACCACTGTGCTAAATGACCTCCTGTAAACGATTTTCCATGTCTGGGCGGTACGTTTAAAACAAGCACGTCATCATCACTGAAATAGAATTCCTGTAATTCGTTACATAGGTCTTTTAAAAATTGTCGTTCTTTTTTGTAAAATGCAGGAGATAAAACATTGCAAAAATAAAAGAACTCACGTCTAGCAAGTTCTAATTTAGCACCTTGTTTTACCTTTTCCATGCTAATCATCTTGAATCAACTTCTTTAAATCTTCCGTAGATAAATCTGCAAAAGGATTGTTAACATTCATTTCTCCCATATGCTCAATCTGTTGTTTATCTCGCCATTCGACTGGCTTACGATTTTTAAGCCAAAATATTTGAGCTGTGGTGTCCGGCTGAACTTCTTTTGTAACTCGTTTTGTTTCAATCAATACTCTTTCGTGCTTACCTGTTTCCTCGTTCTTTATTTCCGCTATTTCCCGTGTCACTTCATCAAATTTATATCCCAATGCACGTTTAAGAAGCGCATTTTCAACTTCACGATCGACAACTTCCTTACCTCTTTTTAAGGCTGCCGAAAGTGCCGGATGTTCATCCCTGTATTTTCGAAAAGTCGAGTATGCTACTCCTAAATTTTTAGCAATCTGTTCGTCGATTAATCCATCTCTTGCCCAACCTTCAACTTCAATAAGTCTAGGCTCAACGTGTGTATAAAACTTACCTCGCTTAGTTTTCCTTTTTTTAGTCATGTCACATCACCTACACCTCCGAATATTGAAAAACAAAAAAAGACACCCATACGGATGCCTTAATCAATCTCTATTATTAATTCTTCTTTTGTTTCATCCATTTCATGCGTTGCACCAAACCTAATTTGTATAGGTTCATCATTTACTAATTCATAAACTAATGTAACTGAATGAATTCCGCCGTTTGCGTTTTTGAATAGGATCCCTGTTTTGTTCCCGGCATCGTATGCACCTGATGTTTCATCTAGTATTTCGTCACCTTGAAGTACATCCACATAACCTAATGCCGTAAATGGTGATTTATCTTTACCTGATTGATTTATCCAATGAAACTTGAAAGTTAATTCATCACCATCTATTTCAGTTTCCATGTTTTCTACGGTAAATTCACCAAAGGTAAATTTTTCGTCATGTTCAGTAACACTTTGTTTTTCTTCCGGTTCTTCCGGTTCTTCCGGTTCTTCCGGTTCCTCTACTTCTGGTTCTACTTCCTCAACTACTTCTTCTTTAGTGGTTTCTTGTTCTGCAATCTGTTCCTTCGCTTGATTAACCCCTTCTATTGCTCCGTAAATAGTTAATACAGAAAGTACTGCAATTACCCAAAACCACCATTTTTTATAAATAGGTTTCTTCAAAACTGCTAACCTCCTGTTATGTTATTTACGTTACGTTTCTTATAATTGTTTGCTAAAAACAACGTATAAGGAATAGCTTGTCTTTCAACCACTGCTTCAAATGGTCTTGTAGCTGGAAAGGCATTTACTTCGATTATGTATATATCCCCATTTTTATTAATCCCTAAATCTAAACCTAAGGCATCAATCATCGGTGTTACTAAAGTTTGTGTTTGTTTTGCGATTTCAATTGCCACTGTATTTAAATTCGTTTTAATTGTTTTAGCTTTCTTTTCTCCATGCATACTTTCTAAAAATGCTGTTATATAACTCATAGACGAGCCCACACTTACATTCACAATTTTACTTTTACTGCTACTGATTGCTGCATAATGAAAAAACAACCTCCAATTACCCCGTCCATTCCTGCCCACATAACTTCTAATAACAAACGGATTACCTTGTGGTGTAACTGAATTTATTCCAGGCTGGAGATGGTGATATTCTATGTCTTTAATTGATGATAAATAAGACTCTAAATCGGAATCTAGTATAACCTTATCTAAGTCAACAGCATCACTGACATGTATGCCATTATTAACATTTTCAAATACTGTAATTCCTAAACCTTTATGCCCTCTATTAGGCTTTAGAAAAACCGTTTTGTAATTATCTAACATTTGTCTCAGCGTTTCTGCTCCATTGTAAGGAATCGTTTCAATCATATATTTAGTTAAGTAAGAATTTGTAGCCATTGCATCTTGAAATTCCATTTTACTTTTACCTAATCGATGAGTTGTAAAAGGAATACCTTCTTGTTCTAATCGATTGTAGGTGGGTGCATCTTTTCTCAAAGGGATATCATTGTAAACTACATCTGGAAAGTATGATACTTCCTCGACCCATGAACCGTACTTATATTTACGTCCATAAATTAACTTTTTATCGAAATCTATTTGGTCAGATGTAAAGAAAATTACCTCTGCCCGATGTTCTTTTGCAAACATTGCAGCTACTGCATCTTTTACCATTGGATTTTTATACCTTCTAAGCATTCCTATTAAAACCATCTGATTCACCAACCCCCTGATATTATATATATATATATATATATATTACTATTATCATGGAATTGGTAGAATTATGCAATTAATCTATATAACAAACGGTGTATCGCCTAAACAAGCTAATTGCTCACTGCCAATACACCGTTGTTCATATTTATCATAATTTTACCTACTACCATAATAACACATTTTATCACGCGAAAAGTGCAATGTTAGTGCAATCTTTTTATCTCCATCCAAGAACTTCGACAGTAGCTAGAATTATGGAGTCCCTCCAATTGAAGGCTTGGCGCCTGCTTACGTTACAATCCCTAGCTATATCATTCCAGGTATTATTCTTATTCGACCAATACCTTACCTGGACTAATCGCTTATGTTCCTTAGGTAATTCGTTATACACTGTTTCAATCGCACTAGCAATCTCTCGTAAATAATTCAACTGTTTATGTCTTGTAAGTCTTGCAGCAGTTGATGCAGTCGGATCTCCAATCTCTCTAACTGAATTAGCACCTTTTACAATTGTGGGATCGTCTGGTTCTTCTTCGAAAGGATGCATGATTGCATCCTCTAATAATTTTATTTCTTGAATAGTCCTATGATAATTAAACCATTCAGCTTCACACTTTTTAAATGTCGGTTTAGTTATTTTAATGTCTTGCATCCTCTTCACCTCTATGTTCAACCTTTGCTACGTACATTTCATTTAGCTTTTCATTTGATAATTTCCCTAAGGCATCTTCTGTATATCTGGTATTCATCATCAACTGAAATATCATCTGTTCTCGGTCTAATCTATTATGACTTTCACCCATCACTGTTTCCCCTTTTCGTAAATGTCTTTTAGCCAATCAACTAGCATAATGACTTGTCTTTTAACTAATTCATTATTGTTATACTTATTACACAATTCTCCTGTGGACTGCATAACCCAACTCCAAAAGTCATTACTTTGTAAACCGTACTGTATTGCCATTTGATTACTTTGATTTATCCAATCAGCTACCTCTTTATAAAACTGTTCGTAGTTCATAGCATCATACCTTTTCGAGTTTTATATAAATGCCTGGAACGTTTGCCCAAAAATGTTCAACTATCAAACTAGCGATCTGTTGATCCCCTCGTTCGAAGAAACCCAAATCCTCCATGCAATCTTCAAGTAATTTATTAGAATTACCGTTATCTGGCTTCGTATCCTTGTACTGTCCGTTCTTTTTTCCTTCAGTAATAGGGAAACACCACTTCACAGTTAAACGCAATGGCCCCTTATATTTAGACTCTGGAGCATGTGGTCCAATGTGAGCCATTAATTTAGCCCGTGCTGCTTTTAAGCTATCCGGCTCATAAAATATAGGCTTACCATTCCGCACCATTACTTGTTTTTGCTGGTGCGTTGTAGTTGGCGGCTTCATTGCTACGAAAAACTCGATCATAAATCATCACTCTTTACAAATGCACCATCTATTAATTTACCTTTACGATCCCTTATTTCTTCGTATGCCATTTCGATACAATCCTCAATGTCTAAATCAAGCTGAAGACATAGAATAGTTAATACGATATACATATCACCAATAGCATCTTTAGCTACTGGTAGTTTTCTATCTTTCGTAACAAACTCGCATAATTCTCCGTATTCTTCACCTAGCTTTAATATTTGTTTAGCTGGATCCGCATTGTGCAAATCTCGTTCAATTGCCCACTGATTAATTCTTGCCGTAAGTACATGAGTCATTCCAATTCCCCCATCATTTCATCATATTTATCAATATAAACTTGATACATTCCATCCTGTTTTAACCTCGTTATCTTACTGACCAACGTCATTTCAGTCCTACCTAGACCAAGGGAAAGACTTTTAACATCTTCCGTTTCCCAAAACTTGCACAGATATATCAAATCCTCTTCCGAAAAAGGCTTGCCATGATTGAAATGAAATGCTTCGTTATATTTCAACCTTCCAAGATTGTCATATTCCAATTCATTACTCATGCGGATCCCTCAAACTTATACATACGTTTCCAACCCCGTAACCATAAGAAAAACACTCTTGTTTTGCTATATGTTCTAATCTCTCTACCGTTTTTTCGCATAGTGTAATACATCATTTTGATCAGCTCCTATTTTATTATTTTCCAACCCTTTCTCTTACGTGCATTGATTTCATCTTTTCGTAATGGCTCGTACAGATAAACTTTATGAAAACCCTCACGTCTGTACATCAACGTCCACAGTGGCTTTCGTTTACGCATTAGACCAACTCCTGTAAATCAGTTCTAACTCTCATGGTGTAAATTCTTTCCCTGTTTATAATGTGATCTACTCGACCAATCAGATTATTAATCTCGCTTTCTTTTATTTTTTTATAAGAAAATCGTTTTATTTCGTCCAGCACTTCTAAATTGTTTTTGATTTGCCTACGTTTAACCTGGACAGCTTTTAAATCACGCATGACCTGTGACATTTTAATTGCATCTAATTTTCCAAGCTCTAGAACGTGCAATAGATCTTGCCGCTCAGATTCACACTTTTTCAATTCATCTCTTTTTTGCTCATACATTTTCGGATAATCAATAAATATTTTCTTTACTGCCTTTAGGTCATTTTCGATGCACATGTTTTCACCTCTGTTTTTTTATTTTTTGAATTTTGATTTTGAAAATTAGCTTTCGTCATGAAAGAGAAAATGTGTGTGGCGGGCATAGCGAAAGCCCACCACTTTTTTCTCATGACTTGAACGACAGTGAAATATACTTATTACCCCCTTTAGGGGGTACCTTTTCATTTCACTCTGAAATTGAAAGACCGTTGTTTCATTTCACGATTTATAATGAAAATTGAAATTGAAATTACGTACGTTCATTTTCACGATATATTGAAATTGAAGAGTGAAAGCACGTTGTTTCATTTTCACTTTTGAAATGAAAGGAAAATAACATCAATTTCATTTCATTATTCATCTTTTTTACGAGTGACTTCTCCGTTTTCAATATCAAAACCTTTATGATTTTTGATACGATTTCGAACTGTTCTGTCTGTAACACCTAAGAATTCTGCTAATGATTCTAGTGTCACAACTTCATCAATCGAACATGCTTCATATGCAGATTCTAACGCTTCATTTTGTTCTTTTCTCTTATCTTTAGGAGATTTCTTCTTTCCCCCCGTGTTTTTCTGCCATGGTGGCTTATCACCTTCTGGCTCCAAGTCCTTCAATCCTTCTGTGTTTTCAACCTTATGAATAGGATAATCAAACCACATATTGACTGGATCAAACCCGGCATACTCTCGTAAAGTTGTTTCAATGCGCCATGCAGAACGTATTTTAACTTTCTTTAAGGCTGCATTTACTTCTTGTTCTATGGCATTTTCAAGGTTCGGCAATGCCCTTTTAATGTGATCCGTCATTTCTTTTACGCTTAACAAGTCATCTTGTGATACATGTTCATCTAAATAATCGTAATTATGTTCTCTTAATGCTTCTTCATAAACGGAACATACTGCCTTATTTTCCTCTTGCTTCAATAAAGACTCTGTTACTTCCAGCTCTATCAAATCGACTATTGCATCTGGATCACGTGCAAATACTCCACTTCCACTTGATCTATCTGATGACTTTTTATCGCCTTGTGAACCTTTTGAATGATGATGACAATAAATAACACTTGAGCCTAATTCGGTACATACTTTGTCAAATTGATTGGTGAAATGGGCCATTTGTTCGGCGCTATTTTCATCTCCAGTTAACACTTTATAAATTGGATCAATGATAACTGCAATGTAATCCTTTTTAGCTGCACGTCTAATTAATTTTGGTGCTAATTTATCCATAGGAACCGTTTTACCCCGTAAATTCCAAATGTCGATATTATCTAAGTTGTTAGGCTCCCAATCTAATGCTTTATATACATCCTTAAATCTATGGTAAGCACTGGCACTATCAAGCTCTAAATTGACGTAAAGTACTTTACCTTTAGCGCAATTGAAGCCTATCCAATCTCTACCTTCAGCAATCGCTATTGTTAATTCTATTAAGGCAAATGACTTACCAGCTTTTGACGGTCCAGCCATTAGCATTTTATGTCCTTGTCTTAACATTCCGTGTATCAATGGTGGTGATAAGTCCGGCATGTTATTCCAAATATCTGTTAAATTTTCTGGGTCCGGTAGATCATCGTTTACACTTTCAATCCATTCGTACCACTCTTCCCAATCATCCTTACCAATGTGAGTATCAATAATAAATTGTTTTTTACCGTTTCTTTCAACTCCAGGCATCCTACTTAATCTGGAAGGATTCCTGTTTTGATTATCAATATCAAGCCCATTCTTTTTACAAACGTCATATAAATAATCAACACGTTTTCGGTATTCTTCATAGTTAGCAGCATCTACTTTTACAATGGCATGAATACTCTTTTTTCCACTGTAAACAAGTGCAGCAATTGGCAAATCTAACTCTCTAATAATTGCGTTTTGTTTCTCTAAATCCATAGAATCAGATTCAACTAATGTATATTTATACTCAGTAACGTTGTCATTTTTAACACCTTCACCATCTAATGGGTTGAATCTAATCCATGCTCCTGCTTCTGGATTATAATCACCGAATACTGCGCCTAAATCACCATTTGATTGATTTAATTGTTGAATTAATTCACCTGCTGTACGATCGTAGTTACCTTTAGTTGGTAAATACTTACCGTCATCTGTTTGCCAAGTATCTGTGACATATCCAACATTTTCAGATGCTTCAAAAAGTGTTTCTAAATACTTGGTTAATTCTTGTACTGGATTCCAGGTAGAAGGTTCTTTTATTTCCATGCCTTCCACCCAATTTTTATCAATGATGACGTATTCTTGATCTATTTCGTCATCCCATTCTAACGCTCGTTCATCCTTCTTCTTACGTGGCCCCCATCCATTGTCTTTAGCCATTTGTGTAATCGTTGCACCAGTAACGATATTTCCTGTACCTTCAAATGACATCCATTTAGTGAAGCATTCCCCCGGCTTATGCCGAGGGTCTGACTTACTCCATTCATCCCAATCTAATGCTGTATATCCTTCTTGTTTTAAGGCCATTCCTACTTGTGTCCATTCAAGATAATCTAATGATGATGGGTCTATATATTCTAATAGTTGTAGTAAATCTAGCTTATTTTCCATTTAGGTAGTAACACCTACTTTCTTTTGATATGATTAATTTAAAATGATAAGGGGATATCAAATATGACAGTTAGGACTTTTTACTATTACGATTTTGATAAAAACAACACATATCCAGAAGATATTGATATTGACGAACCAAGACAGTGTATGCACTGTAATCAAACAGGCGTACAAAACTTCATTGCTGGGATCGCCACTAATGGTAAGCATGATAAATTTAATAGTATTAGCCTTTTTACTTGTCCATTATGTGCGTCTACCACTATTCATTTTTCAGATGCATGGTCAGTTGGAGGTATGAGCTTTGATAATAAGGTACATAAATCATCTGAAACAATTCCTATTAAAAAAGAGAATCTTGAAAATATCTCAATCGACTTAGAAACTCAATTCCCTGATTTTTTCGAAATTTATTATCAATCGGAAAAGGCTGAAAATGAAAACCTGAATTTAATTGCTGGAATGGGTTATCGTAAAGCACTTGAGTTTTTAGTTACTGATTATCTTTTAAAATACCCCGTCCCTGAGGTAACGGAGGATTGGCTCAAAAATCCTGGTGTTACTTTAGGTAATAAAATCTCAAAAATACCAAACACGAGAATGCAAACATTGGCAAAAGCAACTTCTTTTCTAGGTAACGATGAAACACACTATACCAGAAGACATCCAGAGCATGATATTGAATCTATGAAAGCCTTTATAAGAGTTTTATTATCAGAAATAGAAAATGAAATTGAATTTGAAAAAGCAGAAGCATTAATTAATAAACCTAGATCATAGAGAGCCTTACTTGGCTCTCTTTTTCAATTCTTCCACTAGAATACGATTAGTTGTCATTGCTTTATCTAATGTTGCCAAGTTGACCTCTAAAATTGTTTCTAAAAACTCTATCTTTTGGGTTAAATATTCAATTCTTTTCTCCATTTATTGCACTCCTTCTGGCTTGTACTCTTTCGGATTTATTCCTTGTGGTGTTCTCCATCCATTTGCAGCAATTCGATCAATTAATTTTCTACCATGCTCAAAATCCCATTTACCAACATGCTGAAATCCTCTTTGCTCCAAGAAACGAATCTGCTTAGGTGTAGTTAATCCTTCTTGTCTACGTTTGTCTAAACGGTCTAAAATCTTATCTGCTTTACCTGCGTTATCAATTTCATCTGGATGGATGCCTAGCTTTTCTAGCTTTTTAACCTGTTGTTCACTAGGTGGCTCCATTTCCCAACCGAAATTAGGAACGTAGCTTGATAAATCTTCCGCTTGAATACTCATTTCAAATTGAAGTGGGTCCACAAGCTTACGTTTACGACGTTTCATTTCTGCTAACTGTTGTGCTAATGCTTCTTCACGTTGTGCCACAACATCTTCTTCTGCTGATTCTACGATCTCTTCTAAATCAATCGGCATACCAGCTTCTTCAATTTGTTTTGTCATAGCATTGGCCACATCATCGTTTTCAGCAATTAAATGGGCTGGATGACATAATTCATGTCTATCTGTATGCCATAAGAAATCTAGCAATAATAATTCGGTTTTTCCCTCAAATAGTCTGGTACCTCGCCCTACCATTTGTGAATATAGGCTTCTTACTCGTGTTGGACGTAATACCACTACACAATCAACTGATGGACAATCCCATCCTTCCGTTAAAAGCATTGAATTACATAACACGTTATATTTATCATTATCAAAATCTTCTAATATTTCTGATCGATCTTTTGATTCTCCATTAACTTCTGCTGCCCTAAATCCTTTTTCGTTTAATATCTCAGTGAATCTCTGACTAGTTGCAACTAATGGAAGGAATACAACTGTTTTTCTATCACTTGCAACCTTTACCATTTCGTCTGCGATTGATTCAAGATACGGATCTAATGCACTACCTAAATCTCTAGTAGAAAAATCACCTGCTTGTTGACTTACTGTAGTTAAATCTAATTGCAATGGAATAGTTAATGCTTTTATTGGTGATAAATATCCTTCTTTAATCGCTTTAGGTAACGTATATTCATAGGCTAATGATTCGAAGTATTCGCCTAAATTCCTCATATCTCCACGATCTGGAGTAGCTGTTACTCCTAAAACATTTGCATCAAAATAGTTCAATACACGTTGATAACTATCAGATATACAATGATGCGCTTCATCAATAATAATTGTGTCGAAAAAGTCTTTATCGAATTGGCTTAACCGTTTTTCACGCATCATAGTTTGTACACTTCCAACAACTACACGATAAAAGCTACCTAATGAAGTTTGTTCCGCTTTTTCTGTTGCAGTTTTTAAGCCTGTACTTTTTTCTAATTTATCTGCAGCTTGATCTAATAATTCACCCCTATGGGCAAGGACGAGAACACGCTCGCCCTTTTTTACACGATCTTCAATAACTTTTGAAAATACAATTGTTTTTCCCGTACCAGTTGGCAATACAAGTAATGTTTTTTTATTACCATCTTCCCATTCATTTTGAATTGCTGTCCTGGCTTCTTCTTGGTAATTTCTAAGTTCCATTGTTTACCTCCTGTTAAAATGTACCTGGTGTAAATCCGCCCTGTTGCTGTTGTCCTCCAGTTGGAAATGGTGCTTGGTTTTGTTGCGTTTGTTGTTGCTGCGGTGGCGCTTGATATTGCTGTTGGGTTGGTGCTTGTTGTTGATTGTTAAACTGTCCGGTATTTCCGGATGGTTGACCTGTTGCACCACTATGTTTTAGATATTCTTCATAAGGTAAAAATGTATCAACTTGGTTATTTATACGTTCTTCACCTTTTGACATATATTTATTGTGAACAACCTTACATCTACCTTTTGCACCTATAACAGCATTCCAGTTCATACGAACTGCTTCCCCTTCTTTCTTTTGTCCAATTCCAGTGAAAAAATTCGATAAGAATCCTTCTGTTTTTGAGTGTAGAAATAAATTATGATTATTTATTGTTGTCGTTCCATGTTCGCCACCATCAATTTTTAACGTTAAAACAGCTTTGTTACAAGGAGGTAAGTTCTCACTTCCGTTATGACGACCACGCTCAAATTTTTCTACAGTAAAGTTATATTCACCAACTGGTAATAACGTAAATTGTGGACCGTCTTCTTTAATTTCATCATCCCAACCTAATTCTCTATCTATATCTTGACTCATTATAAATTCCTCCTAATGTTTTTAATTAAATGGTACTTCTTCTCTAAACTGAACAATCATTGCGTGTACTTGCTCCCAAGCACCTACTAATACACCTTCAATAAACTCCGTTGGATAATTTAAAATTGGTGTATCCATTGGGAAATAACCTTGTTTACCTACAACCACTTGAATCTCTTGTTCCGAAACACCATGCGTAGTCATTAAATCCCGTAATGACTGCGGAATAGCTGGATCAACCGCAATCGTTTCAACCCGTGGCTCTTGTACAGCTGGTTCCGATTGTTGAGTTGGTTGTTCAGGTGCTGGTTCTGGTTGAACTTCCGGTGCTTGCTGTGTATTTGATTGTGTATTTCCGAACGTGTTAGTATTACTTACAGGTTGCTCCTGCTGTACTGGTGGTACTTGTGTCTGTTCTATCTGTGGTGCAGCATTAAAGATATGTGCAATGTGTGAATAATCCAACGGAATTTCATCTGGTAATCCTTGACGGTTTTTAGCATCCCAAGCTGGATGATGCGTGGTATAAATTACTCTTTGACCTCCTTGTGCTTTATGTTTTTTGCCTTTATCATCCGTGGCAACACTAAATGTCTTATAATTAATAAATAGAACCAAGTCTGCCCATTCTTTTACTATTGCAGCTGTTCGACTTCCAGTACCTTTACCTAACTTTAATTGGTAACGATCATAGGCACCCATTTCATCAGGCTGTTCAAACTTTACAATTTGACTATGTGCAACTAAAACAACGTTAGAACCCATATCTATAACATCACTTAATGTATTTAATAAACGTCCGAATTCTTCTGTTGAATAAATGTAACCTTTTCCGTAACCAATGTCTTCAATTCCTTTTACATTATGACTAGCACAAACCTGTTGATTACATAATGCTTCTGCCCAATCGATTGTGTCGATTACAAGTGTTTTGAAACGTCCTATTTGCCCTTTATACCACTCAATTTGTTGTTGGAGCATTTGCCAACTTGATGGACGGGGCAACCGATCTGTATCTAGTTCGGTTGTTGACCCCTCTGTATCAATAAATAGTGGCTTCGGAAAATTGTTTGCTAATGACGACTTACCAACACCCTCTGGGCCATAAATCACAACTTTTTTTGCCTTTTCAACCTTTCCGCTGATAACTTGCATTAAAATTCACCTGGCTTCCACTGTTTAATTGTTTCTTGTTGCGGTACTTCCGCTGTTTTATTCTCCTGTTCTGCTATTAGTTCTTGTCCGACTACATAACCATCCTCAATAATGATAGAACACTCTTCACCTGTTGATACTCGTGTAGCAATAGCTTGTAAATTTTCTTGTTGCAACCAATGTCCAAATTGTTCGAGTGATTCTAAATCCATTTGTTCCAATTTGTCTAGTAGGATAAATCCACAGTTTGGTTTCAATTTACGAACAATAGCTGTAGATACTTTCATTTGATCGGATCCACTCATGTTATCCCACTTTTGACCGTTGTAAATTAGCTCACCATCATCTACTGATAATCCTTCTAACGGCAAATTAGCATTTGTAAGAAGGTCTGATTTTTGCTTACGTACATCTTCAATTTTTTTGGATAGCTTGTCATAGTCTACGCTATAGCTTTGTGCATCTTCCTCTGCTTTATCTTTATCAAGATTTGCACGTACTTTTCTATTAATCTCGTCAATCTGTTGGATGTTGGCTTGTAATTCATCCGTTGATTCATCTTGTAAATCAAGTGCATCTTTTTGAGCAATTTCTAAATCTTGACCAAGTTGCATGTAGTTTGCTTCTGCTTCCTGTAACTGTTGTTTTAATCGCTCTACTTCTTGACCTTGTGAAGCATATTGCGATTGGATTTGTTGTAAATTTTGCCGTTTACGCTGATTTTCACCGTTCCTAGCAAGTATCGCTTGTTGCTGCTGGATAAGTTCATTTGCAGAAACAGGTTCTTTTGGTGCATCAGGATAATATGTTTGTTCATCTGCAAACTTTTTCTTCTGTGTAGCAATCTGGCCAATCGTACGACGTTGATTATAAAGTTCTTGTTCATCCCGTTCTAATTGATGCAATTGTTCACCTACACCAATGATACGCAAAAGAATATCTGCCTTTTCTTTGCTTGTTGAATTCATAAACTTTGGTAAATCAATGGCCAACTCTTCGACAAAACTATTTAATAATTGTTGTCCGGCTTTTTCACCATTAGGATCAATTACTTTTAAATCACTGTTCTTCCCTTTACGTTCAACAACAAGCCCATTAGACATTGTTATTTTTAGATTTGGTGAAATTACACTACCTTCCCTAGTCGCTTGGCTAGGTTTAAATTTATTACCACCTAATGCCCATGCAATTGAATCTAAAATACTTGTTTTACCTTGATTGTTCTTCCCACCAACAATTGTTAAGCCGTTTGCAGTCGGCTCAATCTTTACTGCTTTTACACGTTTGACGTTCTCAATTTCAAACTTATTTATTTTTATCATGGTTAGTTATTCATCCTTTCTATTTATCTATTAAGCAATGATTGTAATTCTTCCGGATTCTACTTCTTCTGATAATTCTTTTGATAAATAATCACGAACATTAGCAATGGCTGCATTTCTCCATGCGCCCCCATCTGCTTCAAAAATGGCACCACGTGGCCCATCTTTCATACGGAATATAAATTTCACTGGATGGTTGTTCAACTTCTAAAAATGTGCGATATGGTGCTAATGTGACCGGGTTAGGTACCTTAACATCATCAGCAGATGCAACACCTGTTTGAATAGTTACAGCTTGTGAGAATCCTGTATCCCCTGTATTACGAACGTTTTCTTCTTTAATATTTCCAATGACTTTTAGCAACAAATCACGATCGCCTGTTTTAGTGAATGTGGACTGTAACGCAATGATTAACTCTTCCGCATTATGAAAATATTCATATTCAAAATTCGGTACAATTGCACTAGCTGTAATAAGATGTTCACGTCCACCCTGAAAATCCAATGCGCTCCACAGGGTAACAGTTCTTTCGTCTTCTACATGTAAGAAAAAGAAAGGCGTTGGACGTTCTTCATCTCTTTTGATATAACTAATCAAACTTGTCAGTGTTTTGACATGTAATGGATGAACAGCATGCACATCAACTGGTTTTATTTCCATTGCTTTACCTTCATTATTGATAAAGAATTGACGGTCAACATAATCAACATCTTTAAAATTAACTAATCTATCTTTCGGACTAATCAACGTATCCTGTAAATATTTAATCGCATCTTTAATCATTTAATTACTCCCTCTCTGTAAATCAATAATATTTTTACGCTGTTGTTCCTTTTCAATAACGTCCACTGGCTCACCTACATCTGTTTTTTGTTCTGCATTATCGTCAAAATATGTTTGTCCTGGCATATTTGATTTAAGTTCTTTAGCTTGAACATGACCTGTGTTTAAGTCTTTACCAGTTAATACAGTAGTAGCCACACCTTTTACATTGGCCAACTTAGTAGTAAAGTTACTATCAACTGTTACGGTCTGACGGTTATCATCTGGTTTAAAATCAAGTTTAATTGTTACTGTACGCTTATCTGTTGGTTCTGTATTTGGATCATGAATGTTGTCAAAAACCTTATTCAATTCATAATCTAGCTTTTCTTGAATAGCTCCTTGCGCTAATTCCGATAATGGTAAATCTATTCTTTTATCGCTCATTTATCTATTCGTCCTTTCGTGATATAATGTAGTTGGTTAGTTATTCAACGCTCGTGATTGGTTTGCAGACCGTCACGAGTTTTTTCTGTAGATAATTAATACTTCAGACGTCCACTCGTCATATGTTGCAGCAGATGCCAATTTAATGTCTATAACTTGAACATGTGTATGTTCTTCCAACCAATTATTTATTAAAGTAGACATATGCCCATCGCAAATAATGTGTTCAACACCAATCGATCTTGCTACACCTAATTCCAACTACTTCACCCCTTTCTATTCACAATCTTCACAATTTCTTGGATACCCAGGTTCTTCGAAATCAATATGTGATCCACATTGTTGACATAAGAAACCATTAATCATCATTTCTGCTATTTCACCCACTTTCTTCACCTCCTTTCAAATGCATTCAATGTTTTTTGGATTGTTAAAATTCTCTTTAAAATCAATTAATTTATTCGCTCCTGATTCCAATCCATTAAATGCTTGTTTCGCTTCTTCTTCGTTGTCAAAATTAAATGATGCTCTAAATTTCTTATTTCTTTTTGGAAAAAATTCTCCATTAATGTCTACCTTTGATATTGGATAAGCGGCTAATGTAGATGCAAATGGCATGAAATCATATTCACCATTCCAATCTTCAATTTGTATTTTTGTGCCACATGGCATTTCGCTCACTTCCATAACAGTCATCTACTCCACACACCTTTCAATTAAAAGTTTTAACTACTTCAACGATCATTAAGATAATTAAAATAAATGTCATTAGTGATAATGCGCCAAATGTAAACAACAATGCTGGTAACTTATCTTTATGGTTCATGCAATTCACTTCCTTTCAATTAGCTACAGCTTCCATAGCTGCCAAATACATTCGAAAAGCGTATTTATCATTGTTAATATCAAAGTTTCTATCAATGTCATCCATGAAAGTTTCTAAGCGTTTTGTTTTAAATGTCTGGCCAGCTCCGATAATCTGATTAAAACGTTGTGTAAGTTCGTTCATTTCACCTGTTGTTATTTCTTTTGTCATTTAAAGTTCCTCCCATAACACGTCTACCCACGCATTTTTATTTTGTTACCATTCATCAATAATGTTTTTAATAGCTTCAATTGTCGGCTCATATAGCCACCAACGTTTTCTGCTTTTTCTTCTTTCATGGATTTTGACACGTGGATCGGATAATATTTCATCCTCCAAGTACCTGGCAGACATACATGTGATCTCAACAAGTTTGTTTATATCCACCAATAAAAGTTGCTGATTTATTTGTTTTTTAAGTTGCTCTTCAATAAATTCCTGAACTTGCTTTTGATCGATTGCAACATTAATTTCCGCTGGTATCATTTCACCACACTCCTATGTCTAAAATTTCGACCATTCTGTCAATGTAGTATTGTGCTTTCGGATAGGTTTTCTTACCGTTTAATATTTCGCCTAAATAAGCACTTGATATGCCAAGCATTCTTGCCATATCTGCTTGTTTAATTTTACGTACATGCATTTCCCCAACAATTTGTGCTATTGTATCTTTTGACATAATCACTCCTCCGTTCATTCTCACACCTCGCTACGTCTTTTTTAATTTATAAGCTAGAAAGTTAGCTAAAAGCATTGACCTAGATTAGCGTGTATGCTATTATAAACGCATAGCTAAATAAGACATACGAAAGCCTTAACCAATACATTTACCCGTTCCCCAACGAAAAACTGTATTTTGATAGGTCGTATTTTTTGTACTCATTTTTAGCTAACAAACTAGCTTATGAACATAGTATATTAGCATGTGCGCTATTTGTCAATATAAATTAGCGCAAATATTAATATTTATTTTCCATAAGCCCACGAAAGGTTGATTTAAGTGAGTTTATCGAAAAAAATAAAACAACTTTGTGATGAGAGAAAAGTTTCTTTTGCAGAGGTTGAACGAAAAACAGGGATTTCGAATGGTCAAATACGTCGATGGGATAATTCATCACCTAAAATAGAAAACATTCAAAAGGTAGCTGACTTTTTCGATGTATCTGTAGATTACCTACTTGGCCGCACAGACAAGAAACGCTACTACGATCTGACTGAAAAAGATGAACGTGATATTGAAAAACAACTAGAAGATATGATTAATAATGTGGAAAGCGATTCAGGATTTGCTGCATTTGACGGAAGTACATTAGATGAATTAGATGAAGAAAACAGAGAAATTATGATTGCATCTTTAAAGAACGCATTAAGAATGCATAAACGTTTAGCTAAAAAGAAATTCACTCCTAAAAAATATAGATAAAGGAATGGTTCCGTGACAATAAAAAAGAAGGTGGGTCAATTAGTCAAAAAACATGGCACAAACAATCCTTTCGAACTCGCTAAGGCAATGGACATTCCGGTAGTGTTCGAAACCCTGGGCGATTCACTAGGCTATTTCAGCAGGTTCAATCGAACATCCATTATCCATATAAATGAATCATTACCTTATGCAAAACAATTGTCTACCTGTGCCCATGAGTTAGGACACGTAGTACTTCATCCATACACAAATTCGGCTTTTTTAAAGAAAAACACTTATTTCCCTTTAAGTGAAATCGAGAAAGAGGCTAATGAATTTATGTTAGAACTTTTATTCAATGGAAGTTGTGAAATAATTACTCTTAATGAAACAACTGAACAATACGGTATATCTGAACAATTAATAATGAAAAATTTTTACCCATAAAAAGAACATTTGTACCCCTTGAAGGAGGTGATACCGAATATTGTTCGTCCCAAGAGTGTCTACCCACGTAATAAAAGGGATGGATAAAATTGAAATTACACAAGACAAAAGCTGATGACGAGTTATATTATTATTTTCTGAAGAATGGCGAAAAGCGTTATATGTATCGGCACAGGTATAAGGATAGTTTAGGCAAAAGAAAAGAGAAAAAAAAGAGTGGATTTAAAACGGAAAAAACAGCCCTCAAATCATTATTAGACGTAAAGGCTGCTATATTAAATGATGGTAGTAACTATGTGGAAAAGGATAATATAACCGTATCTCAATGGGTTGATACATGGTATGATACCCAAAGTCATTCATTGGAAGTGTCTTCTCTTGAACAAAGAAAACGTGTTATCGATCAACAGATAAAACCACTTATAGGTAAACATAAATTGAGCAAATTAGACCGTGCTACTTATATAAGGGAATATATCAATAAACTTCATGAGAAGTTTCAAACTAGCACTGTTCAGCTTCATCATCGTATATTTAATATTGCTATAAATGCTGCTGTCGATGATGAAATTATACCACGGAATAGATTTACAAATATACCTTTTGAAAAAAGCGAAAGACTAGAAAACTTTCTCACTCCTGGTGAATTGAATGTCTTCATAGCTACAGCTAAAAGGTATCTAAATATAACAAGATATACAATTGTTCTGTTATTGGCATATTCCGGAATTCGCCACGGCGAGTTATTAGGTTTAAAATGGGGTAATATCAATTTTGAGGATAACACGTTAACCGTTAACGCTACCCGTGACCATCATGGTTACAGGAAGCCTAAAACAGCTAATAGCTACCGTACTATACGAATAGATGAAGTATTAATCAAACAATTGTTAAAGTATCAAAAGTGGTGTATTGCTACAAAAATGGAATACGGTATGCAACTAGACAAAGAAAAAGACTTCGTTTTTATAACTGAAGATAATGAACCATGTAGCCAAGAAGTTTTAAGACTGACGTTTAACAATGTTTATAGAAAATTAAAAGCTGATGATGTTAAAATTAAGCGTATTACACCGCATGGAATGAGACATACTCATGCGACTAGTCTAATAAACAATGGTATTCCACCTAGAACAGTTGCCGATCGTCTAGGAAATTCTGTAGAGATGGTATATACGATATATGCTCATTCCTTCAAAGAAATGGAAGACAAGGCTGTCAGTGTCTTTGGTGAAATCATTCAAGCTGGGGCTAAATTTGGGGCTAAATAGAAATATATAGCCCCTATGCCTTGATACATCTATCTATATTTCTTCTTACCAAAGTACTGGTAATAGTTTTAGTGCGATGCAGTATGTGAAGATTAAATCCGGTAACTATTGATAAAATAGTGTTTCTAGAAAATAGTGCATTTTTAGTATTCGCAGGATAAAGCAAGAAAAAGAATACATTTGGGGCTAAATTTGGGGCTAAATGGGGCTAAAAAACACGTGGGTAGACACTTAATATATTTTAATTAAGATCGCTTAACGGCGGTCTTTTTTATTAAAAAAATACCCCCTAAAATAAGGGGTTTAAAAACTCTACTTCTATTAGATCGTGAAAACAAATTATCAATTTTATTTCGGGAAAGGAATTAAACTTATGATTTCAACAATCGCGCCCGATAGCTGAAGATCCATTATGAGTAGTTATGCTACTGTCTTATTCTAGATTGTAGAAAATATTATAAAGTACTTCTTTCTATTCTTTTTTGAAATATAGTAAAAAGTATTTTATTAAAAATGTAAAAACAAACAGCATTTATCAAGGATGCAATGATAATACTCGCCACCCAAAATAAAGTATTTAAAAAACCTATGCTTAATAAATTCGGCCGAATTAATATTGTTAGAATACTAACAAAAATCCCCCCTATAAGAAAATAGAGCAAATTTATAAAAAATAACCCTTTTGTTTTTTGGTGTAATTTGGGAAGAAATCTTTTTAGATAGAAAAATTGTGCAACATCTAATAATGCGACTAAGAGAACAATCCAAAGAAAACCTATTGGTGGTGGCTTGTCGGCACCAGCAAAAAAAATTATTATCCAAAAAAAGAAAAATGTTGTTACATTGGTGATGATTATTTCTTTTAGTGCTTTGTCATTCATAAAATACCTCTTTTTATATTTTTTAAAGTCAGCTTCTTCAACTATTCTGCCCTTTAACCACATAACAATTATTTTAAATTTACATCATTCTCACGTTACTCCACAATATGGTCCGTTTGTTGAATGCTTAATTTATAAATAATCAAATTTATATAGCAAGTATAACATTTTAAATTCCTAAATCTACAGGAGGTAAAAACTTCTTATCTTGTTCCCTTAACATTAATGATGTCCATTTCTTTGTACTACGTTCATGTATCACTACACAACCGCCCTTTCATTATTTACGGAAACAACTGCTAATAAATTATTTATCTTAAAGGTACGACGTGATCCACGCAAATAACAGAAAGCTTTAAATGTACTGCTGTTCATATTAAGCACTTTAACAGTCCTTTTCGTGACATTTCCACTATCATCCATATACATGATCCTAATTGTTGAGCTACGTCTGACACACTTTATTAATTCATTACGCACATTTGTTCCCCTCCTTAAGTTTATTATAAGGGAACGAGCGTTCTGTATCAAGCTAAATTTTATATGTAATTTTTGTAAATTAAAGAGGACTTTTGAACTACAATGTCGAATAGTGTATAAAAAGGAGGATACGCCATGAAAGCATTGAAAAATAAAGATGAGATTATAGAGATTATAAACACGCTTTTAAACGTAGATGTAACCGAGCAATTTGACGCTAAATTTGAAGAATCAGATTTTGGATTTTTTGTTTTTGAAAACCAAAAAGGAGTTAAGGTTGAAGTGCAGGCCTGTTACTATAAGTGGGATTATCATTTCGTAATAGTAAATTAAAATATGATGTGTTAGTGATAAAAGAGCGCGAGTGAGCGCTTTTTCTTTTGAAAAAAACTTAAAATATACTATAAAAGGGTTGACTACTACGGTTATTCGTAGTATAATATAAGTAACAAGTCAAGGAGGTGATACATTTGGATGGAATGGCAAAAATAATAGAGGCGGTAAGCGCATTGATCACAGCTACCGCCTCTCTAATAACAGCCATTGTAGCTTATAAATTATCTAAAAAAGATAAAAAATAAGCAAACAAAAGCAGTAAGGAGTTACAGCTCCTTACTGTTACTATAACAGTTCAGAGAGGGGTTTTCAATATGATATTTTGGATTTCGTTAGCTTCTTTTATTGTATCCCTATCCATTTTAATAATCGTTATACAACATAGAAATAAATAAATTAAAGGATGATAATTGATGAACATTAAAGAAAATATCAGAACATTATTGGAAAGTGAAGAAATAAGTAATTACAAAATTAGTAAGGAAACAGGTATTGCCCAAACAACATTAAGTGATTATGCCACTGGTAAATCAAAAATTGACAACATGAAGCTGGGACATGCTCTAATATTAAATGAGTATTATTTGAAGATTAAGGAGGGCAATTAAGCCCTCTGTTATTTTGTATAAAAAACCTAACAATCACCACATCAGCCGGTAATCGTTAGGTTTCAATCAAGAGAATGGGCTGTCTTGTTATAGTTATATTTCTCTACATCTACATACTAATCTTTCTCTTCTACGACGACGGCAATCATGACAATCACAACGATCATGTCTTCTATGATCCACTTCACGACACTCACAAATAAATCTGTCTCGTCGACGTCGATCACGGTCCCGATCAAAGTCAAATCTATCACACATAGGTTCAACCCTCCTTAATCTTATTAAAGCCGGCCGACCTTAATATAATATATGGAGGATTTATCTTTTTGACTGGACAAACCGTCTGATTAAAGAGTCTTTTTTATCCTCTTAACTTTTTAAGTAACTGTGTATTTTGGTTGGCAGTGCCTTTGTAATTTTTGATTCCGTGCTTTTTAGCTAGCTTAGCACGGTTATTATAACTGCTGTCTACATTAATTGATTTAAGATAGTTAACAATAGAACCTGTATTCATATCTCCTTTTGCTTTTTTAGGTGCGGATCCACTGCGTAAAATTCTTAACAACTTAGTGTTTTGTGCTGCCGTTCCTTTATATCCACTTATTCCATGTTTTTTAGCGAGTTTTGCTCGATTAGAGTAACTAGCATCAGTACCGATACTATTTAGATACGTAACGATACTGTTAGTCGTTTGATTGCCCTTTTTAGACGGGTTATGAGTACTGTTTGACGGTTTACCTGACTTTAGTTTAGATAGCAATTGGTTATTTTGTGATGCAGTTCCCTTATAATTACTAATACCGTATTGACCCGCCAACTTTTTACGATTATTAAAACTTGAATCCATCTTTTGTGATTTCATCCAATCGACCAATCCTAAGTTTCCGCTTGTGACAGTTGTTGGCTTAACTGTTGGTTTACTTGGTTTAACAGTACCACCAAGCATCGCTTTAAATTGTGCCCATGTAATGCCTTTTGCCCCACTCCGTAAGTTACGAGGGCAGTTTTTCATACTCGCTTCATAATGTTGTATAACATATTTAGCAGGAATATTATACTTTTTCATTAACTGTTTACCTAAAGTTACTGCATTATCTACAGCCTTTTTGTAATTACCATCACTGTTAACACAAATTTCAATCTGGATGCCATGTTTATTATAATGAGAGTTTCCAGCCGCCCAGCATTGCGTATCGTCGCTAAATGATTGTACAATTTCTTTGTCATCTACAGAGTAATGCCACGATGCATCCCGACTATTCCCATTAGCCTGTAAACGTCCATGGGCATCTGCGTCAGCCCCTTTACTCGTGTTATCAGTCTCGTGATAAATAAGGTATGTTTTTGTGTTACGACCATCGTATGTCACTTTATTAGCCACACTAGAAGAAACAATGTTTTTACGTATTTTAGCCATTATTTAAGCCCCCTCATTTTTAAATCGACTTCCTGCTCTTTCGCCTTTTTGGTGATGATGTATTGATTCTTATATATCCCATAACCAACTAAGATTAATGGCACAAACGACTCTAACATTGATACAAATGCATCGATCGTGTTGTTATTAAAGTGCGTAAACTCAATCCCGAATGACTGCAAAAAGAAAAGGATGCCCCCAAGAGCACCCCCGATAAATGCGATATACTGTTTTAATTTGTCTTTATCCATAAATATCAACCTCCTATAGTATTTACAATCAATCCTGCTAGCGTTATAAACATCACGACAACAGATATGGTTGTGGCTACTAGCCATTTTCTATCATTATCTGACTTATGATCTCGCTGCCTAAACTTATCAAAAAGTATTTCCACATCTTTTTGAGTTTCGTCATTTTCGCCCTTAATCGTATTTACTTTAAGGCCTAGATCCTGCACATCTTTTTGATTTTTTTCGGCATTCTTTTTAATGCCTTCAATATCTTTTTGAGTTCCTTTAAATTTTTCATCAAAATGTTCTAAAGTGGTCATAATCTGTCTTATGTCCAAGCTTATATCAGTCAATGTGTTGTTAAGCTCTCTCATCATATCGTCATTATTCACATGCACCCCACCCCGATTTTAGACATAAAAATAACACCTATTTTTTAGGTGTTGGTACTCTTTCTAGTTCAGATACCTCTGCTGCA